>WNFS01000061.1_pt1 | contig 73404 bp, 64 predicted proteins | sample 5400141 | NCBI WGS metagenome assembly WNFS01 (sample SAMN13153358, study PRJNA577476) | soil metagenome | isolation source: 60 cm saprolite under Madrone tree | place: USA:California | collected 2016-06-14 | reverse complement strand
ACCCAGGGAACCGATCATACTGACCCTCCGCCCAGCGGTATTCGATCACGATATTCCGCCCCTCGACGTAGTTGAGATCGCGCAAGCCCTGGCGAAAGGCGGCGACCAGTTCGGACTCGAGCGCGGCCGACGAATTGCCAAGGTACGCGATTCGCCACACCTTCCCCGCCTGCTGCGCCTCGGCGGCGAGCGGCGCGGCGAAGAGCACCCTACCAGCGCCAGCGAGGAACGTGCGCCGGTCTATCAATGGGTCCGCCCGCAGGCTGTCTGCGGTTGTGGGCTATGCGGGGCGTGAGGCCATCGGGTCGGGTCCATGAGGAGCCCTCCTTACAGGCTGGGCGGAGTCTAGCAGAGTGGAGGTGCCAGCTAGTGGCGCAATGCAGCGCCACACTCGCACGTCATCCACACACGTCCATCCTCGACGCCCTCGCGTCAACTTGAAGCCCACCAACGGATGATCCTTGGGTGACTTCAAGAGGGAGCGAGAAACTAGGAGACCGGGTGCTGCTGTCCAGCTTCACCATCTTCCGGTGCTTGAGCTACCCCCTTGCCTCAAACCATTGGCCGCGCGAATGAAGTCGAACAATCGTCGCTTGGCTGCATCCAGTGTCAGGTCTGGCTCTTCGCTGACTTGAAACTGCCCTTGAGCCGTTGCCTATGCCAGCAGTGCGGGGACATGAACGTGTGTGGTAGCGTACGTTTTTGGTTTAGCTGTCTGACGGTCCTTGACGTTGCGTTGTTCTTTGTAATCTGGTCGTTCAAGCACGTGTGAAGGGGGGCGTAGTGGCGTATCGACCGATCCACACTCCGGGTGAACTAGAAGCGAGGCTAAAGCCAGGCGTTACCCGAGAGGACCACTGGCTTGAGTTCAAGGGCCTAAATGCGACGACGGGACGCCCATACGAGAAGGGTAAGGATGGAAAGCATGAGTGTCGCCTTGATGTTGCTCAGTTTGCGAACGCGGACGGTGGGTCCATAGTGTACGGAGCTGTCGAAGCAGACCACTCCACCTCTTCTCGAACTACGCAACCGTGCGTGACCCGCAAGAGTTGGTGAGGTGGCTGGATGAGGTCGTCAAGAGCCATCTAGAGCCAGTGCCTGCACTGGAAGCACTGGTCATACGCGTTCCAACAGGAGAGGAGGTCGTCGTCGCGAACGTACCTCCGGTTCTTCGCCTAGTTGGACTGCGACCACAGGATGCCTACGAGTTCCCGATCCGCACTGTTGATTCTCGACGTTTTCTTACACTCACGGAGATAGAGGCGCGTATGCAGGACAAGGAGAGAGCGCACCGGCTTCGTTTGGAACAGATCGGTCCTGACGATCAAGTCGTCCTTGACGCTGTCGTAGACGGGAACTTGGGGCACGACGATTGGCGCGTGTCGAGCGTAACAGAGGATACAGTGTTGCTCATGAAGGCCGGTCCGAACCTTAACGTGGTAGTCCCGCTCGCGTATGTTCGGGCGGTCTATCGGACCTGTGATCCTATCGCGACGTGGGTGATCGACCTCTCTTGCCATGTAAGCATGCATCGAAGACAACCGCGGATTGTGGTCACGAGGGAGTTGCCCTTTGGCCGCAACGTGGGGCACTACAGGGTGCGTGGAATGCAGGACAGTAACTAACGAACCGCTAGTGCAGGATCTCGGATCTTCGCGCAGCCGCTACTGCGTCTTGGATACGGCACGCACCACGCGCTCCACGGCTTGGGGATTGGCCTGAATGTAACGATCGCTCGCCTGCAGCGTGGCCCATTGGACGGCCGCGCACATCAAAGGCGCCCAGTTCCATGCTCTCAAGGGACGCAGTCACTCGTCGCGGTCGGGCTCGAGCCACGCGTCTCTCAGGACGGCGCGGAGCTCAAGGAAGCCCCGACGGGCTAGCAGGCGTCCTTGACGACCCGGGCGAGCGCGGCATCACTGGTGTATCGCTCCCGCAGCATTGACGCCGGGGGAACGGCGGCATAGGGTGGGACCTGATGAAGCAAATCCCGCTGACGCTCCGACGCTGGACCCGAGCGGAATACGACCGCCTCGTGGGCCTCGGCATGCTCCATGGGGAGCCGGTGGAGTTGGTCGGGGGCCAGCTCGTCATCGCTGAGCCCCAGGGCAGCTACCACGCCAGCGCGCTTGGCGCCGCTGGCGATGCGCTGCGGGCGGTCCTGCCGCAAGGGTGGCTGGTGCGAATCCAGATGCCGGTGGCCCTCGACGACGAGTCCGAGCCGGAGCCAGACCTGGCCGTGGTGCCGGGGGCATGGGCCAATTACCGCGCGGGCCACCCGTCGCGCCCCGCCCTCGTGGTGGAGGTGGCGGAATCGAGCCTCGCCTTCGACCGCGAGGCCAAGGGCAGCCTCTACGCGCGCGGCGGCGTCGGCGACTACTGGATTGTCAACCTCGTCGATCGGGCGCTCGAGGTGTACCGCGACCCCGGGTCGGACCCGGCGGCGCCCTACGGCTGGCGCTACGGGGCCGTCGAGCGGCTGAGTCCGGCGGCCGCTGCCTCGCTGCTCGCGCTGCCGGCAGTGCGCATCGCGGTGAGCGATCTCCTGCCGTAGCGATCGAGATCACCTCGAGGAGCGCACCGTTTGGGACGGCTGGGTCGTGGGCGAGCGCCGCCTGCCCGGCCGCCAGGGCCGGCGCGCCCTCGGCTACCTCGGCATCAGGTCGTGGCCGGCCAACGTCTCCGCCTCCGGGCGCTACCAGCGCACCCCGCCATGCCCCAGTTCAGCCCACGGCATCTACTCGCAAGCTGCGCACTCCGAGGCGGGGGGACGGGATCAACCGAACGGTAGGTATAGCTGAGGAGAAACGGCTCACATGACGTCCTGGGCGCATGACGCGGTCTTCTATCACCTCTATCCGCTGGGAGTGCTGGGCGCGCCGCCGCAGAACGACGGGACTAGCGCCCCGGTTGGCCCGGCTCGACGGGCTCCACGCCTGGCTCGACGTCGTGGATTCGCTCGGCGCGACGGTCGTGCTCCTCGGCCCGGTCTTCGAGCACTCACGGCTACGACACCGCCGACTATTTCGCCGTCGATCGCCGCCTGGGCGACCGCAATGCCCTCGCTCGCTTCAGCGAGGCGGTCCACCGGCGGGGCTTCCGGCTCGTGCTCGACGGCGTCTTCAACCACGTGGGCCGGGATTTCTGGGCCTTCCGTGACGTGCGCGCCCGCGGCAGCGCCTCCCCCTATCGCCACTGGTTCTTTCTCGACTTCGGGCGCGTGAGCCCTTACGGGGACTCCTTTCATTACGAGGGCTGGAACAAGCACTACGACCTCGTGAAGCTCGACGTCCGGCACCACGAGGTCCGCGAGCATCTCTTCGAGGCGGTGCGAACCTGGATGGAGGTCTTCGGCATCGACGGCCTGCGCCTCGACGCCGCCGACCACCTTGATCGCGGCTTCCAGCGCGACCTGGCTCGGTTCTGCCGCGCGGTGCGGCCCGATTTCTGGCTGATGGGCGAGGTAATCCACGGTGACTACCGGCTCTGGGCGGGGCCCGATGCGCTCGACGCGGTCACCAACTACGAGCTGTACAAGGGCCTCTACTCGAGCCACAACGACGCCAACTACTTCGAGATCGCCTACTCCACTGGACCGGCAATTCGGGGCGCAGGGCCTCTATGCCGGGCTTCCGCTCTACACCTTCGCCGACAACCACGACGTGGACCGGATCGCCACGCGGCTCGAGCACCCGGCACACGTCTACCCGTTGCACGTACTGCTCTTCACCGTCCCGGGCGTGCCGTCCGTCTACTATGGTAGCGAGTGGGGCATCGAGGGTCGCAAAGGACGGGGGACCGACGCCCCGCTCAGACCCGCGGTCACTCCGGGCGAGCTCCCCGCGCGGGCGACCCATCCCGACCTCCGCCGCGCGGTCACCACCCTGATCCGGCTGCGCAGATCACACGTGGCGCTCCGGCGGGGGAGCTATCGGTCGGTGCACGTGGGCCATCTCCAGTTTGCCTTCGAGCGGGCCACTCTCGAGGAGCGCATCGTGGTCGCGGTGAACGCGGCGGACCAACCAGTCGAGCTCGAGCTCCACGTGCCGGGCGTCAACGACGGAGAGCTGGTCGACGTGCTCGACGGCGGCGTCACCTTCGCGGCGCGAGCGGGCCGGGCCCGGATCGAGCTTCAGGCCTGCTGGGGCCGCATCCTGAAATGGATACCCGCGGCCTGAGGCAGGAGCCGCCGGACGCGCGAGACGCTACTGGGGACTGCAGGGCGCACGCAAGATCACGACCATTCGGACGCTGGACTTGCCCCCGGGATGTCCTGATAATCGGGGCTGGCGCGCCCGGGCAACGACGAGATCGCGAGGAGCATCAGGGCCAGCGTCGAGCTGGGTGGATGCGTACCGACACTCGCGGCCGGGAGCTCCAGCTCCCCAGGGTGGAGTGAAGCCATGCTGCAGACGCGGAAACGCCGGCAGGATTATCCGCGTCCGCAGTGGCGTCGCGCGATGGACCGGCTGGCTGCTCTGACCGCCACGCTGGTCGTCGCGGGCTGTGTCGCCACTGCGCCGCCCCGCGATTCCCCGCCCGCGGCGCTGCGCCGGCTTCCTGCGGATCCGGCGGCGGCAGTCCTCTACGTGGCGCTGGGCGACAGCACCGTGGAGGGCGAAGGCGCCAGCTCGCCGGATCGCAGCTACGTGGGCCGGCTGCACGAGCGGCTCCGCACGGTCTATCCGCGTGCGCGGCTGATGAACCTCGGCGTGGGCGGCGCGACGGCCGCCAGCGTGCTGAGCCGGCAGCTGCCGGAGGCCCTCGAGCTCCGGCCCGATCTGGTCACGCTCTCGGTCGGCCCCAACGACATCACGGGCGAGCGGAGCCTCTGGGCCTACGCCCGCGACATCGAGACGATCCTTCGAACGCTGACCCACGGGACGACAGCCGTCGTGGTGGTCAACCTGATCCCCGATCTCACCGTCACGCCCCGATTCAAGGGAAAGGAGATCGAGCCGCTGGTGCGCCGGCGCGTGGTTGCCTTCAACGACATCCTGACCGGGCGGGCGCGCACGTACGGGGCGGAGGTCGTGGATCTCTATGCCGCGAGCCAGCACGAGGTGCCGGGACGCCCCGGGCTCATCGGTGCCGACCACTATCATCCATCGGACGAGGGATACGCGCGCTGGGCCGAGCTGATGTGGGCAGGGATCGAGGCGCGGATCACGCGCTGAGCCTGCGGCGGCGAGTGCTTGCGGCCCAGCTTGGCTCCGGTCGGCAGAGACAGGCGGCGTTTCAGCGCTCGCGGCCAGCGTGGTGTGTCAAGCGGCCGGCCATGCCGGGGACCGACATGGGCGCTCCCGAACCCTCACGGCACCGACGGACCATGGCGTGACGCTGTCGCTGATCTGTAGTTGACTTACTGACGCAAGATCGATAGTATTTTCGTAGGACGATGGAAACGGTGACACTGTCCAGCAAGTACCAGCTCGTCCTGCCGCGCGGCGCCCGCGAGCGGCTCCAGCTCCGTCCGGGGATGCGGATCACCGTCTTCGAGAAGGGCGGCGTGATTTTCCTTGTGCCCGAGCGTCCGATGAAGGCGTACCGCGGCATCGTTCGGGGCGTGCGCGCCAAGGCGCTCCGTGAGAAGAAGGATCGCCTCTGATCCTGGTCGATTCGAGCGGGTGGATCGAGTACCTGGCCAACCGACCGAAGGCGCGTCGCTTCGCGACGTACCTCGAGGGGCGTGAGGCGCTTCTCATCTCCGCCATCGAGATCTACGAGGTCTACAAGGTGATCCGGCGGGACCTCAGCGAAGAGCGCGCCATTGAAGCCATCTCCGCGCTGCGCCGCGCGACCATCGCGCCCGTGGACGAAACGCTGGCGCTAGAGGCCGCCGACGTGTCGCTGGCCCATGGTCTCGCCATGGCCGACTCGCTCGTATACGCGACAGCCCGACGTTTCGGGGCGACGCTCGTCACTGGTGACACCGATTTCGAGGGACTTCCCGACGCTGTTGTCGTGCGGTGACGTGTCTCGCGATCCAGAGTTGGCCGATTATGTCCTGACCTTGGCTAGTGTCCTGAAGTTGAGGAGCTGCCGCCGCATCATCACAGGTCACCCCACGGCAGGACCCGGCGCAGAGCGCTAAAGGCGTGTTCGCGCCGGCGCGCTTGTCCGAGACGGGGCTTGTCCGTAGCTCACGGCATGGACTATAGTCTCCCTCTGGCCCGGGTCGCATGCGAGTCCGGGCCAACCGTGCACGAACCGAGAAGATCCGCACCGGGCTTCTGGCCATGGAGCCACCCTGAGAGGAGATCACCATGAGGGGTTGGGACAGCGATCCGGGTCTCCGGCAGTTGGTCGCCGAGCATCGTGAAGGAATCCTCGGGCGCCGCGAGTTCTTGGCGCGGCTCGGCGCCACGACGGCCGGCGCCGCCGCGGCCTCGCTCGTGGGCAGCAGCCCCCGGATGGCCAGCGCGCAGAAGAAGATCGTCGTGACGATGTGGGACACCGAGCCCAACCCGGCGACCCGTGCGGCGGTGAAGGCAATCGTCGAAGACTTTCACAAGCTCCACAAGGACATCGAGATCCAGGCCGAGGGCATGGGGTGGGCCGACATGGACAGAAAGCTCCAGGCGGCCATGGCGGCCAAGAGCCCGCCGACCGCGTCCCATACCCAGACCTACGTGGTCACGTCGTTCCGGGCCAAGGGGCTGATCGAGCCGGTCGATGACCTCGTCAAGGCCATCGGGGAGGATCGCATCTTCCCGTCGGTGCTCCGGTGGCTCAAGTACCCCGACGGTAAGTACTGGGGTCTCACTCATGCCTGGGGCGCCGACAACCTCGGCGGCCGCGGCGACTACCTGGCCGGCACCGGCGTCGACCCGCGGAGCTGGAAGACGTGGGACGACTGGCTTCGCGACCTGCCCAAGCTCAACAAGGCGCCACAGTATTACGGCGTGTCCCTCGCGGGCATCCCGTTCTTCGTCAACGAGGATGTGTACATGTGGACGGGGTCCAACGGCGGGAGCCTTTTCGACGACAAGGGAAACCCCGCCCTGGAGAGCCCGCAGGTTCTCGGCATGCTCGAGTTCTGGAAGAAGGTCAAACCGTACATGCCGCCCGGCTGGGCATCGCATGACTACCTGGAGACGCTCTCCGCCTGGGCAACGGGAAGGACAGCACAGGTCTATATGTGGGGCCGCACGGCCGGCTACATCGACCAGTACGCCCCGCCCGACAAGCGGAACCCCGACATCTTCCAGATGTGGCCGAAGACCATCGGGCCCATGGGGAAGGCGCCGCTGACCCAGTTCGACAACGAGCCGTGGGTCTTCTACGCGGATGCCCCGAAGGACGAGAAGGCGGCCGCCAAGGAGTTCCTCAAGTTCTTCTTCAAGAAGGAGAACTACCGGCGCTACTGCGACTCGGTTCCCGTCCATCTCCTGTCCATCTTCAAGGAGGACTTCCAGGATCCGGCCTACATGGGGCACCCGGAGCGCAAGCGCTGGAAGCCCTGGCTGGACGCGCAGCTGAAATGGGTGGAGATCGGCCGCGCGCATCCGCTCCTCGTCTGCAACCCTCAGGACATGCTGGTGCCGTGGATCGGCGACGTGGCGGCGGCTCCCATCCTGGCCGACATGACCATGGCCGTGGTGGAGCGAGGAAAGGATCCTCGGGTGGCGGCCAAGGAAGCCAGCGACAAGATCTCCCGCGACATCATCGGCAAGGCGAAGGGCTAGGGAGCACTCCGGGCGGGCGCCCGCCCGCGTCCGTCATGTCTGTCCGCGCCGAACCGATCATCGCCGTCCCGCGCCGGATTCCTCGCCGCCGGCGAGAGGCCCTGATCGGGATCGGGCTGCTGCTGCCGTCGGCTGCCCTCGTCCTGGCTTTCACCATCTTCCCCGTCGGGTACAACGTCTGGCTCGGTTTCTATGCCAAGCACTCGCTGCGTGCCACGAGTGCCTGGGTCGGGCTCGGCAATTACGCGCAGATCCTCACCGACTCCGACTTCTGGCGCAGTGTCTGGCTGGCCACGGTTTATGCGGTGGCGAGCACGGCGCTGCAGATCGTGGCCGGGGTGGCGGGGGCGCTGATCCTCCACCGGCGGTTCGCCGGCTGCGACTTTCTGCGCGGGGTCGCGCTCTTCCCGTACATGATCCCCACGGTGATCGCGGTCTTCGTCTGGCGCTGGCTCATGAACGACCTCTACGGGGTGATCCCCTATGTGCTGAGCGCCCTGCGGATCCCCGGCATGCCGGAGGCGTGGTTGTCTCACGCCACGATCATGTGGGTGCTGATCGTGCTCTCGGTGTGGACGTTCTTCCCCTTCGTCCTCGTGAACGTGCTGGCGCGCCTGCAGACCATCCCGCTCGAGCTCTATGATGCGGCGCGGGAGGACGGCGCCTCCGCGGTGCGGCAGTTCGTGCACGTCACGCTTCCCCAGCTCCGCAACGTGCTCCTCATCGTCTTGCTCCTGCGCGGGATCTGGATGTTCACCAAGTTCGACGTCCCGTGGCTGCTCGGCTTCGGGGGAGGGGCCGGGGAGGCGATCCGCACGCTGCCCGTCTTCACCTATCAGCGCTCGTTCACCTATTACCAGGCGGGGATGGGGGCGGCGCTGTCCAACGTGATGCTCGCGCTTCTCCTCATGGCGGTGACGATCTACTTCGTGGCGTTCCCGCCCGAGGGCGACGAGACCGATGGCTGATCGGGGCTCGCGCGACGTCACGCGCGGACGTCGGCGACCTCACCGGACGGCGTCGGCCGCCGCGGAGTGGACGCTCCGCATCGGCCTGTTCGTCTTCTGCGCCTTCCCGCTGTACTGGATGCTGGTCTCCTCCCTGAAGGTCAGCCACGAGCTGCTGGCATCGCCACCCACCTTCTGGCCGCACGAGTGGGACCTCCGGGCGTACCGGACGCTTTTCTACGAGACGAACTTCTGGCGATACTTCCAGAACACCGTCGTCGTCGCCACCATTACCACCGTGATCGTCGTCACGGCCGGCGTGATCGGCGCCTATGCCCTGACCCGCTACGCGTTTCCCGGCCGCACCCTCGTCGCCCGCCTGACCCTGCTTGCCTACATGTTCCCGCCCATCATCATGCTCGTCCCGCTCTTCCTGTTCGCCCGCGAGTTCGGCCTCGTCAATTCGCTGCTCGGCCTCGCCCTCACCTACATCTCGTTCGCGCTGCCCTATGCGCTGTGGATCCTCCGCGCCTTCTTCCAGTCGATCCCGGTCGAGCTGGAGCACGCCGCTCTCATCGACGGGGCGAACCGCGCGCAGGCTCTCGTGTACGTGGTCGCCCCTCTCGCCCTCCCCGGCATCATCGCCACCGCGATCTTCACCTTCATCGTGGCCTGGAACGACTTCCTGTTCGCCCTCGTGCTCATCGGCAAGGACGATCTGAAGACACTCGCCATCGGCATCAACGATTTCTTCCACATGGCGGTGGTGGATTGGGGACTGATCATGGCCGCCGGCGTGATGGTGACGATTCCCGCCCTCGTCTTCTTCATCGCCGTCCAGCGCTATCTCATCGCGGGCTGGGGCGCCGGCGGCGTCAAGGGATAGCCGGCAGGCCTCGGCGAGCGTCGCGCTCAGCAGACCGGCGCAAGCATCCGGCCGAGGCGTCTCAGGCGACTTTCCTCCTGCTCCACGGTCGGGGCGTGGCCGACCAGGGGAGATAACCGTCATATCCGTACCCGCCCCGCCCTCGGGATCTGCATCACGAGCCCCCTTCGCCGTCCCCTTGATCCGGCCGAAACTCAGGATTACGCTGTGCCTCTCGGCGGCCCGCCAGCTACGCGAGCCACTCTCTGGCCGTCGCCGGTCTTGCATCGCCGCAGGCGTGTTCCGGCTTACCGAGGAGGCGCGTCATGGCTACCTACATGATCCAGGCCGCATATACGAACGACGCTTGGAGCCGCCTCGTGCAGCGGCCCGAGGACAGGGCCGAGGCCCTGCGGCCCGTGGTCGAACAGCTGGGAGGCCAGCTTCTCGCCTGGTACTACTGCTTCGGCGACTACGACGTGATGGCCCTCGTCGAGCTGCCCAACAACATCAACGCGGCAGCCCTCTCCATGGCCGCGGCTGCCGGGAAGGCCGTCCGGACAGTGATGACCACTCCGCTCATGACGCCCGAAGAGGGATTCGACGCCATGCTCCTTGCTCAGGGGGCAAAGTACGTGCCGCCGGGTGCGTAGCCTCGGGTGTCCCGACTTAGCTCCCGCCATCGGCGACGCGGACGTGTTGGTGGATCAGTAAGCCCTGCGATAAAGATGACGTCCGGGCCTGGCTCATTTCTCGGGTCGCCGGATCAGCCGCCCTGTGGCCAGCACCCCGCAGGTCAAGAACTCGCGAAACTCCCGCGAGTATGATGCCCGATGAAGTCAACGAACTTGGTCGCCACTACATGCCGATTTCCCACTTGTGCGGCCGACGGCGGCGAGAGATACGAATGGCGCGACCGGTCCGGCCGCGTCATTCACCTACTCAACTGCGGAAGTTGGGTTAGTGGGCGGCGGGAGCGATGCGCCGGACGGCGAGGTCGCTGTAAAACTTTGGGTTCCGTCCATCCACCGGCGCAGTGTGGTCGGCGGCAACACTCGCGGTGCTCGCCTCCCCAATTGCCGCCGTCGCGCACGATTCATCGGCGCAGGACCTGGAGGCAACGAAAAACAGCCGGAGCTGACGACGCTCCTTCGCCCTCAAAGTTTCCGAAGCACCACGTCACAGTACATCTCCGGCTCAAGAGCCAGATACAGGAACTCCCAATCTTCCGCCAGAGCAAATTCATTTACCGCTTGGACAACGCCATAACACATGAATTCCCTATGCGACCAGAACGTGTAGTCGTTGAAAACGAGGAGACCGTCTCGCTTCACCTTCTTCTTGGCTTCGGCAATGTCACGCCTGACCCCCTCGTACGAATGATTGGCGTCGATATAGATCCAGTCGAAGTAACCGTCTGAGAAACTGCCAAGGGTCTCGACGGAGTCAGCTTCGTGCAAGCGCACCGTCCCCTGATCGATCGCAGGTGCGAACAGGTGCCTGCGGAATTTAGCAAGCGTGATATCGATAATATGAAGCTCCGTCGGTGAAGAGATATTTAGAATCATCTCGGCGAACTTACCGTGGCCCGTGCCCAGTTCGGCGACAATCCCACGCTTCGGCAAGCAGCTTTTGAGGAGTTCAATACGATCGAGAACGACACGGCAGTTCTGAAGATGTTTCGATCTGAGCTTGGGAGCTGGCCGGAAGTAGTCCTCGACCTCCTCACTGTCATCCAGTTCAAGATCAGCAAGGTCCCATGGAACCCAGGTGCCAAGTGGGCGCATCACCGTGTACCATTCTCTTCGCGTCTTGGTGAGCCACTCGTCGCGCTGCCTCCGGATATCCCTCGGCGCGTTGTTCATCGGGTCACCTCCGCGGGGCGGCGTGCCGCTCTTGGGCACAATTTGGGCACAAAGGCTGCTCCTTACCCGAGATTTCCGATTTGGATCATATTCGCTTCCCTCGGCCAGCTGACGTGGTTCGGAGAACGTCGCCCACTTTCCCGCCCTGCCACACCGGGTGGAGGCTACTCGGACGAACGAAGGTTGCGGATGAGCGCGAGGACGCGGAGGATTTCGGCACCGCTGCGGGTCATATGGCGGTCGCCCGCCTGCGACCAGCGAAGGCGGCCGTCGCGGTCGATGATGACCGTGGAGCGGTAGGCGACATTGCGGTCCTCGTCCAAGACATCGTACGCGCGGATCACGTTCCGGTGCACGTCGCTCAGGAGCGGGAAGGGGAACTGGTGACGCTTGTGGAATTCCGCGTGCGAGAAGGGCGAGTCGCCGCTGATCCCGAGCAGCACGGCACCCGACGCTTGAAGCTGGGCCGCGACCTCAACGAGGCCGCCGAGCTCGGGGCTTCAGATCCCGCCCCAGTCGTAGCAGTAGAAGAGGAGCACCACGTCGGCGACGCCTTTGAACTCGGCCAGCGAGATGTCGCGGCCGTTCGTCGACGGCAGGGAGAAGCTCGGCGCGTCCTGTCCGTAGCGCAGCATGGCTACTGGTCCCACGCGCTTTTGAACTGGACGGCCACGATCTTGTCGTAGGGGAAGTCCCCCTTCACCACGCCGGCCTGCTTTTGGAACTGGTTGGCGGTGCGTATGGCGTCTTCGGTGATGGTCGGGACGTACGACGGACGCTGGAGCAGGATGATGTTGCGAATCAGCTCGACGTCGAGGGTGGGGAAGATCTTCTGGGCCACCTTCACTCCCGCCTCCGGATCCGCGCGCAGGCGCTTCTGCGTCTTGGATACGACACGCACCACGCGCTCCACGGTTTGGGGATTGGCCTGGATGTAGCGGTCGCTCGCCTGAAGCGTGGGGAAGGTCATGTCGCGGAGGAACTTCGGCCCCTGATCGCGCAAGGGCTCGATGAAGTACCGCCCGATCTTGAGCTGATGCACGATGACGGCGCCGCCGGGCTCGCCGCCCATGAAGCCGTCGATCTGGCCCGCGCGGAGCGCGGCGGCGGCCGAGCTCGAGCTGCCCACGGCGATGACCGCCACGTCGCGGTCGGGCTCGAGCCCCGCGTCTCTCAGGACCGCGCGGAGGGCCAGGTCGGTGGCGCTGCCCGCGCGGGTCATGCCGAGCTTGGTCCCCTTGAGCCCCTTGACCTCGGTGGCGGGAAGGCTCTTCTTCACCTCGAGGAAAATCGGATTGCGGTTGAGGATGGCGAGCAGATTCTTGGCCGCGAAGCCCTTTTCCGCGAGGATCATCGGGCGCTCGACATAGGTGCCGGCGAAGTCGATGGAGCCGCCGACCATGGCCGTGGTCACCTCCGCCCCGCCTTCGAAGTCCGAGAACTGGCAGTTCAGCCCTTCCGCCTTGAAGTAGCCGAGATGCTCGGCGGCATAGAACACGACGAAGGTGATGGCCGGAGTAGCGCCGATGCGGATCGTCTGCTGAGCCGAAGCGGGCGTCGCCCACGCCAGCCACAGGGTGGCGAGCAGCGAGAGGGCAGCGATCATGCTAGCGCCACTCGTCGACCGACACGGTCTTCTGATAGTTGCAGCCCATGATGCGCCAGTAGCCATTGGTCTCGCCTCCGACGACGACGACGTGGATGTCCTCGCGCCGGAAGATCGGAATCAAGTCGTCCGGCGCGGCCTTGAGCTTCGACGCCCACGGCTCCTCGCCGAAGGTCGCGCGCGGATAGATGTAGTTCTGGACGAGCTGATAGTCCCAGTACTCGCCGGCGGGCATCCGCGCCGTCTCGTAGAGCCAGTCGATCAGCGCGTCCTTCTTCGTGAACCCACCGCGATCGATGAACTGGCGCGCGGTGATCGGATCCAGGAGCAGCGTCGGCGGGCCGTGGGGATCCATGCCACGCAGCATGTTCGCCACATGAGCGCGCCAGTGCGTCTCGCGCAGGCCGAGCGAGAAGGCCGTCGAGCGGCAGCCGCTGAAGACGCTGACGGCGCTTTCCGTCGGCCGGAGGCCGTGCTGGACGTGGAAGGGCTCCCAGGGGCTGCGTTCCTCGTTCTCGGCGAAGGTGACGCTGTTGTAGGCGTAGTTGTTGCCCATCGAGCCCATATAGGTCAGCCCCACCGTAGAGCCGCCTTGGAGGTTCTGCGACAAGAGTCCATAGGCCCGGCCGATGGTGGCGTTCGCGTGGCTGTACGGCCCGAGCGCGCCCGTGCCCGCGTTCATGCCGATCTCGTGGCGCACCGGTCCGTTGACGACCGCCATGGTCGCCACCGAGCTCGAGCTGCTCCCACGCGCGCTCACGCCCGTCGCCGCCAAAGCCAGGATCACGGGGAAGTACTCGGGGTGTGCACCCGCCATGACCGCGTTGACCGCGACCTTCTCGACCGTGTACTCCCAGGCCTCGCGGAAGTGGGTCGGGCGCATGTGCCCCACCACCTCGTCGGGCGTGCGGCGCGAGCCCGCCAGCATTGCCGCGACGCGCGCCTCCGTCGGGAGCACGATCGGCAGCTTGTCCGTCCAGTCGCTGTCGAGGAAGAGACGGTGGAGGCTCTCCTCGCTGTCCGGCACGAGCAGGCGTGGGCTCGAGCGGTCGAACTCGAGCGGGCCCAGCTCGGAGGCGTCGATGGGCCGAGTCAGGCCGTCGATGACTTCCTGCATGACGGCGCGCCCCGTGATCGGGTCCGTCCCGTCCACATAGGCGCGCAGCTGGTCGGCGGTCTTGCCCATGATGGGCTGGGGGACGAAGACCTGCCGGAGCCCGGGCATGCCGTTGTGCGCCGCGACCTGGCGGACGACCGTGTCGAACTTGTCAGTGTGCAGGGCGACGGTGGGGACCCCATACGTCGCCTCTACCGTCATCGCGTGCGCGGCGACCGCCGGCGCGCAGGTGCTTCAGTGACCGACGCCGAGGATGGCGGCGTGCCCCCTGGCGCGGATCTCCTCCCACGTGGCCGGGTCGTCGTTGAGATACACGCTCGAGATGGGCTTGAAGACCGTGCGCACACCCGGCATATGCTCGCCGAGCCACGCCTGCATCTGCTTGAGGAAGATGTCGGAGTCGTCGAAGCGGCAGTCGACGAGATAGACGGTTTTGCCCTCGAGGGTGTCGAGCCTCGGCGCGAGGGGCTTGCGCGTGATCTTCGGAGCAAAGCCGACCGGGTTCAGGGCGATCATCTTCTCGTGTGCTCCCACGGGACCCTCCTCCTCCGGATGACTGAGACGCGTGAGTACCATACCACTCGCGATCCCTCGCGCGAGCCATGCTGATGCGCGCCCCCTCACCCTGACCCTCTCCCCCTCCGGGGGCGAGGGAAAGAGGCGGGCTAGCCGCGCTGGGGTGAGTAGGTACCTCGGCCGACGGCCACGAGGCCTTGCTTCTCGTCGTGGACGTCCACGTCCACGAGAGCCACCGTGCGCCCCGTCCGCCGCACGCGCGCGGTGCCGGTGAGCAGCGTGCCCACGGCCGGCTTGAGATAGTCGATGCGCAGGTTGATGGTGGGCACGCCCCCGCCCACGGTCATGCCCACCGCGAAATCGCCTACGATGTCGATGAGGGCGGCAATCGGCCCCCCATGAAACTGCGCGGTGCCGATACGGCGCTCGAGCTCCGGCCGCATGGGCATGGTCACCGTGAGCGTGCCCGCGCTGTGATCGAGGGCGACGGCCCGGAGCTGGAGGAAGCCCAGAAAAGGGGAGGCGTCGAAAATGGCCTGTACCGCTTCGACGCTCAGGCGCTCCGTGGAGGGCTCGCTCACGGCCGCACGACGACCTTGCCGAACACTTCCCGATCTTCCAGAAGGCGGAAGGCTTCGTTCACCTCTTCGAGTGGGAGCTCGCGGTCGATGACGGGGGTGAGCCGCCCCTTCTGGATGAGAGCGATGAGCGTGTCGAGATCCTCCCGCATCCAGCCGTTCGAGCCCAGCACCTTGAGCTCGAAGGTCCAGATGAAACGGAGGTCCTCCTTGGGGTCGAAGCCGGCGGTGGCGCCGCAGGTCAGGATTTTGCCTCCGCGATGGAGGACTTTGAGCGAGGGCACCCAGGTGTCGCCTCCGGTGAAGTTGACCACCACGTCCACCCCACCCGCGAACTTCCGTCGGTGCGGCTTGCCGTACGTCTCGTAGACCCACTTCACGAAGTCCTGCTTGGTGTAGTCGAGGAGATGAGTCGCCCCGAGATCCTTCAGGCGCGCCAGCTTCGCGTCGTTGCTCGCGCAGGCGATGACCTCGGCCCCGACCTCTCTCGCGAGCTGCACACAGCAGGTGCCCACGCCCCCGGAGGCGCCGAGGATAAGCACCTTGTCGCCGCGCTGCACCTGGCCGATGGTGTGCATCATCCGCACCGCGGTGCCGTAGGCCACGGGCAGGCACGCCGCCGGCTCGTACGGGACGTCGGCGGGCAACGAGACCAGATGATGCGTGGGCACGCGGCAGTATTCGGCAAGACCGCCATGCCACATCTCACCGAGAAGCCCGCCCGGCCCCACCCGATCCACCGGATCGACCATGACACGATCGCCGGCCTTCCATCCTGTCACCGCGCTGCCCGTCTCCACGATCTCGCCCGCGAAGTCCACGCCCATGATGCAGGGCATGGGCACCTTGATGCCCGGCATGCCCCGGCGCGTGAAGATGTCGTGGTAGTTGAGGGTGGTGGCGCGCACCTTGAGGATGACGTCATCGGGCCCCGGCCGGGGGTCGGGAAAGGCGCGCTCGATCTTGATGGATCCGGGAGCGCCGTGCTCGTAGATGACCGCGGCTTTCATGCTTTCGTCTCCATCTGCAGGTGCTGGAGGGCGAGCCGCCGGAGGGCGACCCGGTCGACCTTGCCCGTGCTGGCCAAGGGCAGTTCCGGCATGAAGACGACGTGGCGCGGATGCTGAAACGCAGGCGCATGGACCAGCGCGTACTGCTTCACCGCGTCTTCGCCGAGCTGACGGCCGTTCCGCGTCACCACGAAGGCGAAAGGCTTTTCGTACTTGATCTCGTCGGGGATGGGCACCACGCAGGCCTGCATGATGTCCGGATGCCGCTCGAGCATCGCCTCGACCTCGCCCGGGTAGATGTTCTCGCCGCCGCAGACGAACATGTCGTCCGCCCGCCCGACGAAGTAGTAGGCGCCGTCCGTCTCGCGGCGGAGGATGTCGCCGGAGATGTACCAGCCATCACGGGTGAGGACTTCCCGGGTCTTGTCGGGGAGATTGAGATAGCCGGTCATGATCGCGGGGGTACGGATCCAGAGCATGCCTTCCTCGGCGTCGCGGCCATCAGGTCCCACGAGGCGGACTTCCACCTGCGGCCGGGGCCAGCCGAGGGCGAGATCGGCCTGCGGCCGTCCGTCCGGGTGGGGACCGAACATGACGGGCCCCGCCTCCGTGGTGCCGTAGATGTAGGAGACGGCGGTGCCCGGGAAGGCGCGCTTCACCGCGTCGATAAGCTGCTGGGTTGTGGGCGCCGAGCCCATGCGGACCGCGCGGACCGAGGAGAGATCGGTACGCGCGAGGGTGTCGGTCTCCCGGACGACCAGCGCGAGCATGGTCGGGACGGAGGTGAGGAAGGTGACGCCGAAGCGCCCGATCGCCTCGATGTATCGTCGGGCCTCGAACTGCGGCAGCAGGACGACGGTGGCATGCCCCGCGAGGGCGACCTTGCTCGTACCCAGCGCGTTCATGTGGAAGAGGGGCGCGGCCACGATGAAGCGCTGCCCGGCGGGATCCTTGGCCACCTCGACGCGCGATCGCACGGCCCAGAGCTGGCCGTCGTGGGAGAGCGGCACGCCCTTGGGGCGGCCCGTCGAGCCCGAGGTGTAGAGCACCATGGCCGTCTCGCGTGGAGCAGGCCGGACGGGCATGAGCTCACCGGGGTCGAGGAGGGCACTGAAGCCGCCTCGTCCCTCGGAATCGAAGTCGACCGCGGGCAGTCCGGGAGGGACCTGGGCGCGCCTCTCGCCATCCGAAAACACGAGCTTCACGGCGGAGTCGCGCATGACGAACTCGATGGTCTCCGGTGGGAACCTGTGATTCACCGGGACGGAGACGAGGCCGGCCCGCATCGTCCCCAGGTACGCGATGAGGAACTCGGCGCGATTGCCCGCGAGGATGGCGACCGCGTCGCCACGTCTGAGGCCTCGGGCGAGCAGGCCACGCGCGCACGAGGTGGCCAGCCGGTCGAGCTCGCCGTAGGAGTACTCGCGAGGACGCTCCCAGTCGAGGCAGTCGATCACTGCGATCGCGTCGGGTGTTCGTGACGAGTCGAGGAGGGCGCCCAGGTTGGCGACCGAATCCATGAAGGGCGGCATGGTTCGCTACACGGGCTGGGTGATTACCGGCGGGATGCGATGAGCCCAGGGCTGCGCCATCTCGAAGGCCGCGGCCGCGCGCAGCACGGAGGCTTCGTGTCGCGGCGGGCCGACGATCTGGAGGCCGATGGGCAGCCCATCGCGTGTGAATCCGCAGGGCACCGAAATGGCGGGCAGGCCGAGCACCGAAAAAGCATAGGTGAGATAGGAGCGCTGGAGCGTCTTCCCGGCGGGCTTGCCGCCGATCTCCATGGCATGCGGCAGCTCGATGGGGAAGGGGGGCACGGCCGCGGTAGGTGTGAGCCAAAGATCATGTGTCTCGAAGAACGCGTGCACTCGGCGCCAGAGCTGGGTGCGCAGGAGCTCGCCGCGGGCCACGTCGCGCGAGGTCATGCCGAGGCCCTGCGACGTGTTCTCCACCAGCCCGGCCTGGAGCTGACCGCGCCAGCGATCGACCTTGTCGGCGTGGCGGGCGACCATGAGGAAGCCGCGCGTCAGGGCGACGATGTCCGGCACGTCGCTCATGTCCGGGCTGGCGCGCTCCACGCGGGCGCCGAGCTTCCGGAACACGCTCGCCGACCCTTCGCAGGCACTGGCGATCTCGGGATCCACCGTGACGAGCCCGCCGAGGTCCGGCGTCCACGCGATTCGCGAGCCCTTGACGGAGGGCTGTTTCACCGCCGCCAGGAACGGCTTCGTGTCGGAGCTGTAGTTCACGGGCGATCGCGCATCGGCGGGACCGGCCATGACCGAGAGCATGAGCGCGGCATCGCCGATGGTGCGTGCCATGGGTCCTTCCACCGAATACGAGTCCCAGGCGAGGACTTCGGGATAGCGGGGAATGAGACCGGGGGTGGTCCGGAAGCCCACCACGCCGCACAGCGCGGCCGGACCGCGCAGCGAGCCGCCGAGATCCGTGCCCTGGGCGATGGGGCACATGCCCGTGGCCAGCGCGGCCGCCGATCCCCCGCTCGAGCCACCCGCGCTCAGCGCGAGGTTCCAGGGATTGCGGGTGGCGCCGAACACGGCGTTCACGGTGTTCGGGCCGAAGGCGAATTCCGGGGTATTGGTTTTGCCGAGCACGATGGCCCCGGCCGCCTTGAGCCGCTCGACGACCGCGGCGTCTTCCATGGGGATGTGATCTTCGAAGAGCTTCGAGCCGAAGGTGGTCCGCATTCCCTTCGTGGGCGTCACGTCCTTGATGCCCACGGGAATCCCGTGAAGCGGGCCGAGAGTCGCCGAGCGGCGGGCGAGGGTGGCGGTGGCCCGTCGCGCCTGACGGAGCGCGCCCTCGCGATCGAGCGTGACGATGGCGTTGACGAGGGGATTGACCCGATCCAGGCGCTCGAGGACGGCCCGCAGCAGCTCGAGCGGTGAGACTTTGCGGGAGCGGTAGAGCCGGGAGAGCTCGGTGGCGGGTGTGAAGCAGAGATCGCGAGGCATGGCGGCGCTACTTGCCATAGCAGGCGAGAAAGCTCATTCCCTTGGCGAAACGGTCGGGCGTGACGACGCTCATGCCGTCGGGTTCTCCTTTCGTACAGCGCCGATGATGCGGGCGAGGTGTCGGGACTGTCAAGGCAGGACCCTTGACAAGGCGGGAAGAGGCGCTTACAAGGGCAGCACTCGGCGCATCCCCATCGGCTCAAAGGAGAGCTCATATGCTCACAGCGGCCCGACGTATCCTGGCCATCCTGATTGTCATCGCCCTCGCGTGGACGCTCCAGCCGGCCCGCGCCGCCGACGTCAAGCTGACCCTCTGGCGGCTCAAGACCTACATCCCTCCCGCCGACAAGATCCTCGACACCACGATTCAGGATTGCGCCAAGCAGATCGGTGCCGACGTCCAGATCCAGACCTACACCTTCGACGACATGTGGACCAAGTACACGGCCGCCATCGAGAGCAAGACGCTACCCGATGTGGCGGAGCTCGATTCGGTGGGGCCGGCGCGCCTCGCGAACCTGGGTCGGCTGTCCGACGTGTCAGACCTCGTCGGCACCGTGACCAAGGAGCTGGGCGAGCTCGCGCCGAACGCCGAGGGCGCCGTCAGGTTCGGCGGCAAGTTCTATGCGGTGCCCCACTACATGATTCCTCTCATTCTCTTCTACAGGAAAGACATCCTCGAGAAGGTCGGCGCCCAGCCTCCCGATACGTGGGAGGCGATCAACGAGATCTCGGCCAAGATCAAGAAGGCGGGAATCCAGGACTTCCCTCAGGGCTTCCCGTGGAACCGGACGGGCGACGGCTACGATCCGGCCATGAGCCTCCTCTGGTCCTACGGTGCCGCCTGGGTCGACAAGAGCGGCAAGTACGTCGGTATGCCGAAAGACAAGGCGGTGCAGGCGATCAAGGTGGTGACACCGGCGTTTCTCACGGACAAGACCTCGGCCTTCGACTTTCTCTCGTGGTCCGGCTCGGGCAATAACGAGGCGTTCATGGCGGGCAAGATCGCCTTCACGCCGAACGGGCCGAGCATCCTCTTCCAGGAGGACTCGACGAAGCACCCCCTGCGCAAGGACACCGCGATCAAGATGATGCCGCGCGGCCCCGCGGGGCGGAACCTCGCCCTGACCTTTGTCATGAACTGGGCGGTGCCGGTGGACGGCAAGCAGCAGAAGGAAGCGCGGGCGCTGGTGGCCTGCCTCATGTCGAAGGACAAGGTCTCCGCCTACATGACGGGCTCCTTCCAGCAGGCGGTGCCGCCCTACAAGAACCTCATCAACCACGAATACTGGAACAACGCCGACGGCAAGGTGATCACCGAGACGGTGAAGCTTGGGCGGCCCGTGGGCTGGCCGGGGCCGACGACCCCCGCCGCGGCCGAGGTCATCTCGAGCAACGTGCTGACGGACATGATGACCCGCGTGATCGTGGACAAGGTGACGCCGGAGAAGGCGGTGGAGGAAGCCGACAAGCGGATCAAGGAGATCTACGATCGCCTGCCCGTGAAGTGAGCGCGCGGAAGGCGATGACCTTGGTGGGGTATCCGGGTGAGTAAAGTCCTGACCCAGCCCGCGCCCGCCGCGTCGCGGGCCGGCGGTCTGGCCTGGCATCGGGTCAATCGCGTCCAGGAGCGGCTGCTGGGCTACGCCCTCATCGCCCCGGTGGCCATCCTCATCGTCCTCCTCATCGCCTATCCCTTCTTCAATGCCATCTGGTTGAGCCTCACGGAGAAGATGGTTGGCTACCCGGCCCACTTCGTGGGGCTCAAGAACTACGTCGCGCTGTGGGAGAGCGCGCGCTTCCGCATCGTGGCCTGGAACAGCGTGGTGTACACGGTGGGCTCGATCGGGGCCAAGGTCGTGATCGGCCTCGCCATGGCCGCGGCTCTCCAGAAGGCCGTGCACGGGAATCAGTTGCTGCGCGGCTTTCTGCTCCTGCCGTGGGTCATCCCCACCGTGGTGATCGCCCTGACGTGGCGCTGGCTCCTCGACCTCTACCGCGGGCTCTTCAACGTCGGGCTCCACGATCTGGGGATCATCGGCGGCGGCATCCACTGGCTCGGCAACCCCGACCTCGCCATGCTTTCCGTGATCATGGCGAACGTGTGGCGTGGCTTTCCGTTCTTCGGCGTGTCCTTCCTCGCCGCCATGCAGACGGTGCCGCAGGACCTCTACGACGCGGCCTCGGTAGACGGGGCCTCGGCCTGGCAGCAGTTCTGGCGGATCAGCCTGCCCTCGATCAAGGGCGTGGTGGCCATCGTGACGCTCCTCAGCACGATCTGGACGCTCAACGACTTCAACATCGTCTACATCATGACCCGCGGCGGTCCGGGCGCGGCCACCCACATCTTTGCCACGTACTCCTACGAGCTCGGCATCCAGTCGCAACGCTGGGGCATGGCCATGGCCGCGAGCATGTATTCGCTCCCCGTGATCGCCCTCCTCATCATCTTCGTGGTGCGCTACCTCCACCGGGAGGAGCCCACCTCGTGAGCGGCCGGCTCTTTCGCTGGCTCGTCGTGGGCTTTCTCCTCGTTCTGGTGGCCGTGCCTCTCTACTGGATCCTCGACACCTCCTTCAAGACCGGGCGGCAGATCCTGATGTCCGAAGCGATCTACATCCCCAAACCGTTCACGATCGAGAACTACCTGTATCTCTTCGAGGAGACCCGCTTTGCGCGGTGGCTCCGCAACAGCGCGGTGGTCGCGCTGGCGAGCACGTTCGTCTCGCTGACCATCGGATCGGCGGGCGCCTATGCGCTGACGCGGCTCCGGTTTCCGGGACGGCGGCTGTTCGGGGCGCTCGTGCTCATCACCTACCTCGTCCCTCCCGGCCTCATGTTCATCCCGCTGTACCGGACCTTCATCCAGATCGGCTACTCCAATTCGCTCGGCACGCTGATCCTGGCCTACCCCACGTTTCTCGTGCCATTCGTGACGTGGCTCCTCATGGGCTTCTTCCGATCGATCCCGCGCGAGCTCGAGGAGGCGGCACTGGTCGACGGCGCCACCCGACTCCAGACGCTTGGCCGCATCGTGCTTCCCCTGGCCGCGCCGGGGCTGCTCGCCGCGGGCCTCTTCTGCTTCACCCTGTCCTGGAACGAATTCTTGTACGCGCTGATCTTCATCGCGGACGACAATCTCCGGACGTTGCCCGTGGGCCTCTCGGAGTTCGTGGTCTCCGACTTCGCCTTCTGGGGGCAGCTCATGGCCGCGGCGGCCCTCGCGTCGCTTCCCGTGGTCCTCGTCTACATCTATCTCCACAAGTACATGGTGAGCGGGCTCACGGCGGGGGCCGTCAAGGGGTGATCGTCAGGGCGCCCGAGGCGCCCGTCAGATGCAGTAGGGAAGCCCGCCGCGTCTCACGAGGACGCAGGGGGCGTATGGTCCGAAGGGCGCGCCGTAGTAGTAGGGATAGGGATAGGCGTAGAAGGGAGAGAAAGGCGCGAACGGATAGTAGGGATAGTAGGCGTAGTAGTAAGCCTGCGCCATCTGGGCCTGGAGCCGCGCATCGTGGACATCGCGGCTCAGCTCGGCTTGGGTCTCCAGGCTCCCCACGATGAAGTTGCGAACGGAAGCGGTGAGCGGACCCTGCTTGAGCAGATCCAGTGCCTGTTGCACCTGGTCTCCGACCCGCGAGTCGATCTTGAGCGAGCGCAATGCCGTGAGCTGCTCTTCGGCCTTCTCCGTGTCTTCGCGTTTGAGGTAGGCGAGGGCGAGATAGAGACGCACGCTGGGCTCGTTAGGACGGATGGGGACGGCCTTCTCCAGAGACTCGATGGCCTGGTCGACCTGGCCTCCTTTGTATTGCGCGATGCCGAGTCCGACGAGCGCGTCCGTGCGACCAGGATCTTTGGCCAGCGCCTCGTTGAAGAAGCCTTCGGCCTCGACGTAGCGGCCTTGGCGCAGGGCCAACTGGCCCTGGGTCACCGCGGAAGCGCAGCCGACCGCGAGAGCGGCCACGGCCAGCACGAGCAGTGCGGGCCTCATCACATTGACTCTTCTCACAGCAAGGGAAAGGCGCTCAGCACGTGGGGGTCGGTGACGGCGGGCGCCTCCCGCAGGTAGGAGGCGTCCAGCTCGCGGTAGCTCGTCACGCCGAGAAGGCCGAGGCAGATCCTGATCTCGTCCTCCAGGAGCTCGAGGGCTCGCTCGAGCCCCGCCTGACCGGCCGCGGCCAGCCCCAGGCACTGCAGGCGGCCCAGCCCCACGATCTGCGCGCCGAGGGCGATGGCCTTGACCACGTCGGCGCCGCGCATGAATCCGCCGTCCACCATGACGGTCGCGCGGCCGTCGACCGCGCGCACCACCTCGGGGAGGACGGCGAGGGAGCCCATCCCGTGATCGAGCTGGCGCCCGCCGTGATTCGAGACGTAGACGCCTTCCACGCCGTGGTCGCAGGCGATGGCGGCGTCCTCGGCGGTCGCGATGCCTTTGAGAATGAGCGGGATGTCGTGGCTGTCCTTGAAGCGCTTGACCTGGTCCCAGGAGAGCGCGGCCTGCCAGTTCATGCCGGTGGCGCTCTGCCGCCACGGCTTGACGAAGCGCTTGTCGATGTCGCGCTCGCGCCGGCTGTAATTGGCGGAGTCAACCGTCATGCAGAAGATCGTGTAGCCGTGGTCGCGCGCGCGCTTGACGTGATCGTCCACGAAGGCGTCGTCGCCGCGCACGTAGAGCTGGAAGATGCGGAAGTTGTCCGCGGCCTTGGCGGTGGCCTCGAGCCCGGGGTTGCAGGCGCTCGAGAGCATGTGGGGCACTCCGAAGGCTCCCGAGCCCTTGGCGGCGGTGGCGCCGCCGCCCGGGGTGAAGCTCTCCACGGAGCCTATGGGGGCGAGCATCACGGGCAGGCGTATGGGGCGGCCGAATAACACGGACGAGGAGTCCACCTTCGATACATCCCGCAGCACGCGGGGCCGGAAGGCCACGGTGTCGATGGCGAGACGATTCCGCTTCACCGTCGTCTCGGTCTCCGTGCCGCCGATCAGATAGTCCCACGGGCCGTCGGACAGGTTGCGCCGTGCCGCGCGGGCGATCTCGTGAAGGGTCTGGAACTGCTCGTCGAGATTCGAAGGCATAGGGTCTCCTTAGGGTGCTCAAGTCTCCGACACTGCTCCGAGGAAGTCAAAAGGGGCCTTGACAGGGTTGCTGCCCCCTCCTAGGCTCGGGACACTCGCGAGACCCCTCGGACATAAGGAGATCTCCATGAAGCGGCGGACATTCCTCAGGGTGGGAAGTGCAGCGGTGGTGGGTGGCATCGAGGGCATCGTACGGGCGCGTCGCGCCCCCGCCTTCGCCCAGCCGGTGAAGATCCACCTCCTGCACTGGCCGGATTTCATCCCCGAGGGCGACGTCGAGCTCCGCCGGCAGATTGCCGAGTACAACAAGCAGATGAAGACCGAAGTCTTCATGGAGAACATCAACGGCAACGATCTCCAACCGCGTATCACCGCCGCCATACAGACGGGGGCGGGCGCCGACATCATCTTCATGCTCCACAACTGGCCGCATCTCTACGCGAGCTCGCTCGCCGACGTGAGCGACCTCTGCGAATGGAAGGGCAAGGACCAGGGCGGCTACTACGATCAGTCGGAGCAGGCGGCGCGGGACGGCAGCCGCTGGCTCGCGCTGCCCTACGGGATCGTGGGTAACCAGATCGCCTACCGCAAGGCGTGGTTCGCCTCGGTGGGAGCGACGGCGCCCCCCAAGACGCTGGACGAATGGCGGAAGATCGGGGCCGCCCTCAAGCAGAAGGGCAAGCCCATCGGCCAGACCCTCGGGCATACCTACGGCGACGCGCCGACCTGGTCCTATCCTCTGCTCTGGACGTTCGGCGGCGTCGAGACCGACAAGTCCGGAAAGAAGGTCGTGCTCAACAGCAAGAACACCGTGGATGCGGTCAAGTGGATGACGGCGTTCTGGAAGGACGCCTGCGACGAGGGCGGCCTGGGCTGGGACGATTCCTCGAACAACCGGGCCTTTCACTCTGGCGAGCTTTCGTCCACCCTCAACGGCGCCAGCATCTATATCTTCGCCAAGCGCAATCCGGAGAAGATCAAGGACGAGAAGGGCGAGCCCATGTGGAAGGACATCTCGCACTTCAACTACCCTGACGGGCCGGCGGGCAAGACGCCGACCTATCACCTGGTCTCCTCGCACGCCGTGATGAAGTACTCGAAGAATGTCCAGGCCGCCAAGGAATTCCTCAAGCACATCCACTCGAAAGAGCAGTTCGGCAAGTGGTTCGACATCGAGTACGGATTCAATGTCGGATCGACGACCTATTGGGAGAACAGTCCCATGTGGAACACCATCGACGATGCGATGAAGCCCTATCGGTACACGGGGCGCGGGACACGCATGATCGGGTATGCGGGGCCGGCCAATGCCAAGGCGGGTGAGGTCTATTCCAAGTACGTCATCACGGACATGTTCGCGAAGGCTGTCCAGGGGATGAAGCCCGAGGAAGCGGTCAAGTGGGCCGAGGGCGAGCTCAAGAAAGTCTACGAGGCGTGATGGCGCGCCGTCTCGCGTGCGGCCTTCTCGCCGCGCTGCTCGCGGTCGTGACCGGTTGCTCCACCGCGTCGTCTACCCACGAGGCGCCCGCCCCCGTCCTTTGGACGTTCGCGGACCTCGCCTGGTACAAGTGGCTCAACAAGGTCTCGATGAACTCCACGGTCGGCCCCATCATCGTGGGCCAGACCGTGCTCTACGGCGGCACTTACGGCTACACCGTGGGGAGCCAGGAGACGAAAACCTCCAAGCTCGCCCTCATCGATTCCGCATCGGGACAGGCGCGCTGGCGTCTCGAACACAACGGCACGTGGGGACCCATCGTGCTCCACGGCGGGACGATCGCCGCCGCCATGGGCGACAGCGTGATCGGCTTCGCTCTCGCTTCCGGCACGCAGCGCTGGGAGATGCCGATCAGGGCCCGCACTCTGACCGTGGCCGGTGACGTGGTGCTGGTCGCCGAGCGCCAAGCCCTCCACGCTCTCGACCCCGTCTCGGGCCGCCAGCGCTGGGAGGCGAAGTCGACGTCGGATCCCTCGGCCGCCGGCGACACGGTTCTCTTCGTTGATGGACGGATCCTTCGTGCCGTCGCGGCCGGCACCGGGGAGGCGCGCTGGAGCCTGGAGCTGCCCGCGACGCTCGCGTATCCCCAGTCCGTGCGCGGCGAGCACCTCTATCTGCTCGGCGCCTCGGCGCTGGGCTCGGTGCATCTCGGGACGCACAGCCTCGAATGGGTTGCCCCGCTTGGCAGCGCGCCCACCGCGGGGCTCGCCACCGCGGACGACACGCTCTACTTCACCACCCAGGCGCCCACGGGCTCGTACGTGTTTCACGCCTTCGATCCGGCCAACCGGAAGGATCGGTGGACCCGCGCCCTCGACTCGAGCTCGCCCGTGGCGCCCATCGTCATGGGCTCGCTCGTGGCCACCGCGGCGAACTCCGACGACAAGAGCCTGCTCGCCATGTCCCGGGCCAATGGAACGGTCGCGTGGCAGGCCACGGCGGGCTCGGTGCCGGTCCAGCCCGTGGTCAAGGGCAATGTCCTCTACGTGGCGGGGCAGGGACCGAACCGGGTGTATGCCTTCCAGGCGGACACCGGTGCGCTGCTGTGGAGCGGACGACTCTGGGGCTGGCCCATGGGGATAGCGCTCACCGAGGACGGCACGCTTCTCGTCGGCGCCGACAACCTCACCCTGTACGCCTACCGGACGCTGTAGGCCCGGGCGCTAGTCTCCGAGGACGGCGAGCACGTCCACCTTCACCTCGGTCGCGACCGCGACCGTGCGATAGAGGGGTCAGCGATCCTTCCAGACGTCGACGAGCTGCTCGGCCTGCGCCTGACTCACCCCCCAGATCTCTAGGGAGACATTGACGCACTGGAATCGGTTCGGCTCGGCGTTGCTGCGTACGCCTTCGATGGCGACCTGCATGCCCGTCACGGGGATCCGTTGCTCGAGGGCGTACTTCTCGATGAGGGTCACCCCGCAGGAAGAGATGCCGGCGAGAAAAGCTTCGCCGTTGGTCAGCGCCTCATTGGGGCCTGAGGGCGAATCCAGCACGAAGTGATTGTGACGGGCGCTGTTGAGCGAGCGACCCGGCGTGCCACTCGAGTAGGACCGGACAGTGTCGATTTTGACGTCACCAGCCATTGAGCCCTCCTTTTGAGTGAATCGACGCGGCCATTGTAGAGCCCGCTCCTGAAGGTTGACAAGGCGGATGCTCTCTAGCACGATGCCCGCACGACTGGAGGAATCCTGTGATTCAGACCATCCGTACCGCCTGCGCCCACGATTGCCCGGATCAATGTTCACTTCTCGCTTCCGTCGAGGACGGGCGACTGCTGAAGCTGCAGGGTGACCCTGAGCATCCGATGACAGCTGGCTTTGCCTGCGCCAAGGTCAACCGCGAGCACGAGTGGGTGCATTCTCCCGAGCGTGTGCTCACGCCGCTCACGCGCGTGGGTCCCAAGGGCGAAGGCCGCTTCCGACCGATGAGCTGGGGCGAGGCCCTCGACGAGATCGTGACGCGGTGGAAGGCGATCTTCGCCGCCGACGGCCCGCTCGGCGTCCTCGGTTATGCATACAGCGCGCATCAGGGGCAGTTGAATCGCGGGCTCCTGCTCGGTCTCTTCCACGCGCTCGGAGTCACGCGTCTTCAGGCGGGCACGGTCTGCGATTCCGCTGCCGAAGCCGGATGGGACGCGGCCTGTGGCAGCGTGGGGGGCGCCGATCCCGAGACGGTGGTCGAGTCCGATCTCGTCATTTCCTGGGGTGCCGATCTCCTCACCACCAATGTGCACATCTGGCCCCTGGTGGAGCAAGCGCGCGATCGCGGGGCCAAGCTCGTGGTCATCGAGCCCCGCCGCAGCAAGACGGCCGAGCGCGCGGACTGGCACCTCCGGGTGAATGTCGGCACCGACGCGGCGCTGGCCCTCGGCATCATGCACGTCCTCGCGCGCGACGGCCTTTGTGACCGCGGCTATATCAGGAAGGAGACGGTGGGGTTCGCCAAGGTCGAGAGCGAGGTGCTGCCGCGCTTCGATCCCGCGCGCGTGTCGGCCATCACCGGCGTGGGGTCCGAAGATCTCGAGCGCTTTGCCCACATGTACGCCCGCGCCCGCGCTCCCTTCATCCGTCTCGGCGAGGGCATGTCCCGGTGCGTGAACGGTGGCCAGGCCATTCGGGCCGTGGCCCTGCTCCCCGGCGTGACGGGTGCCTACGATCGGGTGGGCGGTGGCGCGCTGCTCATGACGGCAACGGGGTTCGGCCTCGACCCGAGCTTCATCCGCAAGCCGTCGGGCCCCGCCCAGACGCGGATCGTGAATCACTCGCGTCTGGGCAAAGCGCTCATCGAGCTCACCGATCCGCCCATCCGCGCGTTGTTCGTGGCGGCCAACAACCCCGCCGTCACCTGTCCGGATGTGGTGACCACGCGGCGCGGGCTCGCGCGGGAGGATCTGTTCACGGTGGTTCACGATCCCTTCCTTTCGGATACCGCCCGGTACGCAGACATCGTGTTGCCCGCGGCGACCTATCTCGAGAGCGACGACATCGTACGCTCCTACGGCACGTACTACATGCAGCTCGTCAGGCAGGTGGTCCCGCCCCAGGGCCAGGCGTGGTCGAATGCCCGGCTCGCCCAGGAGCTGGCGCAACGCCTCGGGCTCGAGGATCCCATCTTCTCCATGGATACCGATGGGCTCCTCCGTGAGCTTTTCCGTGGGGCCAGATCGCCCGCGGTCGACGTGGATCTCAAAGACCTGCGCGAAGGCCGCGCGGTCAAGCTGGCGCCGAAGCCCGGCCGCCAGCGCTTCACCACGCCGTCGGGCAAGCTCGAGTTCTATTCCGAGACGCTGGCCGCGCAGGGGCTGCCCGCCATGCCCGACTGGGTCGGCGAGCCGCTCGAGGTCGACGATGACCGGCGCTTTCCTCTCAAGCTGTTGACGGCCCCCGGGTATTTCCAGGCGCATACGGCCTGGGCCGGTGTCGCCGTCCTGCGCCATCGCGCGGGGGAACCGGAGTGCGTGTTGCATCCCGACGATGCGGCGGCACGAGGGCTAAAGGACGGCGTGGCCGTGGAGCTCTTCAGCCGGCACGGCGCGGTCCGCCTCCAGCTCCGCGTGAGCGACGAGACGGCCCCTGGGGTGGCCTTCGTGCCCGGGCAGCGGCCGGCCGCCGGCGATGGCGGCGGCACCGTGAACATGCTGTGCTCGGATCGTTACAGCGACATGGGAGAGGGAGCGACCTACCAGAGCACGCGGCTCGACGTACGCGCTGCGCGCCAAGAGGAGACACGAGCGTGATCGGCATCGTCGCCACCATCAAGGTCAAGCCGGGGATGGAGAAGGAGTTTGAGGCGGTGGCCAAGGAGCTGGTGGCCAAGGTCAACGCCAATGAGCCGGGCTGCATGCTCTATGCGATCCACCACGCCGAGACTCCAGAGACCTATGTCTTCATGGAGCGCTATGCCGACCAGGCCGCCGTGGATGCCCATCGGGGAACGGAGCATTTCAAGGTCCTCGGGCGTAGGATGGGCGAGTTCATGGAGGGCCGGGCCGAGGTGTTGCGGCTCCGTGAGGTTCTCTAGACGGCTCGATGCCTGAGGAGGGACGCCGTGCGGAAGACCCTGTCGACGATCATGCTGGCCTGGGCGCTCTGGTGGGTGCAGGAGCTCGTGGAGAAGCCCGAGCTGCCCCTGGACATCGTCAAGCTGAGCGTGCACGAAACCCAGGAGGCGTGTGAGCAGCGGGCGGCGATGCGTCGCCAGTGGGAAGAGGATCTCTATCAGCAGGAGATCACCGCCTATAACTGGGATTCCAAGCCCTGGCCCAAGTACATGCTGCGCCTGCAAACCTTTACCTGCATTCCGACGTAGTTCCTCGCCCGCCCGGGCGGGCGAGGAGTGGGTTGACGGTCAATCGAAACCATCCTCATCGTGGATGACGAGCCCGAAGTACTCGGGGTCGCGGTCAATATGCTCCAGGCCAAAGGCTATACCGTTCTCCACACCGGCGATCCCCTCGAGGCGCTCCGCATCGCCCGCACCGAGACCGGAGTCATCCACCTCCTGCTCAGCGACGTGGTGATGCCTCTCATGAACGGGCGTGAGATGGCCGAGCAGGTCCGCGCCATCCGGCCGGCCATCAAGGTTCTCTTCATGTCGGCCTACAGCACCGAAACGATCATCGCCTATGGGATCCGTATCGCACGCGGTCAGCCCTTCGTCATGAAGCCCTTCCGCATGGAGGATTTGGCCGCGCAAGTGCGAGCCGCCCTCGACTACCGTTCGCCCTTCGGCAAGCGCTCGCCCGTGAGAGTCTCGGTCTCGGCCTCGTTCTGTGCTGTCGGGGGTGTATGTCATGGCGTTCTCGCTACCCCGAGGGAGGAAGTAATCCAGCGGTTGACTTGGCGATATGTCATGATGCAGTGGCTTGGACTGGCTATCGGTTCATCGTGAACCTCTTCTTCGGCCAGACTGCGACTCTGGTGCTGACTTCCGCGTTCCAGGGTGTGCCGGCACTAGCGGGAGAGCGGTTCGGAGGTTGGCCATGGCGCACAAACTGTTCATCGGGGGCCTGTCGTTCTCCACGACCGAGGATCGCCTGCGCGAGCTGTTCGCAGGAGCTGGAACGGTTGAATCGGCGGCGGTAGTGACGGACCGTGACACCGGGCGCTCCCGGGGTTTCGGCTTCGTCGAGATGGCGACGGCCGAGGATGCCGCCGAGGCAGTCAAAAAGTTCAATGGCCAGAATGTGGACGGCCGGACGCTGAAGGTCGAGTTGGCGAACCCGTCGGGCTCGGGCGGTGGTCGCGGGGGTGGTGGTGGTCGTCGTGGTGGTGGTGGCGGGGGCGGGGGACGCTGGTAGGCGGGGGTCTCCGTGCAGGTAGCGGCGTTTTCAACGCCGGCGGGCCCAGGTTGGCGGTGGCGAATCGTCAACTACGCCGGTGAGATGGTCGAGGAGTCGAGGGAGAGCTTTCCAACTATCACCGTCGCCGTGTCCCACGGGACGAAGCGCCTCCTGCAGATGAACGTCGTGGACAATTCCGTGGCGAGGCCGGCCTATCGGACAACGTCACACCTGCGACGTCGCTGACGAGAGCTGCTCGGGTGCATGTTGCCCCCCGCACTTGCGATTCCACCGGGCGCGATGCCCATAGGTGCCTCTGCGGCCGATGCGTAAACTGGTGATCTTGAAGGCGCGTGCAGATGGCACCACTCATGCTTTCTAGCGGCGCGCACGAGGATTTTCTCCGAGCAGTGAGGCAGTTTCGCGAGGGAGTACGAGGATGAAGCCGACCTGGTACCGGGTGGTGGTCGCAGGGGTAGCAGCCCTGATGTTCCCGTTTCTGGCCTCGGCCCAGGCTGCCCCGGAAGTCGGGGTCGTCACGACGCTACAGGGCGAGGCCACCGTAGCCCGAACCGCCAGCATCGCACCCCTTCCCTTGAAGTTCCGCGACAGCATATTTGAGAAGGACCGGATCAACACCGGGGAGAAATCTATCGTCAAGGTCCTCATGGGCGGCCGGGCCATCGTCACCGTCCGTGAGCTTTCGGTCCTGACCATCACGGAAGAGGTTGGCCGGACCGTGGTCAACCTCGAGTCCGGCAAGATCGCCGTCGGTGTGGCCAAGCAGCGGATGAAGCCGGGCGAGACGCTCGAGGTACATACCCCGAATGCTGTGGCTGCCGTGCGCGGCACGGTCTTCGTCGTCGAGGTGACCCGGCAGGGTGCGCAGGCAGGCGGCGGGAATCTCGCTGCGACTACCCAGGTGACCACGGTTCAGGGTTCGGTGCAGGTGGGCGCCGTCGGCGGGAATCCCGCCAACACCGCTCTGGTGAACGCCCTGCAGTCCGTCGGGGTGCAAGGCATCAACCTCACGGCTGTTCAGAACATGACCCAACAGCAGATGAATCAGCTTGTCGGCACGTTCGTCGCCTCCAAGCAATTTGGTGGCAACCAGGCCGTGTGGGGGTCGATGAGTGAACAGCATAAGAAGCAGGTTGTGGCCTTGGCGGCCGCTCTTCTGCCCGAGGACGTGAAAACCAGTACCACCGGAAACAACCTCAACCTGCCTTCCATCGTCCCGCAAACGGGAGGCCTGGTCCCGCCGCCCGAGCCGATCACCGAGAAAATCATCAATGGCGGTTTCGAGACGGCCATCTTCCCGCCGGGTTGGAATCTCAATGGTGCGGGCAAAGTGGTAGGGAGCTTTGGCCAGTTCACGGCTCCGAACGGGCAGTTCATGGGCTTCATCTCGAGCGGACCAGGCTCGCTAGGGGACCCGAGCGGGCGCTTCACCCAATCGACTACGCTGAGCCAGCCCTTCCAGGTGACGGGCGGGACCCTGTACACGGTGAAGGCCACCTTCAACTTCGTCAGCAATGAGTACCCGTACTGGGTTAACCAATTCGCCGGCAATGGCCCGTTCCCGTTCAACGACACGATGGACATCAGGATCAAGGGTCCGGGCGGGCAGACGACTCCGGTTTCGGAACTCCAGGCGAACGGAGCGTTCACGCCCGCACAAGTGTCTCATCAGAACGTGAGCGTCGCCGGCTTCACGGCCGGTGGTGACTGCGCGACATGCGGATGGGGCTACACGGGATTCAAGATGGTGTCGTTCAGCTGGCTCGCGCCCAGCACAGGAGAGGCATCGCTTCTCTTTGAGATCGGCGACGTCGGCGACACGAACTTCGCCTCCGGCCTCCTGATCGACGACGTCTCCGTCCTGCAGGACCCGCCGCTCTTCCTGCTCCAGGGTGGGAAGAACCTCGTTAGCACCGGCACGGATCCGCTCGTCCAGTTCAACGGCGGGTCCGCCACGTTCGATTCGGTCATGGTCGTGGCCCCCGGCTCGGCGGCGAGCCTGGCCGGCCCTCTCCTGCGCGCGACCGACACCAATCTGACTGTACCGACGAGCCTCCTGACGGTTTTGCCGGGTGGGAGCTTCACCTCCTCGACCACTGACGCGTTGGTCTCGATCACAGGTGGGACTCACGCGCTCGGAACCGACGTGGCGATGTTCGACTTGGCAGGCGGCGGTACAGCACTGGACGCGGACACGGGGCTCATGCTGGCGACGACCACCGCCCTCAAGACGGGTGGCTCTCTCTTCGAGAGCGATAGTGCCACGATCAAGACGAATCAGGTGGTCCGCCTCGACCAGGCGCTTCTCGAGGCGTCGGCACCGCTCCTCCACCTCAAGAACGGGAGCCAGCTGACCAGCGCCACCGACGCGATCGCGCTGGGCGGTCAGAGCCGCCTCACCAGCACCGCCTCCTCCTTGGTGGCGCTCAACGCCAGCCGAATGCTGGTTTCCATGGGCTCGCTCGTGAATGTCTCTGGTGGCAGCGTGCTCAATGCGGCGGGCAATCTGGTGAGCTTGAGCAATGGCAGCACCTTGTCGCTCTTCAACGGATCGCTGCTGAGCGTGAGCGGCGGCTCGCTCGCCAACATTGGCGGCTCGCTGCTCGCCTTCGGTGGCTCCGGTGGCAACCTGCTCTCGATCTCGAATAACTTCTGTGGCGCGTCTTGCGCGATGATCGGCGGAATTCCGGTGGCGCTTCTGAACGGGGCCACCGCCGCGAACGTCTCGATCGGCTCGGGCGCCATCCAGAACGCGAATCTCGGTTCCGTCAAGCTGGGCACGCCGAGCACGGCGTTGATCACGGTGAGCGGCGCCGGGAGCAAGGTGACAGTAGGCAAGAAGTAAGACGCGCGGGGCCGGGCTTCCCCTCGGGGGGGCCCGGCTCTTCGTCTCCTGAGCAGCCCCGCCCTCCCTCGTCCCGAAGACCTACTCGAGAAGACGCGGTCAACACGACGTCGTCCGGTGCTATTCTCCCCATGCCACGAAATCGGCGAACTTCACCGTCAACGATCGAGGAGGCGCGCGATGGCTCTGTCCGTAGGTTTCATCGGGGTAGGGAACATGGGCAATCCCATGGCCGGGAACGTCTTGAAGGGCGGGTTTCCCATGCTCGTCTTCGACTTGAACCCCAAGGCCATGGAGAACCTGATCCAGGCGGGCGCCCGGCAAGCCCGCTCGAGCCAGGAGGTGGTCGAAGGGTCCGAGGTCATCCTGACCTCGCTGCCCGCGTCGCCCGACGTCGAAGCGATATACCTGGAGCCCGGGGGCCTCGTGGAGCGCGCCAAGCCCGGCACCATCCTGATCGACTTGAGCAGCGTGTTGCCCTCGACGCCGCGAAAAATCGAGCCCAAGGCCAAGGCGCGGGGCGTGCATTTCCTCGAGGCCCCCGTCAGCGGCGGGGTCACCGGTGCGCGCGCCGCCACCCTGGCTATCATGGTAGGCGGGGAAGCCGAGCCACTGGCCCGCGCCAAGCCGGTGCTTAATGCGATGGGCCCGAACGTCTTCCACGTGGGTCCCGTGGGAGCAGGCAATGTCGTGAAGGCGATCAATAACATGATGGCGTGCGTCAACGGCCTCGCCATGATGGAAGGCCTCGCGGTGGGCGTGAAAGCGGGGCTCGATCCAATGACCGTATACGAGGTGGTCAAGGCCAGCAGCGGCGGCAGCAAGGCGCTCGAGCGCATCCCGCGCGCCATCGTCCCGCGTGAGTTCGAGCCGGGCTTCAAGGTGGCGCTGATGAACAAGGACCTCGAGACCTTTACCACCATCGCCAAGGAGCTTCACGTGCCCGTGAGCTTCGTCAACGTGGCCCAGCGCTACGAGCAGATGGCCCTCGCGGCCGGCCTGGGCGAGCAGGACACCACGGTGGTCATGACGGTGATCGAACGGCTGGCCGCCATACAGGTGCCTCGGGGCGAGTCGGGGAAACAGAGCGCGCGATGAAATTCGGCCTGCACTCGGTCAATCTGCACACGTGCAGCTATCCCGATGCGGCCGCTCGCCTCGCGCGGGCAGCCGAGGTGGCGGGCTTCGAGTCGCTGTGGACGGCCGATCACATCGTGCTCCCCGACCCGCCGCTGCCCGGACGGCCCATGGCGCCGGACATGCGCCTCCTCGATCCCATCGTATCGCTCACTTTTCTGGCCGCGCACACTTCGCGCATCCGTCTCGCCACCGGAGTGATCATCCTGCCCCAGCGCCAGGCCGTGGTGCTCGCCAAGCAGCTTGCCTCGCTCGACGTGCTCTCGAATGGCCGGCTCGTCTTCGGGCTCGGTGTGGGCTGGTGCGAGCCCGAGATGCGGGCCTCCGGTGCATCATTCAGCGAACGCGGACGCGTGGCCGACGATTATCTCGCGGCCATGCGCGCCGTGTGGACGCAGGCCAAGCCTGCTCATCACGGCAAGTACGTGTCCTTCGACGGGGTGCAGGCGATGCCGCGGCCGGTGCAGACCCCGATCCCGATCGTAGTCGGCGGCCGGACGCCGCCGGCCTATCGTCGAGCCGTGACGCAGGGTCACGGCTGGTACGGCTTCGGCATGGACGTGGAGGAGACGCGCAAGAGCGTGGCCGCGCTGGCCGAGGCAGGCCGGAAATCCGAGCGGCCGGCCGCGCTGGGCAAGCTCGAGATCAGCATCACACCACCCGGCTTCGACATTCCCGACAAGGCTCTGCAGGACGCCTATGCCGCGGTCGGTGTGGATCGCCTCATCCTGAGGCCGCGTCCGGAGATGGACGCTACGGCGTTGGAACGCTTCGCGACGGACACTGGGCGCTCCCTCAACCTCACCCGCTGATCGGCCCCCTATGCGATTCGGCTGGCTGACGCTGGGACACTCACCGTCACCGGAAGGCGACTACACGGCCATCCGCGACCTGGTGACGGAGGCCTGCTTCGCCGAGGCCACCGGCTTCGACGGCATCTGGCTCACCGAGCACAACTTCACAGGGGAGAGCGTCTACTGCGATCCCATCCCCTTCGCCAGCGTGGTGGCGGCGCGGACGCAGCGGATCCGGATCGGCTTTGCGGTGATTCAGCTCGCTCTGCGTCATCCGATCCGTCTCGCCACCGAGCTCGCGCTTCTCGATAACCTGTCCGACGGCCGCATCGACGTCGGCGTGGGCCACGGGACCAACTACAACGAGTACGAGTTCGTCGGCTACGGCCTCCGGAGCGACGACAGCCGCGAGCGGATGGAAGAAACGCTCGAGGTGATGCTCCGCGCGTGGACGGGGGAGCCGCTGGTCCACCAGGGGAAGTTCTATCAGCTCAGCCTGCCCGAGCTCCGGCCGCGGCCCCGGCAGCGGCCGCATCCGCCGATCTGGCGCGCGGCCTCGTCAGCCGGCTCGGTGCGCGAGTGCGGCCGCATGGGCGCGCCCATGATGACGGCCCGCATTCCGCTGGCGCGCGTTCGCGAGCGGATGGACCTCTACGAGGCGGGCCTCGCCGAGAGCGGCCTCGACGCCGCGACCAGACGGCAGCGGCGTGAGGAAGCGGCGGTCTGGCGCTTCGCCTATGTCGCGGAGAGTCAGGCTCAGGCCGAGGACGAGCTGGCCGCGGCGCTCTTCGAGACGCGGCGGCACATGGTCCACGCCCGGTCCACTCACAATCCCCTCGACTACCGGGTGGAGCCGTCGCGCATCAATCCATGGAACGATCCGCACGTCTCCCACGAGGACGGCGTCCGGTACTCGCTGGAGACGGCCGCGCTCTGCGGAACCGCCAAGCGCGTGGCCGACCAGGTGGCCGAGCTACGCGACGCGGGCGCGCACCATGTGCTCTGCCAGATGACCTGCGGCTACCTCCCGCACGCGCAGGTCATGGAGTCGATGCGCGGCTTCGGCGAGGATGTGATCCCGCGCTTTCGTTAGGCGAGAGCGCGGGCGCGGGCGGCGGCGGCCCCGCGCGTCTCCACGCCGAGTTTCGCGAAGATCTTCTCCAGATGCTTGGCCACGGTGCGGGGCCGCGTTCGCAGAATCGCCCCGATCTCCGGATTCGTCTTGCCTTCCCCCACCCAGTGGAGCACTTCGGCCTCGCGCGGCGTGAGCCCGAGCCGCATGAGCGCCGCGTAGTCGACTTTGGTGCGTTCCTCCTCGAGGATCAGGAGATCGTTCGGCGCGTCCGGGACCAGCCGGATGATCAGGCGCGTGTCGTCGCCCTCGACCACCAGGGGGACGGGCGGTTCCGCGAGCGACCGGCCGCGCCCTATTCGCACCGTCTGTCGCCTCATCCAGCCATCGATCTCTGCCGGGAGCGACTCCTCGTGCCGCGCGCTATGGGCAAAGTAGTGATCGAACCAGTACTCGGCCCGGGGAGAGATGAGATGCCGGCCGCTTGGACGCATGACGATGATCTCGCGCCGGCGCGTCTCCGGCGCGCCCCCGGCGGGGGGAGCGGTACGCCTGAGGGCGCTGACCGTCTCCGCATTGGCGTAGGCGGTCATGACATGGGGGCGGAGGAGATTCAGTATGAACCGGTCATGCTCGGAGAAATCCATCTCACGGCGCCCACGGTCCAGCGCGATGGCGATGGTGGGCGCGGCCGGCCGCTGAAGGCTCTTGACCATGAAGGTCATCTGATACTCGACGCCCGTTCGCCGATAGTTCTCGTTGTAGATGCCGAGGCGGTGGAGTTTCTGGATGGACAGGAAATCGGAGAGCTTCTTCGGGGAGCCGTCACCCGTGCGCAGGTAGTTCGCTACCACGGGCTGCTCGTGCTGATACTCGCGGACGGCCAGCTCGAGATGGGGCACCGTCGCCTCCACTGGCTCCACGACATAGCGGATTCGCGTCGCTCCGCGATCGATCTCGTTGTAGGAGCCAAAGGGCGCGGACACAACCCGGCGTAGCCCCGCCACGACCTGACGCGGAAACGCCTCGAGATCGAGCGCCGCGTAAATCGTCCGGAGGCAATCGAGGACAGTTCCGAGCTCTCGCCTGTTTAGGCGCTGCATCTCCCGTCCCTAGCGGGCCGGCCAGTAACCACTACCTGCGGAACATTGCGTCAAGGCGCTCGCGTAGTCAAGTTACGAATGCGCCTACTCTCAGCCGTTACGCCAAATGGCGCATCCTCGCCATATGCCCGGTGGACGCCGGGGAGGGCATGCGCTAGTATTCGCCAACTCACGAGGTGACCATGTTGCACGTGCCCGCGTCGTCTGATCCACCCGTTTCGGCCTGGACCCCCGCCGCCGAGCCCCTGCCCGTGACGCGTCCCCTCGAGGGGGACCGCCGTGCCGACGTGGTGATAGTGGGGGCCGGCTATACCGGCCTGTCGGCGGCGCTGCATCTGGCCGAGCGTGGCGCCGACGTGGTGGTACTCGACGCGGCGGAGCCCGGCTGGGGCGGCTCGGGGCGCAATGGCGGCCAGGTCATTCCGGGCGTCAAGGACGATCCCGACGAGCTCGAGCGGAAGTTCGGCTCGGCCATGGGGCGCCGGATGTGGCAGAACTCGGGAGCCGCGGCCGAATTCGTCTTCGAGCTGATCGCGCGCCACAAGATCTCCTGTCACGCGCATCAGTCGGGCTGGATCAGCGCGGCCCCGCACGCCGCCGGACTCGAAACCCTGCGCAAGCGCACCGCAGAATGGCAGCGCCGCGACGCGCCCGTCGAACTGCTGGACAAGGGCCGCGTGGCGGAGTTGACCGGCACGACCTGCTACGTGGGCGGCATGCTCGACAAACGGGCCGGCGTCCTCCAGCCCGTCAGCTATGTGCGCGGTCTCGCGCGGGCGGCCAAAAAGGTGGGCGCGGCCATTCACCGGTCCGTGGTGACACGGCTCGAGGCGCACGAAGGGCACTGGCGGGCCACCGCGCCCAAAGGGTCGGTGACCGCGGGCAAGGTGATCCTTGCGACCAATGCCTACACCGACGATCTCTGGCCGGGCCTCAGGCGCACCCTTCTGCCCGTACAGAGCTATCAGGTCGCCACGCGCCCATTGCCGGAGGCAGTGAGGCGGCAGGTGCTGCCCGGAGGCCAGGCGGTGTCGGACCTGCGCCGCATCCTTTTCTACTTCCGCCTCGATCCGGAAGGGCGCCTCCTCATGGGTGGGCGCGGGCCCCTCAACGACACCGGCGATCCCGCCCTCTTCGCACGGCTCGAGTCGGTGGCGGCGCGCATCTTCCCGCAGATCGGCACGCCGGAATGGGAGCATCGCTGGAGCGGTCGCGTGGCCCTCACTGCCGATCATCTGCCGCACATGCACGAGCCGAGTCCCGGGGTTTTTATTGGTCTCGGCTACAACGGGCGCGGCGTGGCCATGGCCACGGTGATGGGCAGGATGCTGGCGGATCGCGCGCTCGGCGCCTCGCCCGCACAGGTGGGCTGGCCGGTGACGCCGATCACGCCCGTCCCCCTTCACGCCTGGCGGCTACCCGTCATGTCGCTGGTCGTCCACTGGAAGCGCTTCCAGGACTGGGTCGACACGCGGCGCCCTGCTTGACACGTGAAATGCGCGCGTGTTACCTGTGACCTCCCACCACGATCCCGACCCCGCGACCGTCAGGCACGAAGGTTGAGCGCGCCGGGCACCCACCGGACGCAGGAGGCAAGACCATGATGGAGCGCACGAAACGAATCTCTCGCCGGACCTTCGTGGCGGGAGCGGGACTGGCCACCGCCGCCCCGTTCATCTGGACTCGCCGGTCCAGCGCGGCGGGCAAGGTCATCATCCGCACCATCGGCGGATCGTACGAGGAAGCCAACGTGAAGGCGATCTTCGAGCCCTTCACGAAGGCCACCGGCATCGAGGTGGTGAAGGTGCCTGCCACCCTCGGCAAGGTCCTCGCCATGCACGAGGCGGGCAACATGGAGCTGGACGTGATGGATGCAGGCGAGCTCGGGGTCATCTCACTGAGTCAGAAGGGCGCCCTCGACAAGATCAACTACAAGGCGTGGAAGCTGACCAACCCCGACGACATGGACCAGGCCATCCGCCGTGACGACATGATCGGCGATATCTATTTCTCGTCGGTGCTCGGCTACAACAACCAGACTTTCCCCACGGGCAAGCAGCCTAAGAACTGGGCGGAGTTCTGGGACATCAAGAAATTCGCCGGCCCGCGCATGCTCGCCGATATCGCCTCGGGCGCCGTCGACCTCGAGTTCGCACTGCTGGCCGATGGTGTCCCGAAGGACAAGCTCTATCCCATCGACGTCAACCGGGCCTTCAAGGCCCTCGATCGCGTGCGTCCGGCCATCCGAAAGTTCTGGGACACGGGTGCGCTCTCCGCCCAGATGCTGACCGATAAGGAAGTGGTGCTCGGCAGCATCTGGAACGGCCGGCTCCAGTCCGTGGCGGAGAAGGGCGCTCCGCTCGCCATCGAGTGGAACGAGGCGATGCTCCAGTCGCAATACTGGGCGGTCATGAAGGGCGTCAAGAATGCCGAGAATGCCCAGCAGTTCATCGACTTCGCCTGCCAGCCGGAGATCCAGGCGGCCCACGCCAAGCTGATTCCCTATGGCCCCACCAATCGCCAGGCGTTCAAGAGCATACCCGCCGATCTCGCGGCTCGGCTCCCGTCGAGCCCGGAGAACCGGCAGAAGGCCTTCATCCAGAACGGCAAGTGGTGGGCGGACAATCGCCCCATGATCAGCGAGCGCTGGTCGCAGTGGCTCCTTCAGAAGGGATAGACGGCGGCGCCGAGGTTCGACTTCACGAGCTGACCAAGACCTTCGGGTCGGTAGCGGCGGTGCGCGATGTCTCCGTCACCATCACCCCCGGCTCCTTCTTCACTTTCCTGGGTCCCAGCGGCTCCGGCAAGACCACCACCCTCATGATGGTGGCGGGCTTCGCCTATCCCACCCGCGGCGAAGTGTTCGTGGACGGCAAGCCGATGGCCGCCCTGCCTCCGCAGAAGCGTGATCTGGGCATGGTCTTCCAGAGCTACGCCGTGTTCCCGCACCTGACGGTGTTCGACAACGTGGCCTTCCCGCTCCAGATCCGGAAGACGTCGCGCCTCGAAACTCTCCATCGCGTCGGGGAAGCGCTGGAGCTGGTGCGGCTCACCGGCTACGAGCGCCGCCTCCCGCGCCAGCTCTCGGGCGGCGAGCAGCAGCGCGTGGCGCTGGCCCGCGCCCTCGTCTTCCGGCCGCGCGTGCTCCTCATGGACGAGCCGCTGGGCGCGCTCGACAAGAAGCTTCGCGCCCACATGCAGCTCGAGCTGAAGCACATCCAGCAGCACCTGCACGTGACGGTGCTCTACGTCACCCACGACCAGGAAGAGGCGCTCACTATGTCCGACCGCGTGGCCGTGATGCAGGACGGGCGGATCGAGCAGGTGGGCAGCCCCGCCGAGCTCTACGACCGGCCGGCTTCGCGCTTCGTAGCGGACTTCCTCGGCGAGTCCAATTTCCTCGACGCGGTGGCCGTCGCCGCCGAGGGTGAGGGACGCTGGCGTTGCCGCGCCGCGGGCGGCCTCGAGTTCGGTGGCGTGGCCGCGGTGCCGCTGCGGGCCGGGCAGTCCGTCACCGCTGCGGTGCGCCCGGAAAAGCTGGTGCAGGCCGAAGACGCCGGCGCCGCCGCCTTGGGCCCGGGCGCCAACACCTGCAAAGGGCGGGTCGAGGAGACGATCTACGTGGGCGACTTCACGCGCTACCGCGTGGGACTCGGCCCCGACGGCGCCGTCGTCTTCAAGGCGGCGAACCGCGTCGGCGTGCGGCCTCCCGTCACCGGGGCGGCGGTTGCTCTCGCGTGGTCACCGGAGGACACGCGTCTCTTTCCCCGCGCTTCCGCATGAAGGCAACCGAGGAGCGGCGGGAGGCGCGGCGCCACCTCCTGATGCTCCTGCCTGCCGTCCTGGTACTGGCGGTGCTCTTCGCCTATCCGCTCCTCGGCATCGTCAACCGCAGCGTCTACAAGGCCGGCTACACGCTCGACATGTATCGTCAGATCTTCCGGGTGTCCGTCTACCTCCAGGTGCTCTTGGCCACCTTCAAGGTATCGGTACTGGTGACCATCGTCTGCCTCACCCTCGGTTACCCCCTGGCCTACATGCTGGCCACCCGACGCCCGCGGACCGCCCAACTGCTCATAATCATCGTCGTGCTGCCCTTCTTCACGAGCATCATCGTGCGCACCTATGCGTGGATGGTCCTCCTCGGCAGGAATGGCATCGTGAACCAGTACCTGATGACGCTCGGCCTCACCGACAAGCCCCTGCTGCTTCTCTACAACCAAGGTGGCGTGGTGATCGGCATGAGCTACGTGCTCCTGCCCTACATGGTGCTGACCGTGTATAGCGTGATGCGCAGCATCGATCCGCGGCTGGTCCGCGCCGCGCACAGCCTGGGCGCGAGCCGGCTCCAGGCCTTCCGGCGCGTGTTCCTGCCGCTTTCGCTGCCCGGCATCGCCGGCGGCACCCTGCTCGTCTTCATCCTGAGCCTGGGCTTCTTCATCACACCCGCCCTCATGGGCGGCCCGGGAGACATGATGATCGCCATGCTCATCGAGCGCGAGGTGGAGATCACGCTCAACTGGTCGTTTGCCTCCGCGCTGGCCGTGGTTCTCCTCGCCCTGACCCTCGCGGGCTTCGCCGGTTACAACCGCATCGTCCGGCTGGACCGCATCCTCGAGGGGCGGCATTGAAGAACTCTGGGCGGAGCGTGCGGAATGGGTGACGAAGGGCAGCGCGGAGGGCCGGGCTCCGCGGCGGTCATGGCGCTGGCCGGCGCCGTGCTCGTGTTCCTGATCGCGCCTGTGCTAATCATCGTGATCGTGTCCTTCAGCGGCGCGGACTACCTGAGCTTTCCGCCGCCGTATCTGTCGCTGCGCTGGTATCAGCGCTTCCTCGGCACGTCGAGCTGGCGTCAGGCCATCTGGGTCAGCACCCAGGTCGCCCTTCTGACCATGGTGTTCGCCACCACGCTCGGCCTCCTGGCTGCCCTCGCCCTCGTGCGCGGCCGCTTCCGCGGCAAGGGCGCCATCTACGCCGTCATGCTTTCACCCACCATCGTGCCCACCATCATCACGGCCATCGGCCTCTACTTCTTCTTCGTGCGCCTCAAGGCCACCGGGAGCATCCTCGCCATGGCCCTCGGTCACACCGTGCTCGCGCTGCCCGTGGTCGTGATCATCATGGCCGCCGCGCTGCAAGGCTTCGACATACGCCTCGAGCAGGCCGCGCTGAGCCTGGGCGCGAGCCGGCTCACCGCGCTCCGGCGCATCACCTTGCCCCTGATCCTGCCCGGCCTTCTCTCGGCCGCGCTCTTCGCCTTTCTTACCTCGTTCGACGAGCTGCTGATCCCCCTCTTTCTCTCCGGCGTCGAGGTCCAGACGCTCACCGTGCGCATCTGGAACAGCCTCACCCTCGAGGTCGACCCCACCATCGCCGCCGTCAGCTCGTTTCTCATCGGCGTGACCACGGTGGTGCTGGGCGCGAGCGCGCTGCTTCGCGGACGAGGCGACGCCACCACCACCTGATCGGAGGCTCCATGGCACTGCACTTCTCGAAGGAAGAGCTGGCCGCGCGACGGCGGCGCGCCTGCCGGGCAATGGCTGAACGGGGCCTCGACGGCCTGCTCATATTCCGGCAAGAGAGCATGTACTACCTCACCGGGTACGATACGAGCGGCTACAGCATGTTCCAGGGAATGTACCTGGGCGCCGACGGGAAGTTCGCTCTCTGCACCCGATCCCCCGACCTGCGCCAGGCCCGCATCACCTCTGTGATCAAGGACATCCGCATCTGGCGCGATCGCCAGGGCGCCAATCCCGGCGAAGACCTCCGCGACATGCTCGAAAGCTACCGCTGCCGCGGCAAGCGGCTCGGCGTGGAGTATCACGCGTATGGACTCACCGCCCAGCGCGGGCAGATGGTGGACGCCGCGCTCGGGGGCTTCTGCCGCTCCGAGGACTCGAGCGACCTGGTGCGTCTGCTCCGGCTCGTGAAGAGTCCGGCCGAGCTGCGCTATGTCCGGCAGGCCGGCCGCCTGGCCGACGATGCGCTCGCCGTGGCGAACCGGCTGACCGTACCCGGGCAGCCCGTGGGCCGGATCTACGCCGAGATGATGCATGGCGTCCTGGCCGGCGACGGCGACCCGTCGGCGAGCCGCTGGCCCATGGGCAGCGGCAAGGAAGCCCTGCTCGTCCGCTATCACACGGGCCACGGGAAGGTGAGACCGCGCGACCAGGTCACATTCGAGTTCGCCGCGTCGTACCGGCACTACCACGCCGCGCTCATGAACGTGGTGGTGACGGGCAAGGTGGACCGCCGCCACGAGGCCATGTTCAAGGCCTGCCGCGAGGCGCTCAAGGAGTGCGAGGCAGTGCTGCGTCCCGGCAAGACCGTGGGCGATGTGTTCGACGCGCATGCCCGTGTGCTGACCCGAGCCGGATACAAGGGGCATTTTCTCAACGCCTGCGGCTACACGCTGGGGGCAACCTATCCGCCCACGTGGATGGACGAGCCGATGATCTACGCGGACAACGATCAGGTGCTGGCCCCGGGCATGGTGTTCTTCATCCACATGATCCTGTTGAATAGTCGCACGGGACTGAGCATGTGCCTGGGGGAGACGTCGATCGTGACCAGGCGCGGGGCGGAGCCGGCGACGCATGCGCCACGGGCACTGGTGGTGAACTGACGCTTGCGAAAGGGCGTGCCCGGGCGGAGCAGAGGTGCATCTTGACGCCAAGCTTGACGATGATCGATCTTCTCAGTTGTTTCGCCACCGTGCGGGGCTGAATGCGGAGAATCGTCTTGCGTTCGCCCGCCCCTGGCTGTGCCGCCGATTTTCGACCTTGTCCTTACTGTGTGAGCCTCAACAAGAGGGCCTCGCCTCAATAGGAGGGAGAACCAATTGAGCCAATTGGCCGTCGACCCGCGCGCGGCGGCCGGGAGACATTTTCGGCCGGTATTCCAACGGGATGGCGTGGTTAGGTGTGCCCCTTTGACGACTCTATGGGAGCCTCATACATCGCGTTCGCGGAATGGGGCGATGGTCGCCGCGGTGGCGCCTTCACGAGACAGCCAGCGTCGGACCGGGTCGGACGACGGCTGATGCAGCGTGAGGATCTACGACATACCACGTCCACCTGAGGGGGGAAGCCATGAGCCGTCTGGGTGCCAGCAACACCAACACGAATACCAATACGAATACGAACACGGTCTTCGGTGGATCCCAGGCCGGTCTCGCGAGCGGGGTCCGATACAACTCTCAGGAGTTTCCCAAGCTACTGACTGACAGCACTGAATTTCCCGCCGAGCTTCCGGTCGACGCTGCCGGGCTTCCCGTGTATGCGTCGGAGGAGGACGAGCAGAAATACATCGCGGCTGAGAAGGCGGCGAGGGAGATGAAGTTTCGGAAGTACTGGGATGCGGAGCTTCGCGCATCTGTCTATCTGAACGAATTCATCGTCAAGAATCCTGACTGGTTCGACAGTTTGACCAGCACTCTCTCTGAGAAGCACGAGCTTCTATCGAAGCACAAGGCGGATCAGCTTCGTGCGGTCATCGGGATGTCGGACGAGCGCGAGCCTCGCTTCGTCGAGATCATCGACCAGCACGAAGCCGAAGGCGCGATCAAGTATTGGCTGGGTATGCTGATGATCGACCCCTCGAGCGCGCCGGCCAGTTACGAGCTCATCCGGGTGGGAAGAAGGATCGGCGAAGTCGTGGTCATGTGCCTCAAGGACCATTTCCGCGAGCCGCGGCCGTCGCAGGTCTGTCCAATGATCGTTCCAATGGTCGACCCTCCGATCACGCCATCGTTCCCTGCCGGGCATGCGCTCCAGAGCCACCTGATCTCCAAGCTCGTCGAGGCGGCAGACCGACCGTTGGCAAACCGGGACATGCTTTACGCGCTATCCGGGCGCATCGCCGAGAATCGGATCATTGCTGGGCTGCACTACCCCCTGGACAACGAAGCCGGTGTTACCGCCGCCGAGCTCGTCTTCCAACGGCTGATGTCTGACGACAACGAGAGGTGCTGCCCGAAATTCCGCGCCTTGGTGGATGCGGCCAAGGCGGAGAGCAAGCGCGAGCGCGAGGGTGGATCATGAGTGAGGATCTGGTTGTCCGTCGGTTCGAAGTGCGTACGCCGAGCCCGGGTACGCTCGACGAGATTGAGCTTGCCCTGCACGAGGCGGTGGGAAAGCTGCCCGCCGAGCAGGTGAAAGCGAAGATTGAGAGGATTGAGCGGCCGCCCACGGTGTGCGTGCGGATCCAGGGGACAGGGTCGAGCATCGCTATGGTGCGCGACAGCGTGTCCCGTGTCCATGGATCGCGAGTCCTTAGGGATTGGATCGACGTCCCAGCCCCAGCGCTCCGCCGGGACCCTGCGGCAGCGCTTACTCCTGGCTCGCGGAAAGACAATACTCTCCGGCCTGATCTGCGGGCGCTTCTGAGGATCGATCCCGAAGGACGGACAAGGCGCGAGACAGGAAAGGGCCACCCTGTGGTGGTGGCCATCGTGGACTCTGGTCTCATGGTCGACCATCCTCACCTCAGGGACCATCTCTGGACAATGAAGGGGAAGGACGGACAACCGAAGGAAGTGCTGGGCCACGTTGTGCACGGGGCGCGATGCATGGGTGGAGTGGAGGACTACGACATCACCGATCAGGACGGTCATGGGACCATGCTCGCCGGGTCGATTCTCGCTACCGCGAACGCCGTGAGCGACATCGAGATCATGGCCGTGAAGTTCTTCGACGTGAGGACCCAGCCTGTCGCGGCGAACGCGGCGCAGGCAATCCGCTTCGCCGTAGAGAACGGCGCCAGGATCATTAATCTGAGCTTCGACCTGGGCATCGGCTCCCACGAGCTGCAGGAGGCGATTCGGAGCGCGTGTACCGCCGGTGCCCTCGTGGTGATCGCGGCGGGTAACACCGGAAGCAACAACGACCGCTATCCGCTCGTTCCCGCCCTCTACGCCCGTGTGTGCCGCGACAACGTAATCGTCGTCATGTCGTCGGGCCAATATGATGAAAAGCCGACCTTCTCGAACTTCGGTAAGGAGACCGTCGACCTTGCGGCACCGGGCGTCAAGATCGAAAGTACGCGCACTTTCCTCTCACCAGCTCTGCCATCGAGGGCCTATTGGACCTATAGCCGCTACACGGGCACATCGCCCGCTGCCGCGCAGGTGACGGGCGCGGCGGCGCTGCTCAGGTCGCAGAATCCTCATTGGGAGGCGAAAGATCTGAAGGCATGTCTCATGGAAACAGTGGACAGATTGCCGTGGCTCAAGTGCGTGAGGCGTGGTCGCCTCAATCTGGGCCGGGCGCTATTGCACAGGCCGTCGACGTTGAACGCTTAGCCAGGCAGACCGGCGAGTCGCAGGTGTTGGGCAAGGCGATCGCGTCGCTCGGGGTCACGGATGGCGTAGCCGTCGACGAAACGACCGACCTGAAACGTAGGCGCCGCGGCGAGCAGTGCGTGACCGACCTCGCGCGCCTCGTCCTCGTGGCCCGCCGCGGCAAGGCTGGCGGCAAGGAGCCGCAGGTTGGCGGTGTACTGTGCGTTTTCCTCTCGCGCGGTTCGTCCCCACCGGGCCGATTCGTCATACTCACCTGCGACGTAGTGGGCCAGGGCCAGCCCGGTGTGGGGCAGGAAGATGTGCGGGTCGAAAGGCGACAAGCGCAGCGCCTGCTCGACCCGACGGATCGCCTCCTTGGGATCGCCGATGTAAGAATAAGTAGGGCTGCTCCGAGCCCAGGCGATCGCACTGCTCGGGCTCGCCTCGGTGGCCCGGTCGAAGAGCAGCATCGCCTCCTCGAACTCATAGCGCAGAATCGACTTGGCGTGCCCGCATAGGGCCAGGGCCATCGCATCGAAGCCGTCGCGCGCGATCGCCGCGGTGGCGAAGCGCAAGACCTCCGCCTGGTCCATCGCGGGATTCTTGGACCACCCTTGGCCGGCGCTGATGGTGTGCCAGATGGCGAGCAAGGCGTAGGGCATCGCGTACCCTGGGTCGAGAGCCATTGCCTTCTCGAGCCACGTGCGGGCTTCCCCGAAGTCTTCGCGGTTGAGTCGATATATCTGGGCAAGCCCTCGCAAGGCGCAGTCGTATGCCTCGAGGCTCTCGGGTCGCTTGCGAAGCGCCCGCCTCAGCTCGGCTTCCCTGACCTGGGGGGCGAGCGTTCCGACCACCCGCGTGGCGATGTCGTCCTGAAGCGCGAACGGGTCGTCGGACGCGCCATCGAAGTGACTTGCCCAGAGCACCGTGCCGCTCGCTGTCTCATCGAGCTCGACGGACACCCGCATACGCGAGCCGGAGCGGCGTACGCTGCCAGACAGCGCGTAGGACACGGACAGCTCGCGCCCTACCGCGCGGACGTCGACGGGGGCGCCGCCATAGCGAAGGGTGGAGCTGCGTGAGATTACGAGGAGTTCTCTGATCGACGCGAGCGCGCCGACGATATCCTCGACGATGCCTTCGCCAAAGTAGCTCTTGGTTTCGCCGTCGCCCTCGACACGGAACGGCACTACCGCGATGGATGGGCGCGCCCGGGAGGGGCCGGTGACGGAGGCGCTGGTGACCTCGGTCACCCCCCGCTCGACCTCGCCTCGGTCTGCCCCCGCCTGCGCCTGCTCTTCGCCTTCGCTCGCACGCGCGTCGGCACGAGTGGCCGCCGGATGTTCACCGTCATCGGCACTGCGTAGCCCATAGCGCGCGATTCTCGCCCGCACGGTGTTACGCGTCACTCCGAGCATCACGGCGGTCCGGGAGATGTTCCAACCTGTGCGGCCCAGCGCGTTGCTCAGGCGCCGTCGCTGGAACTCGTCAATGTCCACGTCGGCCGTCCCGTACGGCGCGTTGACGAGGATTTCCGGGGTGGCGCCGAGCCCGAGGGAGGCGACCGGAATGACGGACGTGGGGCACAACAGAACCGCGCGCTCGATGACGCTGTTCAGCTCCCGGACATTTCCGGGCCACCGGTACGCGCGGAGCGCGGCGAGGGCTTCGGGGCTCAGCTCCTTCGCCGGGCCGGAATACTTCGCGCACGAGCGGGCCAGCGCGGCCTCGGCGAGCAGAAGTATGTCGTCACCGCGCTCGCGGAGCGGTGGAAGTGTAAGGGTAACCACCGTGAGTCGATGGTACAGGTCCTCGCGGAAACGCCGGTTCCGTACCGCCGCGCGCAAGTCTTCATTGGTCGCGGTGACGATGCAGATGTCGATGGCCTCGCTGCGCGTCGCTCCCAGCCGCCGCACGCTCATGTCATCCAGGACCTTCAGAAGCTTTGCCTGAAGGGCCAGGGGCAGCAAGCCGACCTCGTCAAGGAAAAGCGTGCCGTGATGGGCCACCTGGAGAAGTCCGGGCTTCGAGTGCTTGGCATCGGTGAACGCACCCCGCTCGTAGCCGAAGAGCTCCGACTCGAGCAAGTGCTCGGGAATGGCGGCACCATTGACTTCGACGAACTCCGCCTTCGATCGCGAGCTGTTGCGGTGGATGATGCTGGCCACCAAGCCTTTGCCCGTCCCCGTCTCCCCGGTGATCAAGACTGGTGGAAGTCGACGCAGCTCCCTTTCGCGAACGAGAAGCGCGTGAAGCTGTTCACGAAGAGCCGCCATCCGCGCACTCCGGCCGATCAACTGGCTTGTCAGGTCCATGGGCGCCGATTATCGACCTATTTACCATGGGAAATCCAGTGCCTAAAACACTCTTCGGGCAAGGTCGGCTATGCGTCAGGGGTGCGCGCGCTCATGCCTAGTCAGAGAGCAGATTGTTCGAGGAAGCTTCGATGCCGACGGTCGCCATGGCGTCATGCCGCGGCAGCATCTCGAAACGAAGGCCGGCGCTGATGAATGCGCGTGCATTCGCGTGTCTGAGTCCAAACCGCCGCGCCACCTGATGAATGGCGTCGGTCGCGGGCTGGCCGCGGCGAATGGCGTGAAGCACTTCGCCCACGATGCGCTGGACACGCGGTGACGTCCCTGGGCGAAAAGTGAGGACTACGTCGACGGTCTCTGCCGGCGACCGTTGCCAGCGCCGCCAGACATAGCGGTCGATCTCCGGCCCGAGGCCGCGGTGTCTCGGCGGGAACTTTTCCTGCGCCTCGCGCGTCCGACGGTAGGCGCTGAAGGACAACGGATATGCAAGGTGCGTCCGTGGCTCGATCCACTGCTCAGCATTTGGGCTAGGACGCATCATCGGGAACTCCTCCAAAGGCAGAACTGTTCGGGCCGAGGCGCCGGCAAGGATCAGGCCGTCGCTACGTCGAACTAGAGCAACCGATGTGCCGAACACAAGCCGAGCTATTTCAACGTGTTATGGATCGCCAAGCAGGTGCTTGACTGGTCAGTCATTGATCACTGACCACTCTCATCGCCCGTGATGTTCGCTGACACTATAGACGTCCACCGGCACCGGGCATGGACGTTCGGGCTGGTCAGACCCGCCCGAAGCCCTTGAGCCAGCAGCATCATGCTCCGGCGGAGTCGTGGTTTTCTCTCGCACCACCGCAGCTGCCACAAGACCTGCGAATACCGTGGCTGCGCGCTCCGATCATGCGTGGCCGCTCGCGAGAATCCGGTCGACGCGCTGGGGCTCGTCGACGGTTCCGGGGCTGCGCCTTACCCTAGGCGTGTTGACTGCCTCTGGCAAGTCAGGCAAGATCGCAGCCGATGCTCGCGACACTCAACGACGCAGTGGCCCGACGAGCAAGTCCGATGGCCCGGGTTAAGGATGGCATGCCAACACGCGTTCTCATCACCGGGGCCGGCAGCGGACCAAGCAACAATCTGATCCGAAGCCTGAGAGCCGGCGAGCCCTCCCTCTTCGTTGCGGGATGCCATAACGACCGCTTCATACTCAAGAAATCCGCCGCGGATCGCAACTTCCTCGTGCATGCTGCGACGGACCGCACCTTCCTCCGAGACGTGGCAAGCGTGATCACGCGAGTCCGCGCCGACCTGCTGATCCCTACCACGGACGTGGAGGTTCGGGCGCTCTCCCGCGCTCGTCGGAGACTCCCGTGCCGCGTGTTCCTGCCACGCCGACCGGTGATCGAGCTTTGCCAGGACAAGTATCGGCTGAGTCGCTTCCTGCGGGGACGCGGAGTCGCGGCGCCGCTGACCTACGCGGTGCGTGGTCTGGCAGAGGTGCCCGGGATCTTTCGCCGCCTGGGCCGGACGCCCCTCTGGTGCCGGGTGCGCGCGGGCAGCGGCTCTACTGCAGCGATACCGGTCCGGACCCCGCAGCAGGCGCAGGCCTGGATCTCCTACTGGTCTACCATGCGCGGCATCCCCGTCAGGTCATTCACACTCTCCGAGTACTTGCCGGGCCGCGACTTCGGCTGCCAGAGCCTTTGGGACCGGGGCCGCCCGGTGTTGACGAAGGCCTTTCAGCGCCTGTCCTACATCGCATCCGGCGGTCATCCGAGCGGCGTGTCGTCGGTCGCCGCCCTCGCCAAGACGGCGGCCGATCCGCAAGTGCGAGAGGTGACGACCCGTGCGGTGAGAGCGCTCGGACGAAATGTCTCCGGCCTGTTCAGCGTGGATCTCAAGGAGGACGGCGAAGGGACCGTGTGCGTCACCGAGATCAACGCCGGACGGTTCCTGGCGGGGACGAATCTGTTGGATCTCAGCGGAAAGCACAACATGGCGGTGACCTACGTCCAGCTCGCCCTCGGCGAGCCGGTGGGTTCCCTCGAGGAGCCTGACCAGACGACCGACCATTACATGGTTCGCGATGTGGACACGCTTCCCGGAGTGTTCCATGCCGAGGAGTTCTTCGCGGGGATCGAGGATGCGCGGAACTAGGACGCGGGCTCTGGATCCGCTGCAACACACCCACCACACAGAGGAGAACCAGCATGCCTTTTGTGCCAAAGCCGCCGATACCGCCGTATGTGACACGAAACGTGGTCATCCAGCTCAAGGGGCCCAAGGACACGGAGCTGATCAAACGGTTCAATAAGGAGTTGAAAAAGGTCGCGAGGAAGTATGGGGCGAGCTTCAAGAAGCGGACGAAGACCAAGCGGGCGAAAACCAAGCGCCGGTAGCGGGCGCAGGGGGCGGTCGGCCGGCAGCCGCGCGCGTGCCAGGGTCACAAGCGCGCGCGGCAATGCCGGCACCGTCCACTGCGTCGAGATCACAGGCGTGATGGACGCCACCACGATCGCCGCGCTGGAGCTGGAGGTCCGCCATGTGGCGCGGCGCTACGACGCCGAGATCGAGGACTTCCGAGTGAAGATGCGGCGCAGATCAGGCTAGGCGTTCGAGCTCGACCCGCGCCTGCCCGAGCCACGCCTGCATATCCATCTCGCCGAGGAGCTGGCCAGCGGTGGCAAGGTGCCGTCTCGCGGCACCCGGATCGGTGCCCTGCGCCAGGGAGCGGCCGAGCACGAGGTGGCAGTGAGCCATCAGCGGGCGCATCCCCAACTCCTCGGCTATCGTCAAAGCCTTGCGCCCGTATTCCATCGCCCGGGCAGCGTCCGAGGGGTCCGACCCGAGGGCGATCTCGGCGAGTAGATGAAGCACCCAGCCCTCGTACCCCGGCTCCTTGTGAGCGCGTGCGAGGCCGAGCGCCCGCTCCGCATTCTGCCGCGCATCTTCGTGCCGGCCCGCGAGCAGATAGGCTTCACTGAGATACGCCAGCAGCAGCGAATGCCCTCCCATCAGTTTCATCGCGGCTCCTTGGGCGGCTGCTGCCTCGGTCAGCGAAAGCGCTTCGGTCAGCCGCCCTGCCAGGCCATAGGCAGAGCCCAGGGTGGAGGCGAGCCTCGGGAACCACAGCGGGCTGTTCCCAGCGCGGACGGCCTGGAGTCCCTGCTCCAGGGCGGCGATGGCTTTGTCGGCATACCCGCGACGGAGGTACGCCCAGCCCAGACCGGCGTGCGCGATGGCCCGGCTCAGCGGGTGCTCGGCGGATCCTACCATCGCGACGGCCTCCTCTCCGAGCGCGATAGCCTCGGAGAACTCGCCGAGCTCCGAGAGACACCAGGCCAGGCACGTTCGTGAGTGGATGGCGGGCGGCTGGGGCATGCCGAACCGCTGCCCGGCCAGCTCGCCGACGAGTGACCGGAGATTGCTGCGGAAGAGGTCCATCGCTTGCCCGTATTCGGCTCTGGCAAAGTAGATCTGGCCAAGCCAGGTCCGCGCCACTATCTGCAGGCCCACGTCTCCGATTTTGCCGGCCACGGCGAGCGCACGCTTTCCCCATTGGATCGCCTGGTCCTGGTCGCCCGTCAGACGGAAGTAGTCAGCCAGGTACGCCGCCACTCGCCCCAGCCTGTGCTGATCGTGGAGCGCCGTCGCGAGTGCCTCTGCTTCATAGAGGCGCTCGCGGATGGACCCGAACTCGCCGAGCGGCTGCAACGCATTGCGGAGATCGAACCGGAGATCGATCGCCAGCTCGCGCAGCTCGCGGCTCTCGGGCAGGTGCTGGATAGCCTCCAGCGCTTGGTCAAACCAGGCCACGGCCTCCCGGTTGGCGGAGCGCGCGAATGCCTTCGCGGCCGCCTGCCGCAGGTAACGCGCCGCCCGATCCCACAGCTCGGCGTCGCAGGCGTGATGAGCGAGCCGCTCCACGTGCTCGCTCAGCCGCTCGGGATAGAGGCGCTCGAGGGCCTCCACGATCCGGGCGTGGAGCCTGCGCTGCTGTTCCCGCAACAGCGAGTTGTAGGCCACCCGGCACGTCAGCGCGTGCTTGAAGACGTGGTTAGGCTCCTGGAGCAGGCTGACGTCATAGAGGAACTCGGCCGCCCGGAGACGATCCAGGGCCTTGCCGAGCTCGTCCTCGGACATCTCGGCGACGGTCTGGAGCAGGACGACGGGCACATTCTCCCCGATGGCCGACGCGGCCTGGAGGAGGCTCTTGTCGCCCGGGGCGAGGCGGTCGATGCGTGCAGCCAGGACGGCCTCCACGGTGGTCGGCACCCGGAACGCCGTGAAGGGTTTCGCCAGGCGATAGTTCCCCCGCTCTCCGACGAGGACGCCGTCCTCGACCGTCATCCGGACGCTCTCCTCGAGGAAGAAGGGATTCCCTCCTGTCTGCTCGATCAGCTGCCGCTTGAGCGGCGCGAGCTGGCCGTCGTCTCCGAGCATCAGGCGGAGAAGCTCCTCCGCGTTTTCTGGAGCCAAGGGATGGACGCCAAGCTGCGTGTAGTAGCTCTTGCTTGCCCACTTGTGCCGGTATTCCTGTCGGTAGTTGACGAGGAGAAGCACCCGCGCGGCGGGGAGGTCCTGGATCAGGCTGTCGAGTAACGCTTGGGTCTCGGAGTCGATCCAGTGCAGGTCCTCGAAGACGACGCACAGCGGCTGGACCTGACTTTCCCGCAGCAGGAGGTACCTGACGGCGGTCATCGTCTGGTCCCTGCGCTGGCGAGGGTCCAGTGTCTGCCACTGCGGATCCTCGACCGGCACGTCGAAGAGCGACAGGAGAGCGGGTACAGCGACGGCCAGCTCCTTGTCGAGCGTCAACACCTGACCGACGACCTTGTCGCGAACCTCCTGCTGGTCGGCCCGATCGTAGACGTTGAAGTACGCTCGCAGCAGATCAATGACCGGCCGGTAGGCCGTCGACTTGCCGTAGGAAAAGGCGCCCGTCTTCACGATTCGCCAGCCGGGCATTCGCTCCGGACGAGTGAACTCGTGGAAGAGCCGTGATTTCCCGACCCCCGGCTCTCCCACCACCCCGACCACTTGGCCCCGGCCGCCGGCCGCCGACTGCATCGCCGAGGTCAGCTGGGCCAGCTCGTCTTCGCGGCCCACGAAGCTGGTCAGCCCGCGTGCCGCCGCCACCTCCATCGGCCAACGCGCCGCGCCGGTCCCCGTGACCGCGTAGACATCGACCTCTGTCTGCAGGCCGCGCACCGACCGCCGGCCGAGCGATACCGCCTCGATATAGCCTTCAACCAGCCCGATGGTATCGGCGGTCGAGAGGATGGAGCCAGGCTCCGCCATCTGCTCCATCCGGGCGGCCAGGTGTGTGGTCTGCCCCACCGCGGAGTAGTCCATCTTGAGGTCACTGCCGATCGCTCGAACCACGACCTCACCGGAGTTCAGGCCCACCCGGATCTGCGGCTCGATCCCGTGCAACCGGCGAAAGTCTTTCGCGTACCGCTTGACCGACTCCTGCATCCTCAGGGCGGCGTAGCACGCTCTCACCGCGTGATCTTCGTGGGCCAGCGGTGCGCCGAAGAGGGCCATTATCCCGTCCCCCATCACCTGGTTGACGGTGCCTTCGTAGAAGTGGACCGCCTCCATCATGCGTTCGAGCACGGGATCGAGGACCTTGCCCGCCTCTTCGGGATCACGGTCGGCCAGGAGCTCCAGCGATCCCCTGAGGTCGGCGAACAGCACCGTCACCCGCTTACGCTCGCCTTCCAGCGCCCTCCTCGAGGTGAGGATCTTCTCGGCGAGATGCTTTGGCGTATAGGCGTCCGGCGAGACAGGGCGTGGGTAAGGGCGCCCGCCTTCTGCCACGGGGTGCCCGCACTCGGGACAGAACTTTGCGGTCGGGAAGAGCTGGCCGCGGCAATTGGAGCAGGCCCGTCCCAGCGGAGTGGCGCACTCCTCACAGATCTTGACCTGTGGGAGATTCTCGTGCTGGCACCGGGGACACTGCATACGGGCCTCTCTACTTGCTCGCTAGGGGTGATCGGATAGGATGCGCAGAGCTTAGCTTGGCAACTTGGAGGGATCAAGCGACACGGCTCTGCCTGGGACTAGTTCCGGGCGGGCTCACACCCTTTGGCCCCGAGTGATGAGCACTTGGGTGGCGAGTACAGGCCCTCGAAGGCGATCTCGAAGAAACTGGAGGCTCCGGCGCTCCGAGCCCGAAGACGGGAAGATGTCCAGGCCGCAGATCATGTGTGCGCTTACTCTTTCCCACGGCATGCGGGTTCGCGCGGCCAGCGCAGCTGGTCGCCCCGAGAAGCCGTAGTTTCCCGAGCAGTATTCTGGCCACCCGAGTAGACTGGCGCGCGATGGCAGGGCTTGACGAGATCCTCGGCGAGAGCACCTCCATCCAAGCCGTGCGGAATGATATCCGCCGGCTGCTGGAACGCGCCCATTCCGGGCGCCGCATGCCGGCCGTCCTGATCCAGGGCGAGACGGGGACGGGCAAGGGGCTGGTCGCGCGCCTCGTCCATCGCTTGAGCCCCCGCTCCAACGGCCCCTTCGTGGACGTCAACTGCGCGGCCATTCCCGACGCTCTGCTCGAGTCCGAGCTATTCGGCTACGAGCGCGGGGCATTCACCGACGCGCGGCGTGCGAAGCCCGGGCTTTTCCAGACCGCGCACCACGGCACGATCTTCCTCGACGAGATCGGGCTGCTTCCCGGGCCGCTCCAGGCCAAGCTGCTCAAGGTGCTGGATGAGCAGGCGGTGAGGCGGCTGGGGAGCACCACGAGCGAGCCGGTCGACGTCTGGATTCTCAGCGCCACGAACGTCGACCTCCGTGCCGCCGTTCACGAGCGCGGCTTCCGCGAGGATCTCTTCCACCGCCTGGCCGTGCTGACACTCTCGCTGCCTCCGCTGCGCGAGCGCGGGCGCGACGTGCTGCTGTTGGCCGAGCGCTTTCTGGCCCGGGCCTGCGCCGACTACGGATTGCCGCCAAAGACGCTCTCTCCGGAGGCCGCGACGTGGCTGCTCCAATACAGCTGGCCGGGGAATGTCCGCGAGCTCGGGAACATGGCCGAGCGGGTGGCGCTGCTCGCGGAAGGCGGCGTGGTGAGCGCAGAGGTGCTCAAAGGGCCGCCGACAGCCGCCATGCTGGCGCCGCCCGCCATCGCGCATCCTGCCCCGTGGGCGCCCCTCCAGGACGCGATGCGCGAGCGGATGTTGGCCGCGCTGACCCAGACCGGATGGAATATCTCGCGGACGGCAGCCCTGCTCGAGATTTCGCGCAACACGGTGCGCGCCCGCATCGAGAAGTATGGCCTTCGCACGGGTATCGCGCCCGCGCCCGCCGCGCCCAGGCCCGTTGCAGAAGCGAAGCCCGCCCGCGCCGCAGCGGATCCGGCGCCTGCTGCTCCCACGCGTATCCGATGGGAACGGCGCCGCATCACCCTGTTGAGGGCGGAGCTCGTCCCGCAGGGCGACAGCGACGGCCCGCCTGGCAACAGTCGGGAGCTCGAGATCCTGATGGACAAGGCGCGCGGCTTCGGCGGGCACATCGACGAGCTCGGCCAGAGCGGAATTACCGCCGTGTTCGGCTTGGAGCCGGCCGAGGACACGCCGCAACGTTCGGCACATGCGGCGCTGACCATCGGCAAGGCGCTCGAGCGGCTGCACGCAGACGTGGGGTCGTCCTTCGACGTGAGGCTGGCGATACACACGGGCCAGTGTCTGGTCACCCAGACGCAAGGGGGCACCGTGATCGACGCCGAGTCGAAGCAACGGGCCTGGAATGCCCTCGGGACGCTGGTGAAGGAAGCCTCACCGGGTGTCACCGTCGTGAGCGTGGCGGCCAGGCCGTTTCTTGAGCGGCGATTCAAGCTCGAGCGCCTCAGCGTCGGCGGGCAATCCGTGTACCGCCTGGCCGGACCCGAACCGTACGGCTTGGGTCCCGCCGGGCAGATGGGGGCGTTCATCGGCCGGAATCAGGAATTGTCCATGCTGCAGAGCCGGCTCATTTCGGCCATGGCCGGCCATGGTCAGCTTGTGAACGTCGTCGGCGACGCCGGGATCGGCAAGTCCCGACTGCTCTTCGAGTTCCGCCGGAGGGTGACCACCCAGAATGTAGCCTACGTCGAAGGGCGCTGCGTCTCGTACGGAGAGCAGATCCCTTACCTGCCCGTGCTCGACCTCATTCGAAAGGGCTTCGGGATCACGGAAGGGGACGGACACGACGAGGCCGCGGGAAAGATCGGCGCGGTGCTCGACACGCTGCACCTCGACCGCGAAGAGTCGGCGCCGTACCTGCTGAACCTGCTCGGCTTCAAGGAGGGAGCGAGGCGGCTGGAGCGTCTGAGCCCCGAGGCGGTGAAGGCGCGCACCTTCGAGACGCTCAAGCGGATCACGCTGGGCGTGACCCAGAGCCGCCCTCTCATCATCGCCATCGAAGACCTGCACTGGCTCGACCGGACCTCAGAGGAGCTGCTGGCGTCCCTCGCCGAGGGCCTCACGGGCGCCCCCGTCCTCCTTGTCGCGACCCACCGGGCCGGCTATCGCCCGCCGTGGATCGAGAAGTCGTACGCCACCCAGATCGCGTTGCCGCCGCTGTCCGCGGAGGAGAGCATGGCTCTCGCCCAGTCGGTCCTGATCACGCGCCGGCTGGCGGAGCCGCTGGCCCAAGTCATCCTGAGTCGGGCCGAAGGCAATCCGTTCTTCCTCGAGGAGCTTGCGAGAGCGGTGTCGGAGCGCACCGACGTCGACGCTGACATCGCCGTCCCGGATACCGTGCAGGGAGTCCTGATGGCGCGCATCGAGCGGCTGCCTGAGGAGCAGCAGCGCCTGCTCCAGACGGCTTCGGTGCTCGGGCGGGCTGCGTCATCGAGAGTGCTGGCTGCCATGTGGGGCGACGCGGCGGATCTGGCGGCCCACTTGGAGGAGCTCGGGCGGCTCGAGTTCTTGTATGAGCAGCGTGGCGGCGAGGAGACGGCGTACGCCTTCAAGCACGCTCTGACGCAGGAGGTCGCCTACGAGAGCCTGCTCGCGCCGCAGCGCCGAGCGCTCCATGCCGCGGCTGGCCGCGCGCTCGAGGAGCTCTACGCGGGCCGCCTCGAAAACGTCTACGATCGGCTGGCGTACCACTTTGCGCGGACCGGCGAGACCGCCAAGGCCGTCGAGTACCAGACGCACTTCGCGGAGAAGGCGGCCTCCCGCCATGCCTACGTGGAAGCGGTGGCGGCGCTCGAGAATGCCATCTCGCGCGTTCCCGAGCTGCCCTCCGAGGTGCAGGATCGTCTCACGCTGGGCCTTGTCCTGCGCCTGGCCGGATGTCTTTTCTACCTCGGCCGGTTCCGCGAGATCCTCGGTCTGCTCGCGGCGCACGAGGAGCGGCTCAATCGGCTCGCGGACGCTCGGCTCACGGGCCTCTTCCACTTCCAGGCCGGACTCGTGTGGAGCCTCGTGGGCGACACGGAGCGGTCGGACAAGCACGCGCGGAAGGCTCTCGAAGCCTCCCAGCAATCGGGAGACGAGGCGACCATGGGCAAGGCCCAGTACGTGCTCGCCCTCGATGGTCTCTGGTGGGGGCGGCCCCACGAAGTGGTAACCCACGCATCGACCGCGACCGCCCTGCTCGAGCGCACGGGCGAGCGGTACTGGCTCGGGCTCACGCATTGGGTCTTGGGAATCAACTGCGCCCTCGTGGGCAAGTTCGATGCGGCCCTCGGCGAAGAGGCGAAGTGCGGCCAGATCGGCTCGGAGATCGGCAGCACGCGGCTCGAGACGTATGCGGCGTGGGCGACCGGCGCTATCCGCGCCTTCATGGGCGAAGCGGAGGCGGGGATCGACGGGTGCCGGCGGAGCCTCGAGCGCTCGCCCGATCCGTTCAACACGGCCACGGCCCTCGGGTGGCTCGGCTATGCCCATCTCGAGAACGGCGAGCCCGCGAAGGCCATCGGGCATCTGCGGCAGGCCATCGAGCTGGTCACCCGCTTCGGCCATCGCTACACCCAGGTCTTGTACGCCACGTACCTCTCCGAGGCGCTGTTCCTGACGGGTGAGCTCGCCGAGGCGCGCCGGATGGCGGCGGAGAGCCTCGAGCTCGCCACCGGCGCGAAGTTCCAGTACGGCACGGCTCTCAGCCATCGCCTCCTCGGCCGCTTCGCGCAGGCCAAGGGGGCGTACGCGGAAGCCCACGGGCTGCTGACGGGAGCGCGCGAGATCTTCGTCTCCATCGAGGCCCCGCACGAAGTGGGCCGGACCGAGCTCCGGCTCGCCGAGCTCGCTCACACGCAGGGGGACCACGATGCGCTACGGAGGCACGTCGCCGAAGCGCACGCCCTTTTCATGCGCCTCGGGCTTCCCCGCTACGCGGAGCGAACGGAGCGGCTTTCCGGCGAGTGGGGCGTGCCGCTACCTTCCTGAGGGGAGGGCCTGTCATGGCGAATGCATACGACTACGACGTCGTAGTGATCGGCTCCGGCTTCGGGGGCGCGGTGACGGCCTACCGTCTCGCCGCGGCCGGGTACACGGTGCTGGTCCTCGAACGAGGCCACCGATGGGGCCCGAACAAGGGTAAGCGCGACGAGATGAACGAGAAGGGCGACTACCGAGACGACGAGGTGATGAACTTCCCTCGCACCGCCAAGGACGCCTGGCTCTGGGACCACACGCATCCTGAGCAGAGCCACGGCTGGTTGGACTTCCGCAGCTTCCCGTACATGGGCGTTGCTCTTGGCGCGGGCGTGGGCGGCGGTTCCCTCATCTACGCCAACGTGTCGATCGAGGCCGACGAGAAGACCTTCAGCAAGGGGTGGCCCCCTGAGATCAAGCTCGAAAAGCTCAAGCCCTACTACGACAAGGTCACGGAGATGCTCGAGCTCGAGAAGGTCCCGCCCCAGCAGTGGTCCGAGCGCGTCAAGCTGATGAGCGAAGGCGCCAACAACAACGGCTGGCAGGCGCGCTTTCACCCGGTGCCCGTGGCCGTCCGCTTCGATCCCGACCTGAAGTACGAATCCTCCCAGCGCCCGGATCCCAACTGGTCTCTGCGCAGGAAGAACAAGAGCGATGCCTGGCAGGGCACCTGCGCACAGCTGGGAAACTGCGACATCGGCTGCGACGTGGGCGCCAAGAACACTCTCGACAAGAACTACCTCTTCCAGGCCGAGCAGAGGTATGGCGCCAAGATATGGCCGCGGCGCCTTGTGCGGTGCATTACGCCCGAGGGCGAGGGATACCGTGTCCAATTCGACGAAATCGCGGACGGCGTCTTCAAGCCCGGGAGCGTGTCCGGCGGCATCGTGATCGTGGCCGCGGGCTCGCTCGGCTCGACCGAGCTGCTCCTTCGTTGCAAAGAGCAATATCGCACGCTCCCCAACATCAGCGATTTTCTCGGGAAGAACTGGAGCAGCAACGGCGACTTCCTGACCCCGGCCTTTCATTTCTTCCGGAAGACCATCTACCCGGGGCGGGGCATCACCATCGCGGGCTCGATCGATTTTCTGGACGGTCACCCCGACGATCTCGGCAAGCCGTACGAGGAGCGGCGCAAGTTCATCATCGAGGACGGCGGCTTCCCCTATCAGGCTGTGGGCGGCCTGATCGGCGCCCTGCTCAGGAACCGCAGCCGCAACGTGAGCCTGTTCCACAAGCTCATTCACGCGGTTGGGAAGGTGGCTGCCGCCGCCTACAACGCGCTCCACTGGGTTTCGCGGCTCCCCTTCCTGAAGTTCCTCAAGCCCGTCTTCGAGTGGCTGGACCCGATCAACCACGTCATGCCGTGGTTTTCCCAAGGCAAGGACGCTGCGGACGGCAGGCTGAGGCTGAAGGATGACGAGCTCTATCTGGAGTGGCCGTGGGCAGACTCGAAGGAGGTTATCGAGGCGATCTATGGGACTCACGAAAAGCTGGCCCGCTCGGCGAAAGGGTGGGCGCTGGTGGTTCCGCCCATTACGTGGAAGGCCTTCCATTCCCTGATCACTCCCCATCCGCTGGGTGGCTGCAACATGGGCACGAACGCAGGGGACGGCGTCGTGGACCACAAGGGAGCGGTCTTCGCCTACCGCAGGCTCTATGTCGCCGATGGCGCCATCGTGCCCGAAGCTCTCGGGCTCAACCCATCGAAGACCATCGCCGCCCTCGCAGAGAGGATCGCCGAGCTCATCATCAAGGATCATCCGCTCAGCGCTCTCCGGAGGTAATGGCATGGCCACTAAGGAGAGCCCGTTCGAGTTGGTGGTGCTCGGGGACTCCGTGACCTGGGGCTCCGGGCTGCCGGAAGAAGGCAAGTGGTGGTGGCTGGTCCGAGGATGGCTCGAGCTGAAGCTGGGTCGCCCCGTCCACTCGCAGGTCCTGGCGCATTCGCTTGCCGTGATCGTGCCCGATCCGGCAGAAGACATGAAGCCGCCGGCGTGGGGCGAGATCCGCTTCAAATACCCGTCTATCACTTATCAGGCGCTTTCTGATCCGCGGCTGAGCGACCCTGGGCCCGACGCGATCGACCTCGTGGTGGTGGATGGCGGGATCAACGACCTCGGCCCGGCCAATCTCCTTCTGCCGTGGCGGTCTCCGCAATGGGTCCGTGACCAGGCCGCGGAGTTCTGCGGGCGGAAGATGAAGAACCTGCTCCTGCTGATGCTCGACCGATTTCCCAAGGCGCGCGTGATCGTCACGGGATACTACCCGATCGTGTCGAGCCAGACTTCCTTCGCCGGCGTGCTGGCGCCGCTCCTCCCGTTCCGGCAGCGGGTGATCGATCTTTCGACGGCGTGGAGGCAGGCCACCGACCAGTGGCTCGAGTGGGCGGTGCAGGAGGCCAATCTGCGCCCGGGGGGTCCGAGGCCGCGGGTGCTCTACGCCAATGCCGAGTTCAAGCCGGAGCACTGCTACGCCGCCCCCGACACTCATCTGTGGATGCTCCAAGAGGCGCTCACGGATGGGAGCGCCCTCGGCAAGCAGCGCCGCAGCGAATGCCGTCGCCTCAAGCCCCTGGACCCCATCTGTCCGATCGACATGGCCTTCCATCCGAACCGCTCGGGTGCCCAAGCGTACGCCGAGGCCGTCATGCAGGCGCTCGGCCCGCTACTGCCTGCTCTCGCCTGAGTCTGAGGAGATGCAGCTCGAGCACGATGATGCGCGGAGATTGCCTCGAGACTCGCTCTACTTGACAGCGGACAGGACGTGGCGTATCTCGTGGCCAGCACTCTGCCGCGCATCCAATTGGAGGGGCCGCAATGCGAGAGCTCACGTACACCCGCCGTGACTTCCTTGGCACTATTGGTCATGCGGGTGGGTTGCTCCTCGCGGGCTCTGGGGCCCTGGCGCGATCAGCTTGGGCCGCGAGTGACCCGGTCGTGGACGGGCGCCCGCTGGTACGCTACCCCGAGAAGACAGACCTCATTCTGCTGACCGCTCGGCCGCCGCAGCTCGAGACGCCGATGAAGTATTTCGACCGCGCCATCACGCCCAACGACGCTTTCTTCGTGCGCTACCATGTCTTTCCGGTTCCCACGAGCGTGGACCTCGGCGCCTGGCGCCTCAAGGTCCATGGCCGCGTCGACCGGCCTGTCGAGCTGTCCATGGACGATCTCAAGACGAAGTTCCCGGCGACGAAGGTGGTGGCGGTGAACCAGTGCTCGGGCAATAGCCGCGGCCGCTTCTCGCCGCGCGTGCTGGGCGGCGAATGGGGCGACGGCGCCATGGGCAATGCCGAGTGGGTCGGCGCCCGGATGCGGGACATCCTCGCCATGGTGGGCGTGAGGCAAGGCGCCGTGCAGGTCACTTTTGACGGGCTGGACAAGCCCGCCTTCCCCACGGTGCCGGACTTCGTCAAGAGCCTCGATGTCACGCGGATTATCGAGGATCCGGACGTCATCGTGGCCTATCAGATGAACGGGCAGCCCCTGCCGATGCTGAACGGCTATCCTGCGAGGCTCGTGGTTCCCGGCTGGTACGCCACTTACTGGGTCAAGAACCTCTCGGAGATCGAGGTTATCGACCACGTCTTCGAGAAGTTCTGGATGAAGCCCGGCTACAGGATTCCCGACACGCCGTGCGGCTGCGTCGAGCCAGGCACGGTGCCCGTGCGCACGGTGCCTATCAATCGAATGACGGTCCGCTCTTTCATTGCCGTCCCCGGAGCGGGGGCGCGAGTGTCAGCTGGGCAGCCCATCGCCGTGAAGGGCATTGCCTTCGACGGCGGCTATGGAATCAATGAGGTGCAGCTGTCCACGGACGGCGGCGCGACGTGGCGCCGCGCGCAGCTCGGCTCCGATCTGGGCCGCTACTCGTTCCGCGAATGGTCGGCCACCTGGACACCGCCCAGTCCCGGCAACTACCGCCTCATGGTGCGGGCTTTCAACGCGATTGGCGAGTCCCAGGAAACGCAGCCCCTGTGGAACCCCGCCGGATACCTCCGCAATGTGATCGAGCACGTCGACGTGCAGGCCGCGTGAGGAAGCCGCCATGAGAGCCGCCGGCATATCCCTGCTTGTGAGCGTGTTTATCGTGTCTGCCGCAGCCGCCCAAGAGAAGACCATCACGCTCCCGGCCGACAGCGACTACGGCAAGCTCAAGCCCGCGACGCATAGCGACCTGGCGCAGACACAGTGTCAGTTTTGCCACTCGACGGACTACATCGTGATGCAGCCACCGGGCGACGCCAAGCAGTGGGAGGGCGTTGTGACCAAGATGATCAAGGTTTACGGGGCGCCGCTCAGCGAGGCGGATGCCAAGGCCATCACCGAGTATCTGACGAAGAACTATGGGCCGCCCAAATAGATAGGGACATAATCGGGTCCGAAGCCACGGACCGGCGCGAGGACGCGCTGAAGGCAAAAAAGATTGCAGCCCTAGAGGCCAGGAGCGACGGGTCGCCCATGGATATCGAGAAGTCAGCGCAGACCGCGAGCGGGGTCGTTGACACCCGCGCGCTTGTCTCTCTGCTCCAGCAGATGGTCCGCATCCGAAGCTACTCCGCGGGCGGGGAAGAGGGCACGATTGCCCGCTTCATGCGTGATCACCTTGCCGCGCTCGGTCTCGAAGTCGAGCTGCAGGAGGTCCAGCCGAACCGCTTCAACTGCATCAGCCGTTGGCGCGGAGAGGGTGGCGGCACCAGCCTCATGCTCAACGGCCATCTCGATACCAATCCCGCGGGTGAGGGCTGGACAAAGGATCCGTTCGGCGGCGACGTCGATGACGAGTGCATCTATGGGATCGGCGTGTCGAACATGAAGGCGGCGGACGCGGCGTATGTGGCGGGGCTGCAGGCAGTGCGGCGGGCGGGGATCCGGCTCCGGGGGGACGTGGTCCTCGCGCATGTGGTCGGGGAGCTGCAGGGGGGCGTGGGCACCGTGCACATGCTCGAGCAGGGTGTCCGGGCCGATCGGTTCGTGGTCGGCGAGCCTACGGACAACTCGGTGCTCACCCTGCATGCGGGGTCGCTCGAGGCGGAGCTGACGGTGCACGGGCGGACGCGGCATCTTTCCAAGATGGAGGAAGGCATCGACGCGATCGCCAAGATGTTCACGATCATCCCGGCGCTCAACACCATGTCCTTCACAGGGCCGGATCGGGCGGACTATCGCGGGCTGAGGCGCGTAGGCATCGGGGTGATTCGCGGCGGGCTCGGAGCCGACTACCAGGACTGGCGGCCCTCGTTGCTGGCGGATCGGTGCTCGATCAAGTTCTCCGCGCGCTACAGCCCGGGGCAAACACCGGACATGGTCGCCGACGACATCCGGGCGCTGATCGCGCGCATGCGGAAGGATGATCCCGATCTGTCGGCGGATGTGCGGCTGAACCAGAGCGGGCAGCGCATGCTCATGGGGCCGTTCGAGGTCGGCAGGGATGCCGACATCGTGCAGACGGTGGTGCGAGCCCATCGCGCGGTGGTGGGCGAGGAGCCGAAGATCGGGGACGTCGCGCCGTACAAGTTCTATGGCACGGACGCCGCGCACCTGTCGCGGGCGGGGATGACCGGGCTCGTGTACGGGCCGGGGGGCAAGTTCAATACGATGCCCGACGAGCGGGTCGAGCTGCGCGACCTCTTCAATGCGGCGCGCGTGTACGCGCGCGTGATCGTCGAGACATGCGCCTGAGCTCAACGACGTGAGGAGCGACCATGAGGCATAGAGGATCCCCCTCACCCTGCCCTCTCCCCCTTCGGGGGCGAGGGAATCTCGCCGATTCCCCCTACCCTCTCCCCCTTCGGGGGCGAGGGAATCTCACCCGGCGCGACTTCCTTCGCGCGACGGCAATCGGCGCCGGCCTCGTGGCCGCGCCTTCCGTCGCTCGAGCCCAGGGCGACAAGCACGGCGGCACCTTGCGCATCAGCGCCACCTTCGGGCTCAGCACGATCAACCCGGTGGCGCACATCAGCGGGGCGGAATGGTTGGCCACGCGCTGGCTCTACAGCAACCTCACGCGGTTGAGTCTCAAGCGCGAGGTGGTGCCCGACCTCGCCGAATCGTGGACGGCGTCCGACGGGGGGCGCGTGTGGACGTTCAAGCTGCGGCGCGGAGTGCAGTTCCACCTCGGCCGCGAGGTCACCGCGGACGACGTCGCCGCCACCATGCAGACCATCCTGGACCCCAAGACGGCCTCGCCGTACCGCGGAGAAATCGGCCCCATCGAGCGCGTCGAGCCAGTCGACAAGTTGACGTTGCGCTTCACATTGCGGGTGCCCTTCGCCGACTTTCCCGCCATGATGACGCTGCCCGTGGCGCGCATCGTCGCGCGCGAGGGGCTGGGCGACCTCAAGGCGCTCGCCGCGAAGGAGTTCGGCTCGGGGCCGTTCCGGCTCCGTGAGTTCGTGCCCGGCGACCACGTCACCGTGGAGCGATTCCCCGGCTACTATCGCAAGGGGCTGCCCTACCTCGACGCGGTGACCCTCAAGATCTTTCCCGAGCCGACGACCGAGCTGACGGCCTTCAGGGGCAAGGAGACGGACATGATCTGGGACGTGAGCCCGGATCTGTTCTCGCAGGTCGCCACCACGCCCGGCGCGGATGCCATGTCGGTGCCAGGTGGCACGTTCGCGAACCTCATCCTGCCCTCGGACAAGCCGCCCTTCAACGACAACCGCGTGCGGGAGGCGCTCAAGTACACGGTCGATCGCGCGAAGATGCTGGCCGCCATCAATAGCTCGCACGGAGAGCTGGCCAACGACCATCCCGTTTCCTCGGCCTACATGTTCTACTCGCCGCTGCCGCTGCGCACACCGGATATCAACAAGGCGAAGTCACTCCTGCGCGAGGCCGGCCTCGGCGGGGGAGTCTCGTTCAAGATTTCCGTGGCGAACTCACCCCCCATCCGAGAGCAGACGGCCGTCATCCTCAGGGAGATGGCGAAGCCGGCCGGCTTCAACATCGACGTCGAGGTGCTGCCGTACGATCGCTATCTGGCCCAGGTGTGGAACAAGGGCGTGCCCTACGTCGGCTTCTATGCCACGCGACCCACCGCGGATGCCATCCTCATGAAGCTCTTCCATCCCAAGGACGGGCTCGACGAGGGACGCTGGGCGCCGTCGCACGCAGAGGCCGTGAAGCTGCTAGAACAGGCGCGCGAGACTCTGGATACCGCGACACGGCGCCGCCTCTACGCGCAGTTCCAGACCGTCGCGCGTGACGAGGGGCCGTTCATGATCCCCTTCTTCCGCAATGAGCTGAGCGGCAAATGGGGCTATGTGCGGGATTTTCGGCTGAACGCGAGCAACTTCGAGATGGATCTGGAGGAAGTCTGGCTCACCCCCGACGCGCCGCGGAAGAAGGCCTAGCGCCGGGAGCCCGTGGCACACTACGTCGCGCGACGGGTGCTGTCGATCGCGCTCGTGCTCGTCCTGATCTCACTGATCGTGTTCGTCGCCATCCACGTGCTGCCGGGAAGCGCGGCCACTCTCATCCTCGGTGAGTACGCCACGCCGGAGAGCCTGCATGCGCTCGAGCGCGACATGGGCCTCGACCGCCCCCTCGCCGTCCAGTACGCCGCGTGGATAGGCGGGGTGGTGACGGGCGATTGGGGCTATTCGCTGGCCATGAAGCAGCCGGTGACCGCGATCGTCGGGCTCAGGCTCCGCAACTCCGCACTGCTTGCCGGCTTCGCGCTCGCCGCCGTGGTCCTGATCGCGATCCCCCTCGGCACTCTCGCCGCCCTCCATCGGGGGCGATGGCTCGATCTCGCCATCCTCACCGGCTCCTACCTGGGCATCTCCGTACCCGAGTTCGTCACCGGCATGGTGCTCATCCTCGTGCTGGCGGGGCCGTCGCTTCATCTGTTTCCGACCGGCGACTACGCGCCGCTGGCTGCCGGCCTGCGCCCGTGGCGCTCGCACCTGGTGCTGCCAATCCTCACCCTCACCGTGGTCCTCCTCGCCCACGTGCTTCGCCAGACCCGCTCCGGGCTGGTCGAGGTCCTTCAATCGGCATACGTGAGGACGGCGCGGCTCAAGGGAGCGACCGAGCGCCGCGTCGTCGTGCGCCACGCTCTGCGGAACGGGCTGCTGCCGGCTGTGACGGTGATCGCCCTCGACCTCGGCTACCTCATGGGCGGCATCGTCGTCGTGGAGGAGGTATTCGCCTATCCGGGGATGGGGCGGCTCATTCTCTACGCCATCCAGAACCGCGACGTGCCGCTTCTGCAGGTCTCGATCCTGATCGTCGCCGCCACCTATACGTTCGCCAACTTCGCGGCGGACATGGTGTATGCGTGGCTCGACCCGCGAATTCGCTACCGATGACCACGGCCGCCGCCGTGGCCCGCGCCAACCCCGCTCTGGCCATCGGCACGGTGATTCTCGGCTGCGTGGTCGCCCTCGCCGTGCTGGCCCCCCTGGTGGCGCCGTACGGCGTCGCGGAGCAGAGCATCCTCGATCGCCTCCAGGGCCCGGGCGAGAAGCACCTGCTCGGCACCGATCAGTACGGGCGGGATCTCCTCTCGCGCACGCTCTTCGGTGGGCGCGCCGCCCTGCTCCTGGGGCTGGGCGCCGTCGCGCTCGGGCTCCTGCTCGGCGGGCCCATCGGCCTCGCCAGCGGGTACGCGGGCGGGCGGACCGACGAGGTCGTCATGCGCGTGGTGGACGCGTTTCTGTCCTTCCCCGCGCTTCTGATGGCCCTCATGATCATCACCGCGCTCGGGGCCAGCACCACGCACGCGCTGCTCGCCATCGGCGTGGCCAATGCGCCCGGCATCGCCCGTATTGTGCGCAGCCAGACCCTGGCCGTGAAGCACGAGGAATTCGTACTGGCCGCTCGCGCGCAGGGCGACTCGCACGCGTACATCATGTTCGGAGAGATCCTGCCCAACCTGCTCCCGACCATCGTGATCGAGGCGTCGATTCGAGTCGGCTTCGCGATCCTCGCCGGGGCCAGCCTGTCCTTCCTTGGCCTTGGGGTCCAGCCGCCGGCGGCCGACTGGGGTTTGATGATCCGCGAGGCGCGCCAGCAGATCTTTGTCTCGCCCTGGCCGCTGCTCTGTCCGGGGGCCGCGCTCGCCCTGACCATCGTGGGCTTCAACCTCTTCGGTGACGGCGTGCGCGATCGTCTGGCGGGTCGGGCGTGACGTCGCCTGGCGGGACCCGGCCAGCGCTTCAGATCGAAGGGCTCTCCGTGAGCTTCGAGACGACGCGCGGCGAGGTCCGGGCTTTGCGCGACGTCACCTTCGACATTGGGGCGGGCGAGGTGTTCGGGCTGGCCGGCGAATCGGGCTCGGGCAAGAGCACGCTCGCCTACGCGATCATGCGCGACCTGGCGCCCAACGCGCGGGTACTCGGCGGCTCGATCCACTTCGCCGGGGAGGACATCCTCCGCCTGGCCCCGGACGCGCTTCGGAGCATTCGGGGCCGGCGCATTGCTATGGTCTACCAGGACCCGAAGTCCGCCCTCAACCCGTCGATGCGCGTCGGCCAGCAGATCGCCGAGGTACTCGAGATCCACGCGCTGGCCTCCCGGGCGGGCGCCGCGGCGCGCGCGCTCGAGCTGTTGGCGCTGGTCAATATCCCCGACCCCGTCGCCGTTGCCCACGCCTATCCGCATCAGCTCAGCGGCGGCATGCAACAGCGGCTGGTCATCGCCATGGCCCTCGCGGGCGATCCCAGCCTGCTCATCATGGACGAGCCGACCACGGGGCTCGATGTCACCACTCAGGCGCGCATCCTCGAGCTGGTGACCGGCCTCAGACACGATGTCGGCGCCGCCATCCTCTACATCAGTCATGACCTCGCCGTCATCGCCCAGGTGAGCGACCGCGTGGGCATCCTCTATGCGGGCGAGCTGGTGGAGGCGGCGCCGGCCACGCAGCTCTTCCGACGCCCCGCGCACCCTTACACGCGCGGCCTGCTCGACGCCCTGCCCGATATCGACCTGACGCGCGCCTTCCGTCCGATCCGCGGCCGGTTCCCGGACCTCATGGGTCTGCCCGATGGCTGCGTGTTCGCTCCCCGTTGCGACTTCGTGGAGGATGCATGCGCACGCGCCCAGCCGGCGATGGCTACCGTCGGCCCCGCCCACGTGGCACGTTGCCGGCGGTGGGAGACCGTGATCGCAACGCCGCCCACGCCCGAGGCGCGGCCGATCGATGATGTGACGTTCGACGTTTATGGTGGTGAGGTGTTGGCGCTCGCGGGTGAGAGCGGTTGCGGTAAGACTACCCTCGGTCGCCTCCTGCTGAGGCTGCTGCCTCCGACCTCCGGCACCGTGAGCCTCCGCCGTCGGCAGTCCGGCGCGGAGATCACGGACGACGCGGAGTTCCGCCGTGTCGTCCGAATCGTGTTTCAAAACCCCGACTCATCACTGAACCCCACGAAGCGCGTCGCAGCCATCCTCGAACGCCCTCTTGCCATCCAGGGCGTGTCTCGCCCAGCGCGCCGGGCGCGGATCCGCGAGCTGCTCGAGGCCGTCCGCCTCGACGTCGGGTACCTTCATCGCTTGCCTCGCGCGCTGAGCGGAGGAGAGAGACAGCGGGTGGCCATCGCGCGCGCCTTCGCCACGGGGCCCGAGCTGGTCGTCCTCGACGAGCCGCTGTCCGCGCTGGACGTGTCGAGCCAGGCTTCGGTGGTCGATCTGCTGACCGAGCTGCGACACCGACTTGACGCGACGTACGTGTTCATCTCGCACGACCTGAGCCTCGTGCGCCACCTAGCCCACCGTATCGGCGTCATATACCTCGGCCGGCTGGTGGAGCTGGGCACGGTGGACGAGGTCTTTCGCCCGCCCTATCACCCCTACACGCGGGCCCTGCTCTCCTCGATCCCCGTGCCCGATCCGTCCGCGCGGGCGGCTACCGTCAGGCTCGAGGGCGCGGTGCCGAGCGCCCGGCTCCCTCCATCCGGCTGCCGCTTTCACACCCGGTGCCCGAGCAAACTCGGTCGCCTCTGCGAGGAGGTCCAGCCTCCTCTTCAGCGCGCGGACGGCACTCATTGGCTGGCGTGCCATATTCCCCTGGAGAACCTGCGGCGCGAGCGGCCCGTTCGACCGGCCGGCGGCACCCCGCAGCACGTCGCGCCGTGAGAGAGAAGCCGATTCGGCGACCGCGCGGAGCTCTCATGTTCATGGCCCCAACTTCACCCGACGATACTCAAAGTGAGGGCGGAAGGACTCAGGAAGGAAGCGAGAGTTTTCTACCGGGAGTAAGTGCCTCGTGAAGCCAGTCAATCCAGGTCGGGGATTTTGGTGCTGGTGCCTTGGATATAGTCACCTCGGCAGTCTTCCGCTTCAACCTGGCTCTCCTGGCGGCCGTCGGGGGCCCGTTTGTCACAAAAGGCTGTCACATCCTCGCTCTTCGACCCGAATAAGTGAGTCGCGGTAGGTATTTGATCACACCAAGCTCAGGATAGGTAGTCCTTGCGCTCGTCCTGCCTATCCCTAGGCCGCTAGAACGCGCGTCGCGCCGTCGGACCCCTAGTAGCCGCAGGCGGCCAACATCGCGGGGAGACACCGGCGAGAGTCCAATACGTCCTCGGCCAGCTCGCGCGCGGCCCGGTGGTGTCGAGCGTAGTTGCGATCGATCTCCTCGACGCCCGCGACGGCCTCCGCCATGTCGCGGAAGACCAGCAACCCCTCCCCGGTGGGCAGGTGATCGCTCAGACCGGTATCTTCAATGAGCACCGGCCGACCCGAGGCCAAGTAACAGGCGCTGCGATCGCTGAACCAGCCGGTCCGGAGTTCCCGGTGGATCGGCTTGGGGCACCCGAACTCAGCGCGCGAACGCTGGAGATACCGCTGATAGCCGGAGACCGTGCCCGCGACACGGTGGGGATGGACCAGGCGCCACCCGGCCCCGCGCAGGAGCTCTCGGTCGCCGGTATGATCCCGCGGGTGGAGGTTCACGGCCAGCTCGAACGGTCGTCCGACCAGACGCGGCAGATCCAGATACGCGAGATACGCGGCGCGCTTCCCCACGCTCAGCACACGGTCCCCCTGCCAGAGCTCTTCCCAGGTCCACTGCGTCACGGACGTGAACGGCGCCTCGACACCGGGGTCCGGCGCGGACGCCCACATTGGCAAGTACACGAACTGGACGAACGGCCGCCACTTCAGGCCCAGGAGGGGAACGTCGTGGTCGGCGTCACTGAGCTTCGTGCCGGTCGTCAGGAATATCTGGTGATGCTGGAGACCCAGATCCCATGTCTGGGCCGAGATCTGGAGGTGGCCCGGGTCTCCGTCCACCAGCACGCGATGGCGGAACCGCGAAAGCAACGGCGGCTTAACGCCCGCTGCGAAGTTCCAGAGCAGGTCGGCGGTCCGGAAGAACTCCGCGAGCCAGCGCGTGCTGGCGCCGTAGACGCGCGCCGTGCGAAGATCCTGCTCGGCCTTCGGTTCCACGACCAGGAGCGCGCAGACATCCCGGAGCCCGTATTGCTCGAACCGCTTGAAGAGCAGCTGCGCCCGGCTCTCGTCCGTGACCCGTGTCCCTGTCGAGACGAGCACGTCCAGCCAGAGCACATCGTGGCCCAGGTCACGCAGCCCCAGGATGTACTGGAGGAAGCAGGCCCAGTGCCCCGCACCCTGCGGGTACCTGGCTAGCGCGCCGGCCAGTACGAGCCGCAGACGTGACATCTGAGAACTCATAAGAATGACCTTCGTCTGCGGAATTAGCGCCCCGGGCCTCGAGAGGAGGCCCGGGGCTTTGGACCATAGGTGTCGACTGCCGCGCTACGGCGACTGCTTGTCCGTGCTCTTCACGAGGAAATCGGCCCGCCGGTTCTTCTGCCAGCACGGCGCGCTCGCCCCACGGCATGCCAGCACCTTCTCGCCGTACCCGACCTCAATAATCCGGTCCGGGGCAATGCCCCGCGCCACGAGGTAGTCCCTCACCGCGCGGGCACGCCGTTCACTGAGCTTCTGGTTGTAGGCCATCGAGCCCCTCTGGTCGGCGCCCCCGTCGATGGCGACCTTGACGTCGGAGTTGGCCTTCAGCCATTGCACATCCCGATCGAGGATCCTGGCGTCGGCCGGTCGAATGTTCGACTTGTCAAAGTCGAAATGCACCCCACCCAGCCAGGTGATCGGCTCGAACCCTTCCAGCTCCGGTGCCTTTTCGCGTGGCCCACTCGTCGTCGAGGCGCCTGGGTGCGTAGGAGCGGGCCAACCAGGACCCGCCGCGAATGCAAGACACGTCACGACCGTGAAGCTTGTGAGCAGGATGTTGGGCTTCATGTGCATGCCCTCCTTCGGCGAACGCGTCGGTGCGCGCGGCCTGCCTGTCGAGCATTGCCGATGCCAGGCGATCAATCGACCGGATGTCGGCCTCCAGCGCGACTTCAGGGAGCCGTCACCGGGAAGGAACGCTCGGGTCGGAAGTTCTTTCCGGCCCCATCCAGGGCGTCAGCCGAACAACGGCCCGGCGGTTCTGCGCCCAGCACGCGTCGACCGGCT
>WNFS01000527.1_pt1 | contig 74013 bp, 48 predicted proteins | sample 5400141 | NCBI WGS metagenome assembly WNFS01 (sample SAMN13153358, study PRJNA577476) | soil metagenome | isolation source: 60 cm saprolite under Madrone tree | place: USA:California | collected 2016-06-14 | reverse complement strand
GGGAGCATTGGTAAATGGCTCGCGCCAATCGCCGAGATTGAATTCGGGAATGAGCCAAATCAGTGGGATGCCACTGCTCTTGTACTCCGAGGCGATGTCGTTCACCATGGTCCTCGATATCCTGGCGATGTACTCGTCGGCAACGCGCTTTACTCCAACCATACCGTCGGTCGAAATTGCCTGGTTCATTTCGGCGATATCGTTAAACGTCGGCAGCGATGTCTTTTTGTCCCAGTTATTGCCGGCGAAGACTATTGCAATATCGGGCTCGAGCTGGAGAGCGGCAAGCGCGAGGTCTCTCAACTCGAAGGAGAGATTGGTGCGGGCCAGATCAATAACCTCGACCTGATCTTTGCCAAACTGCTCATCCAGGATCATCTGTAAGGCTAATGCCGGCGTGAAATCCGGGTCGTAGAGATACCCACGTGCCACCGACTCTCCTATAAAGAGCACGCGCAGTTTGGATCCCTTGACCTCAATGCGTCCAACATTTGCCCAGAAGTGCCACTCGTCCATGGTCTCGAGTCGGCGAATGAAGCAGGTCTTACCGTTTTCTGTCCTTCGCTCCCAAATTCCGATGTGCCTGGACTGCTTCGGCGGCACCAGTGGCTCGCTTGCGTAGAGGGTAGAAGGAATGTCGTCCAGGAGTGGGTCTGCGGCGCGATTGCTCGTAATTTCTCTCGTCAAACCGGAGATCCGGAGCATGCGAACCAACTGGTCCGCCTCCTCGGAAGCGGCTCCCGCAATGCGGTCGGCAAAAGACTTCAAAGAATCAGGCGGGCGTTCCATAGCGTGAATTCTCTTTCCAATGGTTTAGAGCATTGTGTAGACCGAATGTTCAACCACTCGGTTCGCATCCGGCTGTGTCTTGCCCGCGAAATGGCCCAGGCCTTCCCAGAACGATGGAATACCCGCTCGATCGAGGACGAAGTCTTCAATCACAAGTAGATCGATCTGCGAACGGGTGAAACACTTAACTGCGTCTGCCGGAGTGCACACGATCGGCTCGCCTCGCATGTTGAATGACGTATTCAGGATGATCGGGCATCCGGTTTGGCGGTAGAACTCCTGGAGCAGTTTGGCAAAACGAGGATTGGAATTACCGTTGACTGTCTGAATGCGCGCTGAACCGTCGATGTGGGTAATGGCTGGCAGGTCGATCGGTGAGATTACGTCGCAGGTTTCCAGCATGAACGGTGACTCGTGATCAAGAGCGAAATGGTTTTGATATTCCGACTCCAACACAGCCGGAGCAAACGGGCGAAAGCCTTCTCGCATCTTGACCAGCGCGTTAATGCGATCACGCATCTCAGGCCGGCGGGGGTCCGCCAGAATCGATCTTGCACCCAACGCTCGCGGCCCGAACTCCATCCGTCCCTGAGACCAGCCAATTACCTTTCCTTCAAGCAGACAATCAACCGTGTAGCTGATCAGCTCGTCTTCCTTGCCGCGAAAGTCTTGAAACTTGGCTGAAGATGCTTTAAGGAACCTGCAGGCATCCGACACTGAATTGGCGGGGCCAAGGTAAACGTGCTCCAGTTGCTTGACGAGTGGCGGGTTGCCTGTCACTCGCACGTGGGCCAGGGCCGCAGCCCCCACGGACCCACCGGCATCACCCGCCGCGGGTTGCACGAAGAGCCGCTCGAACGGACCCTCTCTGAGGCATCGTCCATTTGCCACAACGTTCAGCGCCACGCCACCTGCCATGCACAGGTTTTCGCTCGGAAACTTCGTGTGCAGATAGCGAGTCTTTTCGAGCAGTATTTCTTCGAGCACTACCTGCGCGCTGCGCGCGACGTCCATGTGGAATTGCGCAAGCTCCGCTTCCGGCTCTCGCGGAGGTTGGCCCAACAGGGTGCTCAGTTCGTCCGTGTACATGCGGTCTTCGGTGAGAAAGCCGAAGTATTTCATGTTGAGGCGGTACTGACCTTCGGACGTAACCTCCACCAACTTGCGAATTTGATCGGCGTATTCCGGCTCGCCGTAAGGCGCCAGACCCATCACTTTGTACTCACCTTCGTTAACTTCGAACCCGAGGTAGCCAGTGATGGCGCTGTAGAAGAATCCGAGCGAGTCAGGGAAGTCGACCTGTTCGAAGCGTTCAATGTTGGCGCCTCTGCCGCAGCCATAGGTGGTAGTGGCCCAATCGCCGACGCCGTCAACCGTTAGAATGGCCGAGTCCTCGAAACCCGAGAAGTAATAACTGCTGGCGGCGTGAGAAAGGTGGTGATCGAATATCTCTACTCGCCCTTCGTAACCCAAAATCTCTGCGATCATTTGTGGGGTTTGCGTTCGGGAGAGCCGGTCAAGAATTGCATCCCGGCGCGCCGCTGGAAGGTTTGGCATGAACCCCATCCAGATCTGCCGGCCGAGTTTCTGGCAAGGATCTTCGTAGTAGCCAATGCAATCCACGTCTGCGATTGTGATTCCGCCCTCCCGAAGGCAGTAAAAGAAAGCCCGCACGGGTAAGGACTTGTCATTCTTAACCCGCGAGAATCGTTCTTCCTGAGCGGCGGCGACGAGGACTCCATCCTGCACCAAACTGCAAGCTGAATCGTGATAACCGGCTGAGATCCCGATGATATTCACACGACTCTTCCTGGCCCTGCGCGAAAGTTTAGCGGTTGCGTGATGGTTACCGTTATGGCTAATGGTATCGTGACTGATCATGATGAAATTTTCCTTTTTAGGGATTTAAAGCAGGCGGGATTAAACTAGCTCCGAAGCTGCCTCCAGCTTCTCTATGAGCGCTTCCTCTATCGACAATGCCAGGCCGCCAATAGTCGGTTGATCAAATATCACACGCATCGGCAGATCGATGCCGAAGGCCTGGTTAATCCGATGAATGATCTGAGCGGCTAGCAGCGAATGTCCTCCGAGGTCGAAGAAGTTCTCCTCGATGCCGACGCGTTCGAGTGACAATACTTCCGACCAAATTGCAGCCAGACTCACTTCCTGCGACGTACGCGCAGGCGTGTAGACGCGCGGCATTCGCTGTTTTGTGTCTTCGAGTGACGGCAGGGTTTCATAATTGATCTTGCCGTTGAGCGTCAGCGGCAGCTTACTCAAATGCACAAAGAAGTTCGGAATTGTCTCGGCTATGAGCATTGCGGACAGAAAGCTTTGCAGTTGACCTGAATCGAGCTCCTGACGTGAGACGTAATAAGCGACCAGCACATCGTGACCGCTATTGTCCCTCCTGATAAGCACCGCGCAGTCCCTAACCTGCGGATGTTTCTTTAGTGCCCAGCGAATCTCGTTCAGTTCGATTCGATGGCCGTGAAACTTCACCTGTTGATCCTGGCGGCCAAGGTATTCGAGATCACCCGCCGGCAGTCTACGGCAGAGATCGCCTGTGCGATACATCCTATCTCCGGGCACGAATGGATTGGGTATGAACCTCTCAGCCGTGAGCGCTGGGCGCTGTAGATACCCCTGGGACAGACCCGGACCGGAGATGAACAGCTCGCCGGTGACGTTCGTGGCAACGGGTTGCAGCCATCTGTCCAGCACGTAAAGGTTGACGTTGGCCGCGGGTCTTCCGATGGGCACGTTTTCGCCCGTATCGTTGCGCGCGTCGTACTTGTAGATCATGCAGCCCACCGTCGCTTCGGTTGGCCCATACTCATTGAATATCTCAACGTCTCCGCCGAAACTCTCTTCGACCTGCCGCGACAGTTGCGTTCCCAGAGCCTCACCGCCAAGGATGAATCGCTTGACGCTGCTTTGCCGATTGTCTCTATCTTTGATCAGAGTCAAATGACTCGGCGTCAGCTTGCATACACCCACCTGCCCGTCGGCAACTATCTCATGGAGCTGGGCGCCCTTCGGCCCGCCACGGAAGATCACGATCTGGTTGCCCGTGATTAGTGGCACGTAGATGGACGTCACTGTCAGGTCGAAAGCCAGCGAGGAGTAGAGCGCGAATGCGAGACTGTCACCGCGCAGGTAGACATCATTCGCCCACGAGACGTAGTTAACGAGAGACCGGTGGGAGATTCCTACCCCCTTCGGTTCTCCAGTGGAACCTGAGGTGTAGATCACGTAAGCCAAACTATCGGGATTTACATCAACCTGATCGTCCAGCTCGGGTTGCTGCGAAATAGTGAACCAGTCGCGATCCAGACAGATGACCGGCTGTCCTGAACTCAGGAGCGAATCGGCAAGCTTCTCCTGCGTCAGAACTGCCGCCACCTTTGCGTCCGCCAGCGCAAATGAAAGGCGTTGCGACGGATGCTCCGGGTCCAACGCCACATAACCAGCTCCGGCCTTGAGCACTGCCAACAGTCCGACCAGCTCCTCAAACGAGTGGTCCAAACAGATCCCGATAAGATCGCCGGGCTTCACTCCCTCCATTCGCAAGTGATGAGACAGTTGGTTAGCCCTGCGATTGAGTTCGGCGTAACTAAGAAGTACCCCTCTGAATATTACCGCTATCGCATCGGGCGTAGCTTTCACTTGTGCTTCGATCAGCTGGTGGATGCAGGTGTCTCGCCGGGATGCAGTCTGTGTCTGATTGCAGGCAGCGAGTTGCTCAGTTTCCTCGACGCTGAGCATCGGCAAGTCTGAAAGTCTTTGGTTGGGATCCGCAGTGACCGCCTCCAGGAGACGCCCGAGGTGCGCAATCATTCGGACGATGGTAGTCCGATCAAAAAGATCGGCATTGTATTGCACCGCGCCTTGTAGTCCCTCAATATCCTCGTACAGATCAAGCAACAGATCGATTTGCGAAGTGGTGACTTGCCTCTGCAGAACACTCAATGTCAGCCCGGAAAGCGTCAGCTCCGTTAAGGTAGGCTGGTTGTGAAAACTGAAGACCGCCTGAAACAGCGGCAGGTAGCCGAGGTTCCGTTTCGGCCGCAGCTCTTGAACCAGTTTCTCAAAAGGCGCTGTCTGATGGGCGTAGGCTCGCAGTGTCGTTTCCCGTACCTGATTGAGTAGCTCCAAAAACGGGGGATTACCCGAGCAATCGGCGCGCTGTGCAAGCATGTTCACGAAGAAGCCGATCAGCGGCTCAATTTCCGACCGCTCGCGGTTGGCGACCGTGGTGCCGACTACGATGTCGTCCTCGTTGGTGTACCGGTAAAGCAGGGTCTGAAACGCAGCGAGCAACAACATAAACATCGTCGTGCCCCGCTTCTGACTCAACGCTTTCAGCCGTTGCGAAAGCTCTTGCGACAAGGCGAAGGATTCGGCCGCACCACGGTAAGTTTGCACCGGCGGCCGGGGACGGTCGGTGGGCAAGTCGAGCAAGGGAGGCGCGCCGGCCAATTGTTCTTTCCAGAATGTCAGTTCGCGTTCGAGCGTCTCGCCTTGCAGTCGTTCTCTCTGCCAGACCGCAAAGTCCCCGTACTGCACCTTTAATTCGGCCAAAGGCGATGGCTCGCCGCGACCGAATGCCTGGTAAAGGGCCGACACTTCTCTGATCAGTATCCCGCGCGACCATCCATCGCCAACGATGTGGTGTAACACACATAGTACCGAGTGTTTCTGATCTGAATGCCGGACTATGGCGAGCCGAACCAGCGGTCCAGTCTCTAAATCGAACGGTTGATCCAGTGCTGCCTTGGCGAGTTTCGCGTCAATCGCTTCGCGTTCGGCGTCGTCCAGCTGGCTGAGGTCTACCCTCGGCAGCGATAGCCTCGAGAACGGGTGAACAATCTGAACCAGTTCACCGTCTATGACCGGAAAAGACGTGCGAAGGTTCTCGTGTCTGCGGCAGATCTCATTAAAGGTGTGCTCGAGCGCGGCCCAGTTAAACGGACCATCCAATCTCATCCCAAGGTCGATGTGAAAGGTAGACGTGCCGCGCGCGAGTTCCTCCTGGAACCACAAACGCTGCTGGGCAAACGAGAGTGGCAACTTGCCGTCGCGCGGGACTTGTTCGATGGGCGACGCCGTACTTAGATTGCCCTCGCTAAGCTCTGCCTGAATCAGCGCCGCAAGTTGAGCGACGGTCGGAGATTCAAAGATGCTGCGGACTGGCAGTTCGATCTTAAAGGTGTCTCGAATCCTGTGAATTACCTGGCTGGCGAGTAGTGAATGGCCTCCGAGATTAAAGAAATTTCCCTCACGACTGACTCCCGGCAGACGCAACACTTCACACCAGATGCCCGCCAGGATCTCTTCGATTGGCGTTAATGTCCCCGCTTCATTGTCGCGCCTGGCTTGGGTCCGCTCTAACGCCGGCAACGCTTTTCGATCTATCTTGCCATTCAACGTACGCGGTAGTTGCTCCAATTCGACGAAAGCTGAAGGCCACATGGTTGGCGGCAGCCGCTCAGCCAGGTACTCACGCAAATGATCGCTGCCGGTCCCGTTCGTCAACGTGAGGTAGGCCACCAAAAACTTGTTGCCTTCAGCGTCATCGCGGTCAACCACTGCGACGTCCGCCACCGCGGAATGCGCGCGCAGCAGATTTTCGATCTCGCCCAGCTCGACTCTCACGCCACGAATTTGCACCTGTTGGTCACGCCGTCCCAGATGTTCCAGGCTGCCATCTTCCAGCAGCCTTCCGTAGTCGCCGGTCTTGTGTACGAGATCGTTGGGATCTTCGCTGAAGGGATTCTGGACAAATACCTGGCCGGTAAGTTCCGGATCTGCATAGTAACCAAAGGAGCGATACGGCGTGCGAATATATATCTCGCCGACTGTTCCCTGACGACAGGGTTTGCCGGCGACATCCATGAGCATCACCGCCGAACCCTTGATCGGTTTGCCGACGGGAATCGAGGGTCGCTCCACGTCCTCGGGTCTTACTTCATAAGCAAGCTTCGAAAGACTCGTCTCGGTGGTCCCATAGATGTTCAGCAGTTTGATTCGCTCGCCGAACGTTTCCATCCAACGCTTCACGTCCGCCGGATATAACGGCTCGCCAGTCAGCACCACGTACCTCATTGCTTTGAATAAACGACTGCCCAGTCTTTCGTTCAGCAATGAGCGGAACACTGACGGCACGCAGTGCAACACCTCAACCTGTTCGGTATCCAACCACTCAGCCAGTCTTTCGGCATCCAGAATTACGTTTCTGCTTTCGGGCGCGCAGACTGCTCCGCCGGAGCACAACGGCACAAACACGTCTTTCAAAAATCCGTCAAATGACGGAGATGCTAGTTGGCTCACGCGAGTACCTGGTCCGGCACCCACAGCCTTGATCTCCCAGCGCATGAAGTGGTCGATCCCTTTCAGCCGCCCAAGGATCGCTTTCGGTGTGCCCGTAGATCCCGAAGTGAAGTAGATTGAGCAGGGCGCTTCGGGATCACTCGGCACACCTGGCGAGTGCGTCTGCTGAAACTGCTCGTAAGTGGTCATCACTTTCAGTCCCGCATACTCACTCGCCACGCTTCCATCCAAACAAATTACTCGGGCGCTGCCACTGGCAGCATCGCGCAAGTGGCTCAGCTTTTCCAGATGGCTCGCTTCGCTCAGGTACCATTGCGGTTCGACTCGCTCGCTCATCATCCGCAGCCGGCCTTCAGGGAACGTCGGGTCCAAGGGCACGAACACCGCACCGGCTTTCAGCGCACCCAGAATGCCCGTGATGATCTGCACCGGATCGTCGGTCAATAGACCAACCATGGTCCCTTTACCGACACCTGCCTGCAGCAGAAAATTCGCCAGCCGATTAGACTCCGCTTCCAGGCTCGCGTAGGTTACCCGCCGTTTGCCGCGTTCGATGGCCGCTTGCGGCCCGAATTCCGCCGCCATGCGGCTAAACATTTCTTGCACGCTCTCGTAGCTCATACTAGCTGCCAGTCATTGCCAATAAGATTTTTCGCGGACCTGAAAAGGGCATTCGCCCATGACAAACCAGCACGTTGTCCAGCATCACCACATCTCCCTGTCGCCAGGGAGAAACGGTTGCTTCCTTAAACATCGTCTCCCGAATGTGCTTCAGCTTCGACATATCTATCGCGCTGTTATCGCCGAAGAGAGAAGTCTGAGGCAGGTCATCCTCTTTGCCGCGATAAGAGTTGAGTAGTGACTCGCAGATCTCAGTCGGATAGTCGGAAGGATGGAATTGCGGAGCCTGGTTAAACCAAACCTCCTCACCCGTGCGCGGATGCGTAATGACGCTCTCGAAGGTGTTTTGCAACCTCAACCCACCATCCGCTTTCCATTCGTAATCGATCGACTTGTCTCGGCAGTATGCTTCCACCGCCGCCTTGTCCGTTGTCTGAAAGGCCGTTTGCCACGACAATCCGAAGCCATTGCCGCCGTGCAGGTTCCGCAAATACTTAATGCGCTTGGTCCTGAATTCCCGAACAACACTCGGATCCAATTTCTTGAGAATCTTTCGATTATCGGCGAGCGGCGTTTCACCGCCCTTGCCGGGCTCTGTAACGCAACAAAAGAAAAGACGAGCCGGAAACTTGTGGGAGTAGGCATATTCGCTGTGCATCGAGAGTTGATACTCGTGGGGGTATTCGGTTGACGTGTAGATGCCTGAAGTAATCTTGGTGCGCGGGCCGTTATCGTCGAGACAATCCAACAAGCCGGGCGCTATCGATCGTGTGAGTCGCGCAAAGGCAGCTGGAGTGTTGATGTCGAATCCGCGAAAGAGTATTGCCCCATGCTCGAGGAGCTGTTGTTCGATGTACTCGTTGTTTTCCTGATACCAGGAGACGAGCAAGTCTGGCTCAGGCCGCCCGTTAGTCGAGTCGTACTCGATTACAAACGGTACACTATGTCCTGCATCTAAGAGGCCTGTCTTAATCATGACTGTACTTTCGGTTTGACTGAACTGCGCCCTAGACTTCGAGATTTGCAACAGCTGCGGCACTAAGCTGCTCGGCCTTAGTTGCCAGTGAGAAAGTAGCGAGATTCTTTTCCGGATCGGCGGTCATCAATTTCAGTAAACTGATGTAGTCTTCCAGCATCTGCGCCGTGGTCTGAGCGCTGAATATCCGGTCGTCATAGTCAAGCTTACCGATGATCTCATCATCGAGCTCGCCCAGGGACAGGGACAGTTCGAATCTGGTGACTTCTTTTCCCTCGCCATACCAACTCGTTTCCAAACCGTTCATGTCGAGTCTTTCCTTCGGCTGTTTTCCAAGTTGGAACCAGACCTCAAACAACCGCTCGCGCTCGTCGCCTCGTTTCGCCAGGTCTTCACGAAGCAGTTCGGGCGAGACGTGATAGGTGTAGGCGTCAAGGCAAACTTGTCTCACCTGCCTCATCACGTTTCTGAAGGTTGTTGCTCCCGACAAGTCCACGCGCAACACGAGCGTACTGGCGAGAATGCCAATCACCTTCTCGGCTTCGACTCGCTCTCGGTTCGCATAGACCGAGCCGACTACGATGTCGTCGTCGTCGGTGTACTGGTTAAGCAACAGCACAAACGCGGACAGCATAGTCATAAACAACGTCAGGCCTTCGCGACGGCTCAACTCGCTGAGCGCTGCCGTCAATTGCGGCGATAATTTCACTTCCTGGTTTGCGCCGCCGAATTTCTGCACTTTGGGACGCGGACGTGTCAGCGGTAGGCTCAATCTTTGCGGCGCATCGGCCAACTGCTTCCGCCAATAAGCCAACCGCAGCTCCAGCTCTTCTCCCTGAAGCCACTGCTGTTGCCACGCTGCATAATCAACATATTGCAGACTCAGCTCTGGCAGTGCTGACGGCTGTCCCTGGCTGAACGCTGAGTAGATCTGGCTCATCTCCGCGATAACTACCTCGAACGATTGCCCGTCACCGATGATGTGGTGCATGGTGCAGATCACGATGTGCTCGTGGTCGCTCATCCGCAGTAGCGTCGGCCGCACCAGCGGTCCTTTCCCCAGATCAAATCCCCGTACTGTTTCTTCCCGCGCTAATCGCGCCGCCTGCGGTTCACGCTCTTCGTCCGCCACTGTGCTCAGATCAACCACCGGCAGCATAAACCGGCTCGGAGGTTGGATAACCTGCGCCGGCTGTCTGTTCAATTCCGGAAAGATTGTGCGCAGGCCTTCGTGTCTGCGGATGATCTCGTTGAAAGTCTGCTCCAGCGCCGCCGCCTTCAATGCTCCTGTTAATCTCACTCCTAAAGCAATGTTGAAGGCGCTGGTGCCACGGGACAGCTGCTCGAAAAACCACATGCGCTGTTGCGAAAACGAGAGCGGCAGTTCACCTGCGCGCGACACTTTGGTAATCGCCGTCAGTTCGTTCTGCTTGCCATGGCTGATATGCTCCTGGATGAGCTGGGAAAACTCCTCCAAAGTCGGCGACTCGAAGAGACTCCTAACGGGAAGCTCAATCTTCAAGTAGTCTCTTACGCGCGCCAGCACTTGAGTAACCAGCAGCGAGTGACCTCCAAGATTGAAGAAGTTTCCCTTGCGATTGATAGCGGGCAGCCGCAACACCTCACACCAGATGCCCGCCACGATCTCCTCGATCGGCGTCAACTTACCGCTTTCATTCCCTTCCTCAGCCTTGATGGATTCCAGCGCCGGTAGAGCTTTGCGATCAATTTTCCCATTCAACGTACGCGGTAGCTGGTCCAGCTCGACAAACGCGGAGGGCAGCATCGTTGCCGGTAAGCGCTCCGCCAGATATTGCCGCAACGGCTCGCTGCCCGTGCCGTTCCTCAGCGTCAAGTAGACCACCAGAAACTTGTTCCCATCCATGTCGTCGCGATCGATCACTGCCGCGTCGGCCACTGCCTCATGGGCACGCAAGAGGTTTTCGATCTCGCCCAACTCCACTCGCACGCCGCGAATCTGTACCTGCTGGTCGCGCCGGCCAAGATGCTCCAGATCTCCACCTTTCAGCAGCCGGCCATAGTCGCCAGTCTTGTGAACGATGTCTGATGGATCGTCGCTGAAGGGATTCTGAATAAAGATTTCACGCGTGAGTTCCGGTGCACCATAATAGCCATGTGAGCGATACGGCGTCTGAATGTAGATCTCACCAACAGCGCCGAGCCCGCAAAGTTCGCCTCTCGAATCGATAACCATTCCCGGAGAGCCATCAATCAGCTTGCCTACCGGAATCGACGGCCGCTCCACATCCTCGGACTTAATCTCGTAAGCGAACTTGGAAAGAGTTGTTTCCGTGGTTCCATAGATATTAAACAGCCTCACTCGATCGCCGAACAGATCCAGCCACCGCTTTACATCCGCTGGGTATAACGGCTCGCCCGTCATCACCACACACTTCATTGATTCGAAGTAGCGGCTGTTCAATTCTTCGTTCAGCAACGCGCGGAAAACTGATGGGACGCAATGCAACACTTCAACTTGCTCCGCATCCAGCCAGTCAGCCAGGCTCCAGGCATCCAGAATGATGTCCCGGCTCTCCGGCGCGCAGACCACTCCGCCCGAACACAACGGCACAAAAGCGTCTTTCAAAAACCCATCAAACGCCGGTGATGCCAACTGACTCACGCGGGTGCCCGGTCCCGCGCCTACCGCTGCAATCTCCCAGCGCATGAAGTTGTCTATGCCTTTCAACCGTCCCAGGATTGCTTTGGGCTTTCCGGTCGATCCGGATGTGAAATAGATCGAACAAGGCGCATCAGGCTCGCTCGGCACTCCCGGCGAATTTGTCTCCTGATACTCTTGATAACTCTCCATCACTGCCAGACCCGCAGGTTGAGTCGTGACGTTGCCATCGAGACAAATAACTCGCGCGCTGCTGCTCGCCGCATTTCTTAACCGACTCAGCTTTTCCAAATGCTTTGCTTCACTCACGTACCATTGCGGCTCCACCTGATCGCTCATCACCCGCAAGCGCCCGTCGGGAAAAGTAGGATCCAGCGGCACAAACACCGCACCCGCTTTAAGCACTCCCAGGATCCCGGTGATGATGCGAATTGGATCCTCGCTAAAGAGCGCTACCATCGTGCCCGTAGTCACGCCGCCTCCGAGCAAAAAGTTGGCTAACCGATTGGACTCTGCCTCCAACTCGCCGTAGCTGACCTTCCGACTGCCGCGGTCGATTGCCACCTGCGAGCTGAACTCGCCGGCCATGCTGCTGAACATCTCTTGCACGCTTTCGTAATCCATCTTCTTTTTTCCGCTGTGACTTTTTAGACTTCGAGACTGGCAACGAAGCTCAAGCTAAGCTGCTCGATCTCGTCGTTTCTGGTTAGGGAGATAGTAGAAATCTCTATTTCAGGATCGGCCACCATCAGAGTGAGGAGTTCAAAATAGTCATCCAGCATCCGTTCGGTAGTCTCTGCTGTGAACATGTTCTCGTCGTATTCGAGCGCGGCAGCGATTCTCTCCTCGAAGTCGCCTAGACCCAGCGACAGCTCAAACCTGGTGGCCTCTTTCGCTTCAAGGTACGAAAGAACCGTCAGGCCTTTCATGTTGAATTGTTCTTGCCTCGGTTTCTCCAATTGAAACCACACGTCAAAGAGTCGTTCCCGCTCTTCGCCACGCTTCAACATATCTTCTCTGAGTAGTTCTGGCGGGAGTTGATAGGTGTAAGCGTCAAGGCAAACTTCCCTGACGCGCGTCATGACGTCCTTAAACGTGACGGCGCCGGACAGGTTCACTCGCAGCACCAGCGTGTTAACCAGGATGCCGATGAGCTTCTCAACATCCGCTCTTTCCCGATTAGCATAAGTCGAGCCGACCACGATGTCGTCATCGCCCGTGTACAGTTTCAGCAACAGCACAAACCCAGACAGCATGGTCATGAACAACGTCGTGCCTTCGCGACGGCTGAGCTCTCTGAAAGCCTCGGCCTGAGCCGTCGAAACCTGGGTCAAGTGCCTGGCGCCGTTGAAACCCTGCACTTTGGGGCGAACTCGCCGCTGCGGCAAGGTGAGTCTCCAGGGCGCGTCTACCAATTGCTGCCGCCAGTAAGCCAGCCGCTTCTCCAGCTCTTCTCCCTGAAGCCATTGCCGTTGCCACGCCGCGAAATCGACATACTGGACGTTTAACTCCGGCAGTGCTGAGAAACGGCCCTGGCTGAAATTTGAATAGATCTGGCTCATCTCCGCGATCACTACTTCGAACGATTGCCCGTCACTGATGATGTGGTCCATTGAGCAGATCACGATGTGTTCCTGCTCGCTCAGTCGCAGCAGTGTCGGCCGCACTAGCGGACCTTTCTCCAGATTAAAGGGCCGCAGCGTCTCTTCCTGGGCCAGCCGGGCCGCCTGCCGCTCGCCCTGCTCAAGTGTCAGCAGACTGAGATCAACCAGCGGCAGCTTGAACCTTGGCGGCGGCTGAATTAGCTGGACCGGCTCTGTGTTCACTGCAAGAAACAAGGTGCGCAGAATTTCATGCCTGCGGACAATCTCACTGAACGTCTGCTCCAGTGCCGCCACGTTCAATGATCCTTTCAAGCGCACGCCCGAAGCGATATTGAACGCGCTCGTGCCGCTTGATAGTTGCTCGAAGAACCACATGCGCTGCTGCGCGAATGACAGCGGCAACTCGCCCTCGCGCGACACCCGAGTGATCGCCGGCAACTCACTCTGTCTTCCGGCGCTGATCTGCTCCTGGATTACTTGCGCAAACTGCCCCAGTGTCGGCGCCTCGAAGAGGCTGCGAATAGGCAGCTCCACTCCTAGATACTGGCGCACCCGCGCCAGCACTTGTGTTACCAGCAACGAGTGTCCGCCCAGGTTGAAGAAGTTTCCGGTTCGGCTTACTGCCGGCAGCCGCAACACCTCGCACCAGATGCCCGCGACGATCTCCTCGATAGGCGTCAAGCTCGCGCTTTCCAGTTCTGCTTCGGCCTGCAGCGAATCCAGCTCCGGCAGTGCCTTGCGATCGATCTTTCCATTGAGCGTGCGTGGCAGTTGGTCCAACTCCACAAAGGCTGATGGCAGCATCGTCTCTGGTAGGCGTTCCGCCAGATATTGCCGCAACGGCGCGCTGCCCGTGTCGTCGTTCAAGGTGACGTAAGCCACCAGAAACTTGTTTCCCGCTGCATCGGCGCGGTCCACCACCGCCACGTCTGTCACCGCAGCGTGGCCGCGCAGCAGGTTTTCGATCTCGCCCAGCTCCACTCTGACGCCGCGAACCTGGACTTGCTGATCGCGCCGTCCGAGGAATTCAAGATTGCCGTCTTCAAGCAGTCGTCCGTAGTCGCCTGTCTTGTAGAGGATGTCCGTTGGGTCGTCGCTGAATGGATTCCGGATAAAGACTTCGCGCGTGAGCTCTGGTTCACCGTAATAACCATGTGAGCGATAGGGCGTGCGAAGGTGAATCTCTCCGACTGCTTCTCCGCGGCAAAGCTGTCCTCGGGAATTGATGAGCATGACAGCGGAGCCCTTAATTGGCTTACCGAGAGGAATCGAAGGCCGCTCCACGTCTTCAGCTTTCACTTCATAAGCAACCTTCAAGACCGTCGTCTCCGTCGGCCCATAGATGTTCAGCAGCTTGATCCGCTCGCCGAACATCTCCATCCAGCGTTTCACGTCTGCCGGGTACAATGTTTCGCCGGCTAACACCACATACTTCATTGCTTCGAAGTAACGGCTCTCCAATCTTTCATTCAGTAAGGCGCGGAAGACTGACGGCACGCAGTGCAGCACTTCCACTTGCTCGATATCCAACCAGTCAGCCAATTGCGACGCATTCAGAATTATGCTGCGGCTCTCCGGGGCGCAGACCACTCCACCCGAACACAACGGCACAAACGCGTCTTTCAAAAACCCGTCAAACGACGGCGACGCTAGCTGGCTCACGCGCGTGCGGGGTCCAGCACCGATAGCCGCGATCTCCCAGCGCAGGTAATGGTCTATGCCTTTCAACCGTCCCAGGATTGCCTTTGGTTTTCCGGTCGAACCTGAAGTGAAGTAGATCGAGCAGGGCGCATCAGGATCGCTCGGCACTCCCGGCGAATTTGTCTCCTGATACTCTTGATAACTCTCCATCACTTCTAGGCCCGCAGGTTGAGTCGTGACTTTTCCATCCAGACAAATAACTTGTGCTCTGCTACTGGCGGCACTTCTTAACTGGCTCAGTTTCTTCAAATGCTTCCCTTCGCTCACATACCACTGCGGCTTCACCTGATCGCTCATCAGCCGCAGCCGTCTATCAGGAAAGCTCGGATCCAGCGGCACGAACACGGCTCCTGCTTTCAGCACTCCCAGAATCCCGGTGATGATTCGCGCTGGATCTTCGGTGAGCAGACCAACCATCGCCCCCTTGCCGGCGCCTGCCCGCAGCAGGAAATCTGCCAGGCGATTAGACTCCGCTTCCAGCTCCGCGTAAGTAACCCGTTGTCCGCCGCGCTCGATGGCCACCTTCGGCCCAAACTCCGCGGCAGTGCGGCTAAACATCTCCTGCACGCTCTCGAAACTCATCTAACGCTTCCTACGGTAGTGCCCTAATTTTCCAGGATTTCAATTTACGTAACTACCCATCCCTACAATCGTCCATCAGGATCCGCAACTGCTTCTTCCAACAACCTGATGTAACTCTTCACCATCTCGGTCATTGTTTCGTCGTCGTATAGCTCTGTGTCGTATTCAAGGAGACCAGTGATCTGTTCTTTGAGTTCAGCAAGCATCAGCGACAATTCGAATTTCGGTTCTTGCTGATGCACTCTGTACCATTCGCACTCCAGCCCCTGCATTTCGAGTTTCTCTCGTTCCTCACGTTCAAACTGAAACCACACGTCAAACAGCCTGTCTCTGTCCTCGCCTCGCATCGCCAGATCCTCCCGGAGCAGTTCCGGCGTCAACTGATTGCTGTAAGCGCCCAGACACACCTCTCTCACCCGCTGCATTACGTCGCGGAAACTGTCGGCCCCAACCAGGTTCACGCGAAGTACCACCGTATTGGCCAGGATGCCAATCACCTTCTCCGCTTCGGCCCGTTCACGATTCGCGTAGGTCGCACCGACGACTATGTCTTCGTCGCCGCTATACCGATTGAGCAGCAGCACAAATCCCGATAGCAGGGTCATGAGCAAGGTCATGCCGTCGCGGCGCGTCAACTCTTTGAGGCCTTCAGTCAGTGCCGGCGCCAGAGTGATCTCTTGCCGCGCGCCGCTGAAACGCTGCACCCGTCTACGTGTCTGGGTCTGGGGCAAGCTCATCCTGGCTGGCGCGCCGGCGAGTTGCTTCCGCCAATAATCCAAACGTGTCTCCAGTTCTTCACCCTGCAACCATTGCCGCTGCCACGCCGCATAGTCGACATACTGCACCGTTAACTCCGCGAGCGGTGATGGTCGCCCCTGGCTCATGGCTGCGTAGAGCTCACTCAGTTCCGCGATGACAACTTCGAACGACTGACCATCGGCGATGATGTGGTGCATCGTGCAGATGATGATGTGATCATCTTCGGCAAGACGCATCAGTGTTGGCCGTACCAGCGGCCCTTTCGACAGATCAAATCGCCGCAGCGTTTCTTCCTGTGCCAGCCGCGCCGCCTGTCCCTCTCTTCCCGCGTGTGGCAACTGACTGACATCCACTGTTGGCAGGTGAAACGGGGTAGGCTCCTGTATGACCTGTAGCGGCCGAGCATCGATCGCAGGGAAAACGGTGCGTAGACTTTCGTGCCGCCGAATAATCTCGCCGAGAGTCTGCTCGAGTGCGGCGTGGTTCAGCCGTCCTTTTAATCTGACTCCCAACGGAATATGAAAAGAAGCGCTGCCGCTGGCGAGGTGCTCGTAGAACCACATCCGCTGTTGCGCATAGGAGAGTGGCAGGTCGCCTTCACGTGAGATTCTGTCGATCGCTGTCAGTTCCCGCTGTGATCCTTCGCTGATTCGTTTGTTGATCAGCGCTGAGAACGCTGCGACTGTGGGTGCCTCGAACAGGCTACGAATCGGCAGCTCCACCTTTAGAATGTCCCGAACTCGCAGGATCGCGTGGGTCACCAGCAGCGAGTGGCCTCCCAGGTTGAAGAAGTTATCGTCGCGCCCGACAGCCGGCAGCTTCAACACTTCACACCAGATACCGGCGACGATCTCTTCAACCGGGCCGCGCAGGGCCGAGTCGCCGATCTCGCGTTCTGCATGGACCAACTCCGGCAACGCCTTGCGATCTATTTTGCCGTTCAGCGTGCGCGGCAGTTGCTCCATTTGCACGATGGCCGAAGGCAACATCTCTTCTGCTAAGTGTTCGGCCAGGTACTGCCGCAACGAAGCGGTGCCGGCCCCATTGCTCATAGTGACGTAGGCCACCAGAATCTTGTTGCCGGCCCCATCGTCGCGATCGATGACGGCCACATCTCCGACCGCGGTGTTCCCGCGCAGCAGGTTCTCGACCTCACCCAACTCGATTCTTACGCCGCGGATTTTTACTTGAGCATCGCGCCGGCCAAGCATCTCAAAACTGCCGTCCGGCAGCAGCCTGCCGTAGTCGCCTGTCTTGTACACGATGTCCGTGGGATCGTCGTTAAAGGGATTTTGAATGAAGACTTCTTTCGTCAGTTCCGGCTCGCCGTAGTAGCCAAAGGCGCAGTAAGGTGTCCTTATATAGATCTCTCCAACGTCTCCCAAGCTACAAGGTTGCCCATACTGATCGATCACCATCATGGCGGCGCCTTTAATCGGCTTACCAATAGGAACTGACGACCTCGCCGCATCCGCGGGTTGAACGACGTGGCAGCTCTTTATCAGGGTTGTCTCTGTTGGACCGTAGAAATTGAGCAACTTGATCCGCTCGCCGAATACCTCCATCCAGCGTTTTACATCCGACGGATACAAGTGTTCACCCGCCATCACCACGTACTTCAGCGCTTCAAAGTACCGGCTGTTGAGGCCGTAGCTGATCAGAGACCGGAACACTGAGGGTACGCAATGCAGTACTTCCAGCTGCTCGACGTCGATCCAATCGATCAACCTGCCTGGGTCGAGAATTATCTCTCGGCTCTCTGGCGCACAGACCACGCCTCCCGAGCACAAGGGCACAAATGCATCCTTCAGAAATCCGTCAAATGAAGGCGATGTCAATTGGCTCACCCTTGTGCCCGGGCCGGCACCCACCGCTTCGATCTCCCACCTTACAAAGTGGTCAATTCCTTTGAGCCGCCCGAGAATTGCTTTGGGTTTGCCGGTTGAGCCCGACGTGAAATAAATCGAGCAGGGACCGTCGGGATTTGAAGTACCCACCGCGCCACTATAACCATCCGCCACCGGCAAATCGTCAATGAAAATGATCTCGGGAGACGAAGGCAAACCGGCAACTACTTCTTCGATCTTCTCGTAAAATCGCGAGTCGGTGATACACCACTTTGGCGCCACAATCTCGAACATCAGCTGCACTCTTTTTTTCGGGAATGAGGGATCGACTGAACAAAACACGCCGCCGCTATTTAGAGTCGCCAGTATCGACGAGATTACTGCGATCGGATCACTAAGGAAAATACCGACAATCGAGGCCTCGCCGACTCCGCGTCTCGTCAGCGCTTGCGCCAGACGTTCGACCTCCGCTTGCAGCTCAGCGTAGTTGAGCTGCCTTACTCCGTTATTGATCGCCAGAGAGCCGCTAAACTGTTTTGCGGTTTGATCAAACAGATTTTGAACCGCTCCGTACTGGCTGATTTGTGTAGCCATGTGCTCGTCCGTTAATTCAGATCCGGCAGGCCAAATAACTCGAGAAACAGTCCGAAGGTGAGCACGATAATCAACAGATCGTCGTCTAGCGTGAGATTCAGTTTGAAGTCCTTCTGCGAGTACTGCTTTTTGAGATACTCCACGGTATCCGCATTGAAATAGCCCTGTCGCTTGATCCGCTCGTAGGAGAGGAGGTCGTAAACCCAGTCGATCTTCTGCTGAAGTAATGCTGGACTGCCCGGGGCCACAAAACCGAATTTCTCGCGGTTGACGATCTGGCGCGGAATGAGGCCTTCGGCGGCTTTCTTCAAAATGTACTTCTCAGCGAAGCCCTTGAGTTTGAGATCGGGAGGTACTTGTGTGCAGAACTCAACCAGGTCGATGTCCAAAAATGGATAGCGGGCCTCGATCGAGTTTGCCATGGTCATGCGATCCCCATGATCTGCGATCAGGTGATGGCCAAGACGGAGTTTGAAATCGAGATATGATCGCTTGTGAAGAGGATGTCTTCCGAGGAGCCTCTCTTTATTGATCACTGGAAAGTTGGAGCATTCAAACTCGTTCAGGCGGGCGCTGACAGCCGGTGCGTAGAGTGCTTGTTTGACCTCTCTGAACGGATACTCATCCTTCTCGTAATACAGATCCCTGTCGCCCCAAAACTTTTCCCTGATCTCGTCGCCTAGAATCGTTTCGAGATCCTTGCTCTTGCCGTTGTTCGACCGGGCCTTATCGAATCGATATCCGACGTAGCCTGCAAACAGCTCATCCGAGCCCTCGCCGTTGAGGACCACAGTGACTCCGGTCTTCCTGGTTTCGCGTGAAAGCGCCAGCGACGCCGTGTTGTAGGTTTCTTTCAGTGGGCATTCTGAGTGATAGACAACATCCTTCAGCCGTAGCGCTATATCGGCATCGTTAAATGGAATCTCGTGATGAATCGAGCCGACTGAGTCGGACACTAGTCGCTGGTACTTTGCCTCGCACAACCTCTCGTCGCTGAAGCTGATCGAGAAAGAATGTCTTTGCACGTCGGGTGACACTCGCTGGATCATTGCCGCGATCAGGGATGAGTCGAGACCGCCACTCAGAAAGAAACCGACCGGCACGTCAGCCTGCAGACGATACCTAACGGATTGCTCGAGCCGGTCACGCAATGTCTCGGCGTAGTACCGTTCAGGTTTTCCATCGCTACTGTCGCTCGCCAGCGGGTACTCGAGGTCCCAGTATTCTCTGACGCTCACTTCGTTGTCTTTGACTACGATGTAGTGCCCGCTCGGCAGACTGTGGATATTGCGAAACAGAGTCTGAGGACTGATGGCGCCGGGCAATGAGAGTACCTGGTCTAATCCGGTCAGGTTCACTTCACGAGACACACTCGGATGCTCGAGAATCGCTTTTATTTCAGAAGCAAAAATGAAGAATCCATCAACGACCGTGTAAAAGAGCGGGCAGATCCCAAACTGATCTCTAGCAAGGAAGAGCGAACCGTCCTGGCGATTGTAGATTGCAAACGCGAACTGACCGTTCAACTTGTCGAGGAAGCCCACGCCTTGCTCTTCATATAGATGGACCAGCACTTCTACATCGGTTTTAGTGCGGAAACTGTACCCTTTCTTTTCGAGCTCACTCCGCAACTCGCGGTAATTGAAGATTTCGCCATTGCAACTCAAAACCAGTGAACGATCCTCGTTGAACAGCGGCTGATCGCCTGTTTCAAGATCAATTATCCGCAAGCGGCGCGTTCCGATACCGGCATTCGGCTCGACGAAGTAGCCACGTGAATCCGGGCCACGATGAATTAGCACATTCGCCATCTGGTGGAGAGGGTGTTCTTCAACGCGTCCGGCGCGATTGAGATCGACGTAACCGACTATTCCGCACATTTATGCAATCTCTGGAAAGTATTAAAGACTCGCGAGGCTTTGATTAAAACTGTCGATCAGTAACTGCCGCTCGGCGTGAGCCTGGTAAGAAATGGAAGAAAGAGCCGCGTCAAAGTTTGTCGTGAGATCAATGAGGATTCGCTGAAAGTTTTCCAGCATTCGATCGATCGCGCCGTCGTCGAAGCGGCTGCCCATATAAACGATCCGGACATGGAATCGCGTCCCGGGTTCCACCACCAACGCCAGCGGAACGTTATTTCTTTCGATCAGGTGAACGCCGACTACCTTTACGTTTGATGATTCCGGCATCTCAACGAGAGTCGGGAGATTCTGGAAAATCAACACGCTTTGAAAGAGTGGCTGATTGCGCGGTACCTCACTCCACGCCTGAATTCTGACGAGCGAACAGAATTCGAAGCGCCGCGCTTCAGCCTGTTGCCGCTGCAGGTCTTTCAGCCAGGGCACCACTTCTCCATTAACAGGTACTTGAACTCGCGCCGGCAAGGCGTTGACAAACACACCGACGGCGGAGTCGATTCTGGGAATAACAGCAGAACGACCAGACACAACGCTGCCAAAGAGAACATCGTTAGTGCCACTGCGCCGGCTCAAAAGCAAGGCCCATGAACCCTGCATGATAGTGTTCAGAGTTATTCTGTGTTGCACCGCAAAAGAACGCACGTTATTTGAGCTGGTCTCATCCAGAAGAATGATTTTTTCTTTGAAGTCTGGTCGCTCCGGCACGTCAGCCAATGGCGTCCTGTTAAAGCCTAACGGAGTGGAGATGGTAAAGCCTGTGAGGGCCTTACGCCAGTAGGCTTCCGCTTGCTCTTCGGGCTGTCGTTGCAGCCATTTAATGAAATTCCGGTACGGTATCGGAGGTGGTAGTTCGACTGCTTGTCCAGTACAAAAGCCATGGTAAAGCGCGAGCAGCTCTCTGAGCATCACCTGCATTGACCAACCATCCATCAACAACAGGTGGAACGACCAAATGAATTCATAGAGGTCCGCCTCAGTACGAATCAGAGTGATTCGCATCAACGGCGCACGCTTCAGATCGAATCCTGACTCGTAATCGGATTGCAACCACGCGTTCACGCGCTCTCCTGCCTCCGCGCGCGAAAGCCCACTCCAGTCGTGCATTAGCCACGGTAGATTCAGACGTCGGAAAACAACCTGAAGTGGACCATCCGATCCTGACAAGACGAAACCGGTTCGCAGGATCTGATGGCGGTCCATCACACCTTGAAGAGCTCTCTTGAAGGCAGGGAGATCGAGATCTCCGCGCAATGTATATTTTTGCTGGTTTAAGTACACGCCGGCGTCAGGTGTATCGAGGACATGAAAAAGCATGCCTTGCTGAAAAGGAGTTAGAGGATAGACATCTTCGAGGTTTTCAGTACGGGTATTTGACATGAGGCCAATCATTAACATCAAAGGATAAGGACGTCATCAGCTCGATTTTGAAATTCGCAATCCGCAATTCGAAATTCCTACTCGTATCGGAGGGCCACAAGCGGATCGACCTTCATGGCGCGACGCGCTGGGACAAGGCACGCCACTACGGCCACGACTGTTACCAATAAGGCGATAAGCATGAAGGTGATTGGGTCGGTCGCGCTCACGCCGTAGAGCATCTTGGTCATAAGGCGGGTCAAGCAAAACGCTGCGACCAGTCCAAGCGCCACTCCTAATAAAGCCAATTTCATTCCGTGACTTAAGATGAGGCCAAGAACGTGCATACGTTGCGCGCCCAGAGCGAGACGAAATCCCAAGTTCGTGCGTCCGCTGTCCAACCAAATACGAAATCACACCGTAAAGCCCGATACTCGCCAACACCAGGGCCACGACTGATTCGTAATTCTTGAAGCATTGCGTTTACCCAATCCTTTGTGAGGACTGCTAGGCCTGGGGCTCTGTTGGCCTACGTTCTCTATGGCTCAAATGCCCGCGACGAGCGCGACAGCGAGGTCAGTAAAGCTGGACACTTCAACAAGCCTTGAAAGCATTGCAGAGGTCCTTTGGCAGGTAGGACGATCCGAAAATTCGCCGATGGCGAGGGAAACGATCCGAGTGAAAACAGGCGCGAGTCGAGCGGAAACCCCTTTCTGGTTAAGCTTCATGGCCCGGAAATCTGAAAACCGAATTTCACGCCCTTTTGAATTAGGCAGCGCTCTGGGCTGCCTCGGCCGGCTTGGCGATGAGGTCGAGGCTGTCCGGAGCACTGAACCGTAGCTCTGTATTGCAGAAGTCTTTCCACGGTTCGGTGACGTTATCAAAGATTACGTCTTCACCCGACCAGATCGACTTTGTTACCGTGTAATCCTGATGCAAAAAGACAACTTCGTCATCGGCGAGCACCTCGGGTTCACTGGTCTGATCGCCGGACGGTTTGCTTCCGTTTCCGGCGGCGAGCTTATTCTCGGTCCATGCGGAGTAGCGGCGAAGCTCACCGAGGTGATACGCCGCGCAATAGTTGCGATCAGTTGATCCGGCCTCTCCGCCTTTGACATCAGCTTCGGCGCGCCGCAAACGCTTGACCACTTCGGCGTGACCAGCCGCAAGCGCAATCATCTGAGGAGTGCGTAGATCGCGTCCTACCGCCAGGGGGTCAGCCCCGTGTTCGAGTAGAAGTTCGACGATCTCAAGCTGACCACTGCCGGCGGCCCAATTCAGCGGGATCCAGCCCTGTTTGTCCTGTTGGTTCAGCTCTGCTCCAGCTTCAATCATCTCTTCAACAGATGCTCGGTTGCCGGACTTGATCGCCTCGATAAGTTCCATTTGACTCATGATTTTTCCTCCATCGGTTGCTCTTTTAGGCGAGCAGTTGTTCTACTCGGTTAGATAATTGCGAAATGCTGGGAAATTCATAGACATCATCCAGCTTGACCTCAGGATGCAGTTCCTCGCGCATTCTGCGGAGCAGACGAATCGCAGTCATCGAATCGCCGCCGAGTTCGAAGAAATTCGCTTCCAGGTTTATGCCTTCGACAGCCAGCAGTTCTTCCCACATTGCTGAGATTCTCTGGCGAACATTCAACAACGCATTGGGCGACGTTTGTGTGGCATGCTCCTCATCTACGTTAATCAGTGACTCGAGTTTAAGTCGATCCACTTTTCCGTTCGCCATCAACGGCAGCTTATCCAGCCGGCGAAATCGGGTTAGCGATAGTACTTGCGGAAGGAGGCGCTCCTTGGCAAAGTTTCTTACCTCTTTCTCAGTCACCGCCGGATCGTCCGTCGTAAAATAGCAAGCAATCACTGCCAGGTCATCGGAATCGATATTGTTCGATGTGTTCAGCGCAATGGCTGCAACATCATTCATGCCTTCATGTGCGGAGAGAATGCTTTCTATCTCATCAAGCTCGATTCGATATCCGCGAATCTTGACTTGCCGATCTCTACGTCCGATCAACTCGAGGTTGCCATCGCTGAGCCATCGTCCCAAGTCTCCCGTCCGGTACGCTCGTCTTAGCTTTCCCTGATAGGGAAAACTGCAGAATCGGCTATCAGACATTCGCTCGCCGTTGAGATACCCCCGCGCGAGCCACTCCGAAAGAATAACTATCTCCCCGATGTCGCCTGGCGCGGTGGGTTGATCGTTCTCATCGATGATCAAAACATCAGTATCCTGGATGGGCCGGCCTACGGGGACGTTAATTGACTCCGGGCACATGGTTTCGGGAATGGGATAGAACAACTTGATTACCGTTGATTCGGTTGGACCATAGAGATTGAACAACGCGATATGATTGCCGAAACGTTCGCGCCAACCGGTGACGTCTTCCCATCTGAGCATGTCACCGGAAATCAAAACCGCGCGCAAAGACTGAAAAATCTCTCGATCTGATGGCGAGCTGCGTAACTGCAGAATCGACCGAGACAGGGTAGGCACACAGCACATCACAGTAATTTTGCTCTCGCGGACCCACTCAACGAATTTTCGAGCGTCGATCACCGTGCTCCTATCGGCTATGCAGACCTGCGCACCGCACAGCAACGGCACCAGCAGTTCTTTGAGAGAAAAGTCAAAAGATAAAGGAGCCGCCTGACTGAATCTGTCGGCTCCGTTCACCGAAAACTCCTTGGCGTGCCAAAACAGATAATGGATCAGGCTCTTGTGACTGCCGACAACACCTTTGGGACGTCCTTCAGACCCTGACGTATAGATCACGTAGCAAGTGTCTTCATCAAGAGTCTGATTAAGAAAACCGTCGTGGTTTAACGCCAGGTGACCATTGGAACGGGGATCGCCGGCCACGATTCCCGGCGGCGAGATCAAGTTAACGTTGTTCACGGCATCAGCGACGCCCGGCTTGAGGGAGGGATCGGTAAGAATGATACGCGGAGATGAATCATGAATTATGGACTCCAACATTTTTGCCGGCGTTGTTGGATTAATCGGAACAACGATCCCGCCCGCGTCCCAGATGCCCAGCATCAGTGGCATCGTCGCTAAAGAACGGTTCTGGAAGATTGCCACCGTCTGTCCCGGCATTAGACCCGACCTTCGTAACTCACGGCTAATTTCCAACGCCTGAGTCTTCAGTTCTCGATAACTCAGCCGAGCGCCATTGTGCTCAATGGCAACGGCTTCAGGAGTCCTGTCCGCCTGATCGAAGATGAGTTTCTCAAGTCGCTGCATAGCTGTGTGCCGGGCCTGTTTGCCTGATCACAATGACGTCGGTCGCATAATCTACGGCCTGTATGGAGAATACCGGCTGGCCCATTTGTCCCCCGATCATGTCAGCCTCGAAGTAGGCATCCATGAGGTTGGTTCTCAGCAAGATTCCCTTCTCCAACATCCACTTCAAAGTGCCTTGTAGACAGCTTTGCATAGGAGCAGGGAGCATCTACTGTAGACACTCAATGCTTATGACCGGATGTTTTCTAAGAACTGGGAGTATTGCTTTACCCGTCTTTTGATTTGCCTCGGGCACCATCAATTCCAGAGGAAAGATTGGATCATCCAACTTGATTACGTTCTTTTCGGTTTGAACGGGCGCCGCGAGAACCAGCAGCTGATCGGGTTTTGCAGGTTCGTCACCAATCGTACTTCTCCTGAACAACCACCGCAGCTAAGGGTTTAGCGTTTTATGAGGGGGGTTTAGCGTTTTATGAGGTCGCCATTTTTCATGGCGTACAGGCTACCGCCCTTGGAGCGAGGAAACCCCTACTCATAAATACTGTTGTTTTTATCCTGGCACCCTGTTTGCCAGAGTCTTTGGCCCCAGCAGAGGGTTCAGTAAGCTCAGGAATCTTGTCGGGACTGACGACTCTAGACTAATTACTTTCAAGTTCGGGAAGGCTGCCGAGTATTCCATAACGAGGATTCTCTGTCAATATTTATTCCACACTCTTTTCTTCTAAAAAACTACGCCGTCAAGGTGGTGTCATTATCAGGAAATGGTGAGTTGCACTGGCAATTGCATTTTCACTGAACGGTACAAACGAAGGCGCAACATTGCGCCACTCGTCGAGTTGATCTTCGCGATGCGCACTCGCTGGATCACCGGACTCGCCAAGTGGCAAGCAAAGCCGGGTTGAATCCCAATCGCTCAGGTCCGCAATGAAGCGCATGGAAACTCTGGAACCCGCATTTACCGAAGGCATTGAACCTCCCGTGTTTTGTGGAAACGTCGAGGTGGCGAACCTGCTGCCGACTGGACCCATTTTTTCAAGCGGATGAGGAAAACGAGTCTGTGCGAGCCGACCCCACGTCCATTGTTTCGAGTCGGAGCCGAGCTGGCTCGAAAGCGCATCCCTGGCCTCGTGATAGCTCGCCAGAATCAGGGATTCGTAGGAAGTGAATCCTTCAGGCAGCCACTCGCTGGGACGTTCCGCACACCCATCAAGCCTCTCAACCAGGTCACGCCATTCGGCAGACGCGGCCGTAGCTGGGGCGGCAAGTTTTGCAACCGCCGCCGCGAATATCGCGTCCGGGTACGAATAAGTGTCTCCTTGTATTGTCAGGAAATCGCCGACGTCGAGTTTTGCTTTGGTTTGTAACTGATCGTAAATGCGCCGGGCGCGATAGGGCACCCTCCAGTTGTGCGTCAGATGATGTGGATAATCATGGTCCACAATCCGCTGGTTAGCCATGACGACAAACCCGGAGGGCGGATCAAACACGTGCGGCAATTCTGCAAAGGGTATGAAGCCGAGCCATTCACCTTCGTCGGTGTTGCCGTCATAAGGCAGGCTTCCGTCTCCAGTGCTCCTGACAGGAATTCGGCCCGCGCTGTAGTAACCGATGTGTCCGGCAGTATCGGCATAAGTGAAGTTCTGCGGCGGACCACAGTAACTCTTCAAAGCAGCGATAAAGTCGTCCCATTTGCGTGCGCGATTGATAGCGAGGAAGGCCTCAAGATCGATAACTTCCGCGTCGAGGGCCGTCCACTTTAATGCCAGTCCGACCGATCCTCTTTCAAAGATGACCGGACCATGGCGCGTAACTTTAATGTCCAGCTTAACGGATTCGATTGGGGAGCCGTCGGACGACGTACGAACCGCGATCTCTTCAGTTCGTACCTCTGCGGCACGCCAACCGTCGTGGGTTTTGTAGGAACGCCCATCACTAGAGTCAAATTGTTCGATGTAGAGATCCTGAACGTCGGGGCAGAGATTGGTGATGCCCCATGCAATCGATTGGTTATGTCCAATCATGACTCCGGGCACTCCCGGCACCGAGACTCCGGAAACCCGCAAGTCGCCTGCACTCAAGTGAACGATGTGCCAGATCGAGGGAGATGTTGGAGGCAGGTGAGGATCGCTTGCCAGCATTGGTTTTCCTGAAACCGTCTTCTTGCCGGTAACGACCCAACTGTTGCTGCCAACCTCTCCGTCACCACTAGTGGCGGCGCGCGAGTGACGTATCGCTCTTAGAGCCTCGGTAAGAATTGCAAGCTCGATCTCAGAGAATTTCCGCGCATCAGTAGCGCGCGCCGAATGGTTAAGCCGCTCTTCTAACAGATCCAGCGGCGAGGTCTCCGGCAGCAGCCCACTAATTCTCTCGGGTGGCATATCACTCATCAAGGCACGAAGAATATCGGCATCGACAGTGAAAGATAGTTTTTCCGCAAAAAGCTTTCCCAGCGCCAGCGAATCAATCGCCGTCCACGCCCTGGGCTGATAGGACAGTACCTGAAATTCGAGCGGCAGCGACTTAGTGCCACACCGTTCAATGAAAGCATTGACGCCCCGCGCGTAGGACTCAAGCACCTCGCGCGTTTCAACAGACGCGCGTGCGAGCAGCTTTTCGGCCACTGTTCTAAATCCATAAATGCGATGAAGCTTGTCCACTTCGAGCGCAGCCGGACCAAGCACTTCAGCGAGTTCGCCCCGCGCCGTCCGCCGGAGGAAATCCATCTGCCACAGCCGATCGCTCGCCGTCGCATAGCCCTGGGCGAAGTAAAGGTCCGCATCGTTTGAGGCCTGCATGAACGGAATGCCCCGTTCATCACGCCGGACAACGACCTTGTCGAGAAGCGACGAAAACTGGATCGTAGTCGTGTTAATTTCTGGTTTCAGTTTTGCCGCGTCCGAGAGCATCGCTTGCATTGTGCCTTCTGTGCCGTTTTGTGGCTAAAAGCTGATCAACTCGTCCACACTGAAGCGAACCAGAAACGAGTCCTCGCCCATTGGCGCCACCACTGGCGAAAGCACCTCGAGAGGTACCTTTAGCCGCTGCAGCTCTTTTCTGAGCCGGGCGATCACGAAGCCGTAAAAATGAGTTCGTCCCTGTGCCGCACAGTGTCGACAGGCAGCTTTGATCAATTCTGCCAGGACCCGCTTGCCATTGTGAGATGGCTGCGAAATCGCCAGCCGGCCGAATTCCACCCCCTTCACCTTGTCGTATTTGAAGTCGTAGTAATCGTCGATAGTCCACTTCTCACCGGCAATGATTCTCACGGCTCCAATAATTTTCTCTTGTTCATTGAACATTACGACGTGAATGGCTTGGCGATCGAACTCGTCGGCGCTCCACTGGTCCAACTGATTCGGGTCTCTGCCGCTATTGAAATAAGTTTCGCGCCTGAACTGAACGATGTCGGCCACTAAATGGCGGTCGTACTCGGAGATCTTAATCATGTTCCTCCTTCACATGGCCCATGCGCACGAGGATCCGCCGACGTGTATCGGTAAAACCCGTGCGGCCATGCATGTACCTGGAGTTGTCAAACATGAGGATGTCGTTTTTCCTCCACTGCGTGCCGTGGGTCCGCGCCTCAGCCAAGTCAGCTATTTCCTCCAACATGTCATCAGGAAACGGCGACCCGTCACCCAACGTCGGGGTGTAGTGATGCTTAGGGTAGGCCTCAGTGGCCTCGCGGTAGTGGTAAATCAACAGAGAGTTACAGAACGATCTCTTGCCACCCCACTTGGTGGGAATAACACAAAGCGTCTGAAACAAGCCTTTCAAGGTATCGCCATCGAACTCAGCTTCGAGCTTCTCCCAGGATGGCAGTCTGGACTCGATCATATTCAGCTTGACCACCGCGGCATCTTTGGAATTAACACCGAGAGTTGCCATCCAACGTTCGGGAGTCGCGCTCCAACTCCACTTCAGGATCGCATCGTTAACAAACTTGAGAATTCTGGAGGGCAGCGCATCAACTAGGTCAACGCCATCACACAGATTAGTTTGCCCTCCCGCATCCGAGGGCCTGACGCAATAGAGCATCAAAAGATCTGGACACACCGGTGCATACGAACCCTCTCGATGCAACGGTATGTAGTCCATTCCCTTGTTGACGGTTGAGGTAGTTCCATCAGCGCTAACTACGTCTCTTTCAACAGTAGTGCTGGTGCTGTGATGGACCATCGGAGTGATTAACTGATTGCTCAGCTCTTCGAAGTCGCTGAGGCTAGCGGCGGCTCTCACAATCAGTGCTCCATGCTCCTTGAGAGAATCTCTAACCGCGTTCGGCTGGCAATCAGTCAAAACCGTAACCGGATCGGAAGAGTTCTGTTTAATGGCGGCGGATCTATACATGGTATGCCTGCTTTGCTCTGGGGTTTAGTGGATGATTGCCCGGCCAACGACGAGGAAAAGCCGTTCGTTCGTGACTTCAAGCTAAGGTAGAAATGAATTCTTCCCTCAAAGCCGAAACCGCGGGCGATATCGTGGGACTTTTTATGCTGACAGGCGGCCGGCGCAACAAGTGCTGCGCTTGCGGCTCGATAAATTCAAATTGGATCGATGCTTACGGCGAGATGAGTACGACTGCCTTTTTTCGGTAATTATCTACTCGACGGGGTCCAACCGCGTCCAGTAGATAATTACCATTGCCTGGTTGTTATCTCATGGGCGCTCGCACAGCTCGATTCGAGGGTTGCAGGATCGTGGGACTTTTGGGGTGGTGGGTACGGCAGTGAGTAAAGAGCCAAATTCCGCTAGCGGCTGATTAGCCTCGGCCGCGGTTCCCTTGGTCACGTTGCCGCCCCGCTCGATCGATGATACGACCCGTGCATCACCCCAATAGGTGATGTTCCCACCATCGACGACGCTAGCTAACAAGGCGTTTTGCGGGTTAATGAAGATGCGGCCACCCTGGGCTACCGAGGCGGTAACGCTATCCGCCTCAATCGAGCGGATATCGATCGTGCCGCCTTGGCTGGCGGCAACTCCAATTTCTGACTGACGCGGGAAGCTGCCGCGGCTCTGTATTGAGCCTCCATCCGCGACCGAAATTCCGGCGATGTGCGGAGTGACGATCTCGATTTCAAGTTCATATCCCCGCGGGCATTTGGTTTTGCATCTATCGATAACCAGCCGGCCGGCATCTGCGATCGTGACCTGCGTATAGTCCAGACTGCCTTGGAGCAAAGTCACACGTTGGCTTAGGCCGTAGCGAAGCACCACCTTGCCGCCGCTGCGCAACTCGACCGATCTAAACGGCGCAAGCGAAACTACCTCTTGCGGCACTACCGGTGACGGTATCGGCTCAGACTGGCCGGTCGATACTTTGTTCACTGGTGACATGAATATGTAAACGATAACGCTGGCTGCGAGAAATTGACCTATAACGCTCATTGCTCTTTCTCCTTATCTTCGTTCTACAAGTCATTAGGTTGCTACTGAGCCTTGGTTTCGAATCTGAGCGACTAAGATACCAGTGTTCGCAAACCAGATCTAGACGCGCGCCAGAGTCGAGGCCGCGAGGCTCGTTTTGGACTGACGGGAGTTGCTGAGATCCCTTAGGACCACCAAATGGTCCAAGCTTTCGAGTACCGAATCAACCTCGACGCCAAAGTCGATGAGGCATGCAACCTCATCCACGCCAATTGCTTTTAGGCGTTCAACCATCTTCATACAGGAACCAGGAGTGCCAATTAGAGAGGAGGTGCGGTAATAGCGCTCGAAGGCGAAGGCCGCAAGCTGATCGAGAATCTTCTCCGGGTCCTCCTGCTCACTAATGTCAACTTGAAGATTGAGACTCTGTGCTCCGGTTTCGATGAGATTCAAGTGTGACTTGAGATAGTTCGTGAGGGGAATTTTCACCTTGTGCAACACGGCCTGTGCATCTTCTCCGATGAAAGTGTGCATCATCATCGTCACTTTTCCGTCGCCCGCGTTATGCCCATGCCGTATCAGAGAATCCCGGTAAAGTTTAATTTTCGGAGCCACCTCTTCGATTGATTGGGTCAGTAACGCAGTTAGGACATGGCAACCGAGTTCCCCTGCTTTCTCGAACATTTCCGGGCCGCCGCTGCAAGTCAGCCATATCGGCAACTCGGCGCTAATCGGTTTAGGGAAAATCCGGAGCTCAATCTCTTTCCCCAGGCCGTCGCGCCCGGCGATAGATTTGCCGCGCCATAATTCTTGTACTTCCACGATCCCACGAAACATTTGTTCCCTTTTGTCGGCATAACGCTCCGGGAAAAAGGCAAAGTCGTTGGGCATCCAGCCTGAAGTGAACGAGACGCCCACTCGGCCTTTCGAGAGATTATCGACCACCGACCATTCTTCGGCCACTCTCAAGGAGTTGTGCAGGGGCAAGACCACGCTCCCCGCTCGCAACTGAACATGCTGGGTAATGGTGGCAAGAGCCGCGCTCAAGACCGACGGGTTAGGATAAAGACCTGCCTTTTCGTGAAAATGACGTTCAGGCGTCCAAACGGCTGTGAGCCGGTGATGATCGGCGAATATCGCGCCCTGACGGTAGAGGCGATACTTGTCTTCACCGTACACGGCGTTATCATCCGCAAAATAGAAAAGACTGAAGTCGAGCGGCTTTTCCGGTTGGTGTACCTGCGCGATACCTGGTTCCGTCAACTGCACGCCCTTTTGTCCACCATTCGATCCTATTACGCTCTGCCACTGTGGCTCCTCGCGAGTCGGCACCGAGTTCTTCGACAGATACAGGGTGGGAAAAGTGAGCGCACCCAAAGTGCCGTGCAGGCTTTCGATCAGGCGGGTGACGGTTGACTCGCCGTCCTTGCACTCAGCGTGAAGCCTCAAAGATAATTCATCGCCGAGCACCGCCTCTAACAAGAGCGGAGAATTAATTACACTGTTGAAGCCAGGAACTTCGTTAATAGTCAGCCCGGTTGCTAGCTCTTCTTCATTAGACGCGGTCGCGACCTCATGAAAAATCGCGACGCTGTCAACGAGCGGCACTTCGTTTTCGAGATCTACCCAATGCTTGATTTGCGCCCTCGAGATATGCGCGTACCGTTGGAGATTGGCTATCCTTCGTTCGACTTCCTGAAGCCAAAAGGAAATCGGTTCCTCACCGGCAAAAGCAAGAGACAGCGGCAAAACGTTCTCGAGGAGACCCACCATCTGCTCGGATTCCGTTAGCCCGCGCGGGCGCTCCTGTACAGCCAGGCCGATGCTTACCTCGCGGCAGTTTCTATCCCGCATCAGGACGAGCGACCATGCGCCTGCGATCAACGCCTCGAAGGATAAGTGCGCACGTCGCGCGAAGGCTCTCAATGCCTCCGTCGCGGCGGCTGTGAAATTCGTTCGCTGAGAAGCAGGAGAGAATGTGGCAGCGCGCGCCCCGTCCTTGTTTGTGCGGGTGGCGAGTGACGAACGAAGCGACGAGGAGTCAAAAGCCTTATGCCAATAAAGCTCGGCGCCAGACAGGTCTTGTCTCTCAACCCACCCGACATAGGCGCGGTAAGGTAGTGCGGGTACGAGCAGGCACTCGGAGTTTTGCAGTTCTGCACGGTAGTAAGCCAACACTTCGTCGAGCATCGAGCTCACGGACCGTTCGTCGAGCAGCACCGGGTGATGGCTCAGGACGACGTGAAAAGAGCGGACGGCCAAACGGATTTGCATCAGCCGAAACAGCGGCGCTCTTGCAGGATCGAAGGCACGCTCCCGGTCTGCCAGCAGCAGTTCTTGAAGTTTTACCTGCTGCTGTTCTGGTGCGTCGTCAGTCCAATCGTATCGTTCACAGTGCAGCTTGACCTGCCGGCGGACGATTTGAACCGGCTCTGCCAGTTGCTCCGAGAGGAAGCAGGTGCGCATGATCGTGTGGCGCGTCAATAACTGTTGCCAGGCACGCTCGAAGGCGTCGCTGTCCAACTCGCCGTGAAGGTCCCAGCGAATTTGCACAACCCGCGCGGTGTGTACAGATTGTGTCTCGCTGAGCATTTCACGCTGGACGGGCGTGAGATGGTAAACGTCTTCTACGTTTTTCATTCCACCGAATCACTAAACCGGTCGGTCTCTTCAATCAACATTGCGATCTTTTCCAACTCGTCCTGGCTCAACCCTGCGAGTGGGAAGTCTGTCAGAGTCGTATCGTTTTCAGAGCCATTTGTCTCGGCGGTCTCGGCTGTCAATGAACCGTTGGCTTGCGACGGGTCGAGGACTGCGGCTAGTTCCGCGATGGTCTGGCTCTGGAAAAGTTGTTGGGGCGTAAACTGCAGGCCAGCCTCGTTGATCTTGACGCTGATTTGGATGGCCGTCACGGAGTCGCCGCCCAACTCAAAAAAATTGTCGTGAACACTGAGATTCTCGATGCCCAGCATCTCCTGCCAAATGGTAGCCAGCCGCTGCTCCACGTTGTTGCGCGGCGCGACGTATGGTGTTTGCAGATCCGCGGGTCTCGGATGCGCCGCTCGCGCGACGCTCCCGCCCTCGGAGTATTCGGTGAGTTTCGTTTGAGCAAAGGTGTTTACGTGCTGGATTGAAGCGCGCAAGTCTTTGGTGGAAACGATGACTTGCGGCAGCGCGCCCCTCGAGAGGATACGGCGGAACGCCTCGACGCCTTCATCGGGGAAGATGCCATCGCTGAGACTCCTCTGGTAAATGGCTTCGGCGCCTCCCGCTGTCGCTCCATTGTCTGCCGCCGTCGCGCTCACACTTTGCTCAAGCTTGCGCGGAACTGTCCCGGCCAGCAACTTGATCGTTCCGGTGGCATCGTTGACTCGCTTCTGGCTAAAGCTTTCGATGACAACTCGTTCGACACCCTTCTCATCGAGCAGGGTGATGTCGAAACTGATCGTCTCGTTCCGGGAGCCGTTGTCTTTTGACTTAATGTGAGCATGAACTTTGCGCGGCAGGGGGCCCATGATGCGGAGCCGCTTGTAACCCATCGGCAAGTAATGTCCTTCGCTGACAAGATAGTGCTTGGCTGTGCCCGTCGCGCGGTCCAGTAAAGCAGGGTGAAGTTTCAAGTGGTTCATATCGGCGGCGAATATTTCCGGCAGTTCTAGCGTCGCCAGTAATTCCTTATCTCCGACATACACACGCTGCAAGCTTTGCCAGCGTGGCCCGAGGTCCGGGTCAATCTCGTCGTCGTCCCGAATGACGATCTCCTTCAGGTTGCAGCGATCGATGATGGACTTGATGTCGTGCAGCGTGGGTGGCTCTGGATCGACATATCCGATTTTGCCAATGGAGAACGTCTGCCACTCATCCGCTTCACCGTCCCCTGCCACCGACGGTCTGCTCACCACTCGAAACGAAAATTCGCCGCCGTCTTTTTCTACGATTGTCCGCACCTCGCGCTTTTCGTCGTCGCGCAATGCCAGGGGAGCCAGAAAGAAAGCGTCCCGAATCTCCAACGTACCTGGCTGCCCATGCTTCTTTTCAACAACCGCACGCGCCATCTCGAGATAGGCCGTGCCCGGCATCACGGCCGTCCCGACGATGCGGTGATCATCGAGCACCCAATGCTCGGCGACGCTGAACTCGGTTCCATAAGTCTGTTCGCCCCCAGCCTCGGCGATTTCCTGATGCAGCAGTGGGTGAGCATTGGGTCGATGGCCGTTGCGGCCATTAGAATTGCTGCGCTCAACCGCCTGCGGCGAAACTTCTTTGCCCCTCAAGCGCGCGGCTGTTTTAGCTAGCATGCCAACTGACTGCCACGCGTCCCAATTAATCGAAACCGTCGAGCCTCCGTTGCTCACCCGCTTGTACTGGGCAAAGGCGTCAAGGTAGGCGTTGGCGGCACAGTAATCGACGTTACCGAACCCGCCGAGAATGGAGCTGCGCGACGAGCACAGGACGAAGAAGTCGAGCCGTGTGTCCTTCAACACCTGATCGAGCACGCGTGTGCCCGTAACTTTAGGGGCAAGCACAGCGGCAGCCATCGCGGGCGTTTTTATGTGAATGATTCCGCCGCCCGCGACACCCGCCGCATGAATGACACCATTTATCTCACCAAAACGGCTACGCGCCTGCTCGAGCACAGTCCTCATCTGTTCTTCGTCGGTGACATCCGCCGCAGCGACAAGAACTTCCCCTCCGGCTCCCTCAATCGCGCGAACTTTTAGAATCCGGTAACTGACTTCATCGCTCTCGTTGTGGGTAGTAAGCCATCTGTCCCATTCCTCGCGGTCGGGCAAGGGCGTGCGGCCGACTAAGACCAGTCTGGCGTTGACCGCCGTCGCGAGGTATTGCGCCAACTCCAATCCCATACCGCCCATGCCGCCGGTAACGAGATAGATTCCGTGGTCTCTCAAGATGGGGGGCATCGCGGCGTCGTCCTCAAGCCGGATTTGTTCGAAGTCCTGCACCCAGCGATGGCGACCCCGATACGCGATCACCAGATCTGAATTCTCACTAGCAGTCTCAGCCAGGAGGTCATCCACCAACCGTTGCTGTTGCGGGCCTTCAGCTTCCGGCAGGACCACGTCGATGCTTCGGCAGGTAATGTTCTGATACTCCTGCGTAATCACGCGGCAGGGGCCCAGGAGCGTCGCCTTCTCAGGGCAAAGGTCCTCCTCGCCCGTTACCTCCTGCAGGTTATTTGATACGACGCAGATGCTAAGCTTCTCGTCGGCGTGCACGTCGGCAGGCGTCAGCACGAGTAGTTGTTCGCCGAGTACCTGAACGAGAAAGAGGAGACTGTAGAAGGCGGAGGACTGCAACCGCTCGGCCTCGACAGCCTGCCACTTCGGCGTGACGTTCCACAAGTGCACTATTGTTTGCGAGGTATCGCTGCCCGCTCCGATTTCCTTGAGTAGTGCCTGGTAGTCAGCGCGCCGGCCAGGATTAACGGTGTAAATCGCGTTTCCCGTATGGGAAAACTCGTCTCCCATCCGAACAATGATGACCTCGTGTCCGAGTGCCTCGAGCCGGTCCTTCAATCCGTCTCCGATTCCGCACTCGTCGGCAAAGATCAGCCAGCGCCGGCGTTCGCCCGCCGGTGCCCCGTTAGTCGAGGGCGCCTCCGACCTCCGCCATGAAGGCGTGTAAAACCAATTGCCAACCTCCGGATCTTTGCGCAAAGGATTTTGCCTCGTCTGGCCAGAGCCAGGCTGTGGGTCGACCCAATAACGCTGCCGCTCGAACGGGTACGTGGGTAAGGGCACGCGCCGGTGTCGCTCTCCGCCAGATAGTTTGGTCCAGTCTACTTTGACGTTTGCGAGCCAGAGACGCCCGAGCGTTGTCAACATGAAGGCTTCGTCAGGCTCCTGCTCGTCAGCCCGGCGCAGCGAGGAAAGCACGACCTGCCCCGCCCCACGTTGCGGGTGATGTCTGGCAAGCACGGTTAACGTGTTTCCCGGTCCAACTTCGAGCAAGAGGTTTTCAGCGTTCTTGAAGAGCTCGCTCACGCCGTTGCTGAAAAGCACTGTCTGGCGAATGTGTTTTGCCCAGTAAGCCGGGTCAGTGGCTTCTTCCGTCCTGATCCAATTGCCCGTAACATTTGAAAGATAAGAAATAGATGGCGCGTTCAACGTGGCCTTTGATACTTCTTCGATGAACGGTTTGAGAATCGGCTCCATCATGGGCGAATGGAAGGCGTGCGACGTTTGCAAACGCCGGCAAAAAAGTTGTTCCGACTTCATCTCTTCTTCAAGTTCGTCAACCGCCTGATTTGTACCGGCCACTGTGCACAATCCAGGAGCGTTGATGGCGGCCAGCGATAGCTCGGGCCGCAGTTCGAGAATTGGGCGCAGCTTCTGCTCTGGCAGCGAGATGACGAGCATCGAACCGGACGGCAGGCTTTGTATTAGTCGCCCGCGCGCGGCGACCAGTCGCAGCGTATCTTCGAGCGAGAAGACCCCGGCCAGACAGGCCGCGACATATTCGCCGATGCTGTGGCCGATCATCGCCTGCGGATTGACCCCCCACTCCATCCACTGCCTCGCCAGCGCGTATTCGGTGACAAAGAGTGCCGACTGAGTCACAAACGTTTGATTGAGCTGGTGCTGCGCCTCCTCAAGCCCCTCGTCAGTCGGATAAAGCACCTCGCGGAGGTCAAAACCGAGATGCAGCTTGAGTATCTCTGAGCAAAGATCAATCTGATCGCGGAAGAACGATTCGGCACGGTACAGCTCCAATCCCATGCGGACGTACTGTGCGCCCTGCCCTGGAAACATGAACATCACGGGACGCTCGCGCGGTGTCTGGAGGCTCGTGAAAACACGTCTCGCATCCAGCGTATCCAACGCCCGCACGGCATCTTCCGTATCGCGGCAGATGACGACGCGCCGGTGATTGAACTGCTTCCTCCCAACTTGCAGCGTGTAGGCCACGTCTGACAGATCGAGCGCCGGGTGTTCTTTCAAGTGCGCGTGAAGATTGACGGTCGCCGCGTCCAGCGCTGTGTTCGTGCGCGCCGAGATTGGGAGCAGACGCCACTTCCTAATGGACTCGGAAGGCTCGGGCTCGGGCGCTTCCTCGAGCACGACATGCGCGTTGGTTCCGCCGATGCCGAAAGAACTGACCCCAGCCCGGCGCGGATTGCCGTCCCCGTTTTTCCATTCAGACAATTTCGTGTTGACGTAGAAGGGGCTGTTCGCAAAGTCAATCCGTGGGTTTTCATTCTCAAAATTGAGGCTGGGCGGAAGTTGCCGGTGCTTGAGCGCGAGTACTGTCTTAATGAGACCAGCCACCCCGGCGGCGGCATCCAGATGACCGATGTTCGTCTTCACCGAACCAATGCCGCAAAATCTCTTCGCCTCTGTGCCATGACGGAAAGCCCGCGTCAGTGCCTCGATTTCGACCGGATCTCCGAGAGCTGTTCCGGTTCCGTGCGTCTCGACGTAAGTGATGGTTTCAGGATTGACGCTGCTCATGGCGTGCGCCTCGGCGATGACTTCGGCCTGACCGCTGACACCCGGGGCTGTGTAGCCGACTTTCAGTGAACCATCGTTGTTGACTGCAGACCCTCTGATTACGGCGTGAATTGTGTCACCGTCAAGCCGAGCATCGGCTAAGCGCTTCAAGGCGACCACGCCGACACCATTTCCTTCCACAGTTCCCTGCGCCCTCTCATCGAAGGCGCGGCAATGCCCATCCGGCGAATAGATGCCGCCTTCGAGGTACGTGTAACCGTTTCTGAGCGGCACACTGATGGTGACGCCACCGGCAAGTGCCATGTCGCATTCGCGGTTGAGCAAGCTTTGGCAAGCGGTGTGCACGGCAACGAGCGAGGTCGAGCATGCGGTCTGGATCGTAAGGCTCGGCCCTTTGAGGTTTAACTCATAAGCAACGTGCGTGGTCAGATGGTCGCCTCGGTTCTGGACGGAGGCTTGCAACAAACCGACCGATTCAAGCAGATCCCGGTTCGACATCAGATTAAACAGCAGGTAGGTATTCATGCCCGCGCCGCCGTAAAGACCGATCGAGCCTTCGTAGCTTTCCGGGTCATAACCCGCGTTTTCCAAAGCCGTCCACACACACTCCATGAAGAGGCGATGTTGCGGATCCATAGTCTCCGCCTCGCGCGGCGTGAAGCCAAAGAAACTCGCGTCGAACGCGTCAGCGTTTTCAACTGCGCCTTTCGCCTTGATGAAGTTCGGCGCACTGAGCCGCTCCGCTTCTACGCCCGCGTGCTTCAACTCTTCGTCGCTGAAGAACGTGATCGACTCAACGCCGTCTTGCAGGTTACGCCAGTATTCCGTGATGTCATTCGCACCCGGAAATCGTCCGGCCATACCGACAATGGCAACCCCGTCAATTTGGTTCGCACTCGTAGATTTACTCATCGGCCTTGTCCTGCTTCCTTGACTATTCATCATTGGCGCCGGCTGACTGCCTGCTTCCGGCGTGCAGCACGGTCCATGACTTTTTGAAATGTGGGTTTGTGACCGTTGCTGTCACTGAAGTACTCTGCGAGCGCGCTAATCGTCGGTTTCGCAAACATCTCCACAATGGAGACGTCCTTTTCGAAAGCTTCGCTCAGCTTGTTATGGACTTGGACCATCAGTAGCGAATGTCCTCCGGCATCGAAAAAATTATCGTGCACTCCGATACGCTCGACTCCGAGGACCTCTTGCCAGACACGTGTAATTATTTCTTCAATCTCGTTGCGCGGAGCCACGTAGTGCTCATCCGCCGGCGGACGCACTGCTTCGGGAGCAGGGAGAGCGCTGAGATCAACCTTGCCGTTACGCAGCAACGGGAACTCGTCAATCACCACCAGAAACGTCGGCACCATGTAGTCGGGCAACCGCTCGCTCAGCAGCCGGCGCAGCTCCGCAACCTCCAATGTCTCGGCACCTTCCGCAACCAGGTAGCCAACCAATCGCACATCCCCGCTCGGACCTTCGCGAACCACGACAACTGCCTTCCGCACCTGCTCGTGTTGACGAAGCACGGCCTCAATCTCTCCCAGCTCGATACGATGCCCACGTACTTTGATCTGCGAATCGTTGCGCCCGATGAAATTAATTAGGCCATCCGGTGAATATCTCGCGAGGTCTCCCGTTCGATACAACCTGGCGCCGGCTTTTCCACTCAACCCATCCGGCACAAATCTTTCAGCCGTCCGCTCCGGCCAGTTGAGATAACCGCGAGCTACTCCGCTGCCGCCTATGTAGAGTTCGCCGGTAATGTCAATCCCCACCGGCTCAAGATCCTTGTCAAGAATGTAAACTTCTGTGTTCCGTATGGGACGGCCAATGGTCGGACGCTCCGAAGCGCTCGTCACCTGGACCCAGGTCGCATCAACTGTGCATTCAGTAGGACCGTAGACATTGTAGAAGCACGTCCGTTGATCTGCGGAGAGCCGAGACCAGAGAGATTCATCCAGGGCCTCCCCGCCGACAAGCATCATCTTCGGCCCGCTCTTCGCAGATTCGTTTAACCCTGCGGCCAGCAGAAGCCTTAATTGAGAAGGAGTGCAATCAAGTACATCCAGTGCCTGCTCGTCCAAATAAGCAAGCGCGCGCTTGGCGTCGAGCCGCAGCTCTTCAGGCAGCAGGTAAATGGTGTGACCGGAGCACAGTTGCAGCAATTGCTTCACCGACGCGTCAAAGGCCAGAGGAGCGCTAAGACCGACCTTGAGCGTTGAGCCTAGCCCGACGTAGACCTCCTCCCGCAACGCGGCGGCCAAGTTGACAACCGAACGGTGCTGAACCATCACGCCCTTCGGCTGCCCGGTCGAGCCCGAGGTGTAAATCATATAGGCGAGATTATCGGCGCCCGCTGGACTTCGAGGGTCCTGCACGCTCTCCGCCGCGATCTTGTCCTCCCAATCAGCGTCAAGACGGATGACTTGGGTGGTGGCCTCAAACGGTCCAGTTGATAAGTGCTCCTGTGTCAGCAAGACGGAGACTCCGGCATCGCTCAACACCTGATCAAGGCGTAGGTGCGGGTTGCGTGGGTCGAGCGGCAGGTAAGCTCCGCCGGCCTTCAGAATTCCGAGCACGCCGACGAGCATCTCGAGCGAGCTCAAGACGCAAAGGCCTACTGGGGTTTCCGGTCCGACGCCCTGCGCTTGCAGGTGACGGGCTAATTGGTTAGCCCGCCGGTTCAATTCCTCAAACGTAAGTTGCTGGTCCTGAAAGACGGCCGCCAGCGCGTCCGGCGTGCGCTCGACCTGCTGCTCGAAGAGTTGATGCAGACACTGTTCTAGCGGATACTCGCGCTTCGTTTTATTCCACTCGAAGAGTATTTGCTGCCGCTCGGCAACGCTGACTAGTTCAAGCTCCTCGACCAAAGCTTCAGGGCTGGCGAGCGCAACATCGAGAAGAATCTGAAACTGTCCGGCAAGGTGGCAGACCTCGTCCTCCCGGAATAACGCGCTGTCGAATAGAAACTCTAATTCCAGCGCAGGACCCGTCACGACGCAGGAAAGCTTTAAATCAAATCGTTCGGTGTGACAATACTGGCGATAGACAGAGATTTGCAGGCCCCCTTCACTCCGCGCCAGCGGGAGCTCTGCGTATTCGTAACCGAAAGAGAAGTATTTCGGCGCGCCTTCCGTCGCCTGGTCCCAGTCGAAATAATCCTGCCACTCCTCTGCTTCGCGTTGGAAGCTATCTATCTGGGCGATGATTTCGCTGAAGCGCAGGCCGTTCGTAAACTCGCAGCATACCGGCAACACACGCGCAAACAACCCGAACGCGTCGTGCAGTTCTTCGAATGGCCTGCCGTCGCACACGTTACCAATCACGACCGACTCTTGCGTCAGGCGCCAAACGAGCGTCTGCCATGCAGAGAGCAGGACGGTAGCACTCGTCGTCTCATACCTCTTTGCGAGGGTGGCAAGCCGCGCTGTATATTCCGGCGTCAACATTAGCTTCACCGAATGAAGCTCGCCAGGTATGTTTGAGCGATGGCGCCGGCGAATATGCTGGCCAGGCAAGACCGTAGATGCGGCAGAAAGATCCAGTCTCCTCCAGTACTCCGTTCCTTCCGAGGCGCCCCCTTCCTCCCAGAGAGAGTTTTGCCATTCCGAAAACTGAATGTACTGGAACGTCTCGCGCTCTACCTCGCTACCCGCAACCAGCTCTGAATAATATTTGCTGAGCTCCACAGACAGGTTACTCAATGTGCGGCGATCGGCGCAGAGCGCGGGCAAACTGACAGAGAACAAGTGACGCGCCGGTGAAAGCACAAACAATGTCGCATGCACGAGTGGGCCGTCCTCAAAATCGAACCGGCGGTGGCTTTCCTGTTCCAGGAACTCTTCGTCTTCAGCCGCTTGCTCTCGCCCATCCGTCCCGCTCAAGTCAACTATGTTCCATGAAGGAGTGAGACCGTCATTCACGGACTGAAACGGCATCACCACGCCTGGCAAGCGTCGAAAGGTGGTGCGCAGGGATTCGTGCCGCGCGCACAATTTTTGCAGGGCGTTGCGCAGTGCATCGGATCGCAGTTCGCCTTCAAGCAGCAACACGAGATGCGAGCCAAAGGCCAGGACGTCACGTGTCGCGTCTTGCTGTAGCTTCCAAAGCCGCCGCTGCTGAGGCGAAAGTCGAAAGCCTTCAACAATGGTCGTTGATTGCATAGGCCTTGAAGTCATTGGCGATTGTAGATTTCCGATTGCTGATTTCAGGAGCCGGCTGCGAAGGGTTGCCGATCAATAATCGGCAATTGGAAATCACCGGTTGGCAATTCCAAATACGGCTCGGCCATGGCCACGGCTATTTCGCGTGGGGCGACGAAAGGCTCACGCCCATGCGCAGCGAGCATGTTGTCGAGCATGAGGATGTCTCCCGTTTGCCACTCGAAGGCGACTTGCTCTTGCCGGTAGGTGTCGTAGATTTGCTCGATAACGGACGGCTCGATTAGTGAGCCGTCGCCGTAGAAAGTGTTAAAGGGAAGATCCAGGTCGTTAATGCCCGCGCGCAGAGACTCGCGAGCCGCTCTATCCAAACTATAAATGTTGAAGAACGCGGCGTGATTGAACCAGATGGTTTCTCCAGTGCGCGGGTGTGTTCTGACTGCCGGTCGAATTTGCTTTGTGCGCAGGCGGTTTTCATCCTTCCACTCAAACTCAATAGAGTCGCGGCGGCAATGCTCTTCGACGAGCCGTTTGTTGTCAGTCTGGAACGCTTCCTGCCAGGGCAGCCCCAGCATGTCGCCATAGTTGCGCACATACATCACCTGTTTTTGCACGAACTTTTCAACCAGTGACGATGGCAGACGCCGGAAAATCCGGCGGCTGTCGGCGATGGGCGTGCGACCGCCCGCGCGCGCAGGTTGCACGCAGAAGAACCAAATCTTCATCGGCCAGTTGAGCGTGTAGGATTGTTCGTTGTGGAGAAGTATGTGCTGATCGGCTGGGTGATCGGTCGAGGTGTAAATGTTGCCGCTCAGGACGTGACGCGGCGAAGATCGCTCGCCGTATGTCATTAGTGAAGGAGCGATCGCTTGAGCAAACTGCTCGAAGCTGCTCAGCGAACGCGTATCGAACCCGCGGAAGAGTATCGCCCCGTGCTGTTGCAGCCGACCCTCGATCGCATCACGGTTCTGTCTGGCCCAGGTAACGAGATCGACCCCTTCATACTGCGGTTTTAAGACGATCGGCAGACTCATGCGAGGATTTAGCCGCGACTCTCTGACAATGGTCCGTTCCGACAGCTTTAAGGCTTTCGGCCTGGTACCTAACAGCTTCTTCAGCTTCAATTCCTTGCGCTCTTCTTTATTCTCGGCCTTTTGCTTGTTCTCCTCCTCGGTGAGCATCTCAAGTGAGTTTAGGCGCGCGTCGCCACCGGCCCTGACGGAATGCAGCAGGGTCTGGTAATGTCCGATCATGCGCTCGATAGTTGAGGCGTTGAACAGATCCGTGCTGTAACGCACCGAACCGCTGATCTCGCCTCGCGGAGTCTCGCTTAGCGCCAGACTGATATCAAAAGCCGTCGTCGCTTCGGTCATCTCAATCGGCTCGATTGCTAAATTCCCGATTTCGAGCGCCGGCATGGGGTTGTTTTGAAAGATGAACATCATCTGAAAGAGCGGGTTGCGGCTCAGGTCACGCTCGGGCTGGAGTTCTTCAACCAATCTCTCAAACGGCATATCCTGATGCGCGTACGCGCCCAGCGTCACTTCCCGTACGCGGTGCAACAATTCGCGGAAGGTCGGGTTGCCTGACAAGTCTGTTCGCAGCACAAGTTGATTGGCGAAGAAACCGATGAGGGGCTCAATCTCACTTCGGTTGCGATTGGCGATGTCGGTGCCGACGACGATGTCATCCTGCGCGCTGTAACGATAGAGCAGGACCTTGAAAGCCGCGAGCATCAGCATGTAGAGCGTCACACCCTCGCGGCGGCTGAAATCCATCAGCGACTCCGAGAGTTCAACCGGCAAAGTGAAAAGGCGTCGCTCGCCGCGGAAACTCTGAACCGTTGGACGTGGGCGATCCGTCGGCAGTTCCAATGTGGGGAGTTGATAGCCGAGTTGGCTCTTCCAGTAGGCAAGCTGACCTTCCAGCACTTCGCCCTGTAGCCACTCGCGTTGCCAATGAGCAAAGTCCGCGTACTGCACCGCCAATTCGAGGAGTGGCGACGGTTGCTCTGTAGTGAAGGCCTGATAGAGCGAAGCCACCTCATGCGTGATCACTCCCATTGACCAGCCGTCTGAGACGATGTGATGCATGGTCAGCAGTATTGCATGCTCCGTCTCGGCGAACTTCAAGAGACCGAAACGAAGCAGCGGCAGTTTGGCAAGGTCGAACGCGCGGCGCCCTTCTTGAGCGTAAATGCTTGCGAGCGTCGTTTCGCGCTCACTCGGCGGCGCCTCGGAGATATTCACGAGCGGCAGTGAGACTCGGTACTCAGGCGTGATAACCTGTACGGGCAGCCCGTCGCGAACGGCGAAGGTCGTGCGCAGAGTTTCGTGCCGCCTGATGATTTCATTGACTGCTTTTTCCAGCGCCCCATGGTCTAGCTGGCCGGTCAGTCGCACGGCCACTTGTATGTTATAGACCGTATTGCCTGACGAGAGTTTGTCGATAAACCAGAGACGTTGCTGCGCAAAGGAGAGCGGTAGATTCTTTTCTCGCCCTACCCGCTCAATCGGCGCCATCGTCCCGCCTGTTTCGGAGTGTAAAGAGCTCTCGACACTCTGGGCCAACTCCGCAATTGTCGGGCTTTCAAACAAGGCCCGTAGCGGCAACTCCACGCTGAACGTTTCCCGCACGCGTGAAACGACCTGCGTAGCGAGCAGCGAATGGCCGCCAAGCTCGAAGAAGTTGTCATGCAAGCCAACTCTTCGCAAACCCAGAATCTCCGCCCAGATGTTCGACAACAGTTCTTCCGTAGGCGTGCGCGGCGTTGCCGGGTCATCCTCCTCTTCGGCCGGTGACGGGGCGGGTAGAGCGCGCCGGTCGATCTTGCCGTTGTCCGTAATCGGCAGTTCGTTGAGCATGACAAAGAACGGAGGCACCATGTAGTCGGGCAGTTTTTCTCGGAGCGTGCCGCGTAGGTCGTTGCTCGTCACCGCTCCGGCCTGATCATCGGGAACCACATAAGCGACTAAACATTGGTCTCCCGGACGCTGTTCTCGGCACTGCACCACAGCCTCGCGCACACCGGCCGCCTCGCGCAACGCCGTCTCAATTTCACCCAACTCGATGCGATGCCCACGTACTTTCACCTGACTGCCAATGCGGCCAAGAAACTCAATAGCGCCGTCGGGTAAGTACCTCGCCAAGTCGCCCGTCCGGTACAGCCTCCCTGCCGCCTGACCGCTCAACGCATCGGGCACAAACATTTCCGCTGTCATCTCCGGTCGGTTCAGATACCCTCTCGCCAGACTATCTCCTCCGACCCACAGTTCTCCCGCTACGCCTATCGGCACCGCTTCGCCTCGCCCGTCCACGATGTAAACCCTTACATTCCCTATTGGCCTGCCTAGTGTCGGCGCTGTGCCGGCCGCTCCACCTGCTCGGCTGATTGAGACTGAGGTACTTACTACTGCGTTCTCGGTCGGCCCGTAGTTATTAACCACCTCGAAAGGTAGTGACAAAGACGGCCAGGTGTGCAGTCGGTCCCCACCAGTCAACAACGTTCTTAGTTTGGTCTGTTGCCGCCACTCAAGACTAAGCATAGGCTCGGCCACCGGAGTCGGCACGAAGCTGATGGTGACCTCGCGTAGCGTCAACCAGTCGCGCAGTCGTTCAGGCGAGGAGCGCACATCATCGGCCGGTACGTCGAGTGATGAGCCGCAACACAAGTAGGGCCACAGTTCCCATACCGAAGCATCGAAGCCAACGCCGGCCAGCAAAGTCGCGCGGTCAGAGGCAGAGATTTCAAAGGCGGAGAGATGCCAGGAGACAAGGTTCTGGAGCGCGGCGTGCGAGACCCCGACACCTTTGGGTCGCCCGGTCGAACCTGACGTATAGATTACGTATGCGAGATTATCAGCATCTATCTTGCCCGGCGGGTTTTGTGTGTCCTCATAAGATACCGACTCCCAATCGTCGTCCAGACAGATTGCGGCCGCCTGGTATGGAACCGGCAATTTTTCCAGAAGCGCCCGCTGGGTCAGGAGTACGGACAAACCGCAATCTTGCAACATGAAGCTCAGGCGCTCTCGCGGGTAATGTGGGTCCAGCGGCAGGTATGCTCCGCCTGCCTTAAGAATGGCCAGCACGCCCACCGCCATATCAAAAGAACGCTCGACGCAAATGCCGGCGATACTTTCCGCCCCGACCCGGAGGCGGCGCAGATGGTGCGCCACCGCGTTCGCACGCCGGTTCAACTCTCCGTAGCTCAGCACCTTGTCTTCGCACAGCACGGCGGGCGCATCGGGTTCTGCTTCGGCCTGACGTTCAAACTGTTTATGGACAAAGGCCGAAGATGAAAGGTGCTGGCCTGAGTCGTTCCACTCGACGAACATCTGCTGCCGCTCGGCCTCGGTCAGTAATTGCAAATCACCGAGTTTCGTTTCCGCGGCTCTCACCACATCTTCCAGTAGCGCGTCATCGTCGCCGCTTCAAAGAGGTCTGTGTTGTACTCCAACGCCCCGACCAGACTGTCTGCCTTTTCTTCCAACGACAGCGAGAAATCGAATTTTGAAGTGTTGACTGCAGCCTCCAGCGAAGTGACGGTCAGTCCGGGTAACTCGAGCGGGGGCATCGGAACATTTTGCAGCGCGAACATCACCTGAAAGATGGGCGTGTGGCTCAAGCTCCGTTCGGGTTGCAACTCTTCGACCAGTTTTTCAAAGGGTAAATCCTGCCGCGCATGTGCTTCCAGCACGCCTGCACGCACTTGGGCCAACAACTCCTTGAAGCTCATGTCTGAAGACAATTGCGTCCGAATCGCCTGCGTGTTGACAAAGAAACCGATCAGGTTTTCGATGTCAGCGCGATTGCGTCCTGCGATTGGCGTACCAACCACAATGTCCCGCTGACCGGTGTAACGGAATAGCAGAATTTTGAATCCGGCCAGCAGCGTCATGAAGAGAGTCGCGCCCTGGTGACGGCTGAAAGTCTTCAATGACTCGGTTAAAGCTTTGGGCAGAACGAGCGTCTGTGTGTCGCCCCGAAATCTCTGTACTGCAGGACGCGGTCGGTCACTTGGGAGATCGAGCAACGCAGGCGCGCCCGCGAGGTGCTGCTTCCAGTAAGCCATCTGCGTTGCCAGAGTCTCCCCCTGAAACCAATGCTGTTGCCAACGCGCGAAATCGGCGTACTGCACGGTAAGGGGTGGCAGCGGCGACTCCTGCTCGCCATCAAACGATTCGTAGAGTACCGTCAGTTCCCTGATAAAAACTCCAACCGACCAGGCGTCGCTGACGATGTGATGCATGGTCAACAACAATGCGTACTCTTCGTCGCTCAACTGCAAGAGGGTCGTCCTCAGTAACCCTCCGGTCGAGAGATCAAATGGAATTTGTGCCTCTTCAGCGACCCTGCGGGCGACGTCCTGTTCACGCTCCGCGACCGTCAGTTCGCGCAAGTCAATCACTGGCAGGCTCCACGAAAGTGCCCGGGTAATGATTTGCACCGGCTGCCCGTCGACAACTTCAAACCGTGTCCGCAGAGTTTCGTGCCGATTCACGATCTCGCCGAAGCTTTGCTCCAATGCCTGCACGTTCAACTTACCGCCAAGTCGAATGATCGCCGAGATGTTGTAGAAGGGATTCCCCGGCTCCATCTGATCCAGGAACCAAAGTCGCTGTTGGGCAAACGAGAGCGGCAGTTGTCCATCTCGCGGTGCGGGTTCAATAGGTGTGTAAATCACCCCCGGCCCGTCTCTCATTTCTTGCTCGACGTGTTCGGCCAAACGTGCCACGGTTGGCGACTCGAACACTTTACTGAGAGGCACTTCGACGTTAAGTTCATTGCGCATGTGCGAAATCAATCTCGTCGCCATTAGCGAGTGACCACCGAGCTCGAAGAAGTTGTCGTGAATGCCCAATTGCGCGATCCCAAGCACCTTGGCCCAAATACCTATCAAGACTTCCTCGATTTGTGTGCGCGGAGCCGTTAAGGACTCTTCACCGACATTATTGAAATCGGGTGCCGGCAGGGCCTGGCGATCTACTTTTCCGTTCGGAGTCAAAGGCAGCGCGTTCATCAGCACAAACGCAGCCGGCGTCATGTACTCCGGTAGCCGGTCTCTTAGCCACGACCGCAGTTCGTTCACCGCCAACGCGTTGCCCGCCACGACGTAAGCCACCAACCGCTTCTCTCCATCGGCTTCATCTCGCGCCACCACGATTGCTTCTTGCACCTGCTCATGCCGGCGCAACGCGCTCTCGATTTCTCCCAACTCGATCCGGTAGCCACGGAGCTTCACCTGATGGTCTGTGCGACCCAAAAACTCCAGGTTTCCGCTCGCCTGATACTTCGCCTTGTCACCGGTAAGGTAAAGCCTCGTTCCTTCTTCCCCGCTGAAACTGTCGGGGATAAACTTCTCAGCCGTCAGCTCCGGACGGCTCCAGTACCCACGCGCGAGTTTTCTTCCGGCAATGTAAAGGTCTCCAACCACTCCTAAGGGCACCGGCTGAAACTGCTCGTCCAGCACGGAGACGCGGCTATTCGCTACCGGCCGTCCAATAGTGACGTGTTCACCGCTTCTTACTAGTGTGTAGGTCGAGTACGTCGTGTCTTCCGTTGGACCGTACAAGTTGTAGACTCTTTGCACTTGAGTGGTGGCGTAGATCTCCGCCACCAACTCCTCGCTCAAAGCTTCACCAGCCAGATTCACCACCCGCACCGACTCCGGCACTGCGCCCATCCGCAACAACTCCGCCATGGCCGATGGAACTGTGTTGATCAGAGTCACCTCCGCGGCAGCTGGTAGTTCTGCTAACTGCAAAGCGTTGTCGGCAACGATGACCTTACCACCACGACTAAGGGTCACGAAGATTTCGAAGATCGAAAGGTCGAAACAAATTGACGTCGAGAAGAGAACCCCGTCCAGAGCCTCTTGATTGAAGACTTCGCCTGCCCAATGGATGAAAGCCGTCGCGCTTCCATGCTCGATAACTACGCCCTTGGGTTGACCAGTCGAGCCCGAGGTGTAAATCAAGTAGGCGAGTTGGTGCTCGTCCACCGCCACGTCCAGATTGGTCCAAGTCTGCGGCTTCGATTCGTAACTACACTCATCGACGAACAACAGCGCCATGCCGCTATCTGTCAACTTCAGCGACTCAGCCAACCGTCGCGTCGTTAACAGCACCGTGAGACCGGCATCGTCCCTCATGAAGGCCAGCCTCTCCTGCGGGTACTGAGGATCCAGCGGCACGTAACAGCCGCCCGCCTTGAGCACTCCCAACAAAGCAACCACCATGGCGGGCGAACGTTCCAGCAGTATCCCGACTCGATGTTCAGCACTAACTCCGACATCAACCAGATGATGGGCCAACTGATTGGCGCGCTCGTTCAACTCCTCATACGTGAGCCGCTCTAGCCCGGCTATCAACGCCGCGGCACACGGTGTTCGCTCTACCTGCGCCTCGAACAGCCGATGCAATCCTTCCCCGGTGGGATATTCGCGGCGGGTGTCATTCCATTCAGCGAGAAGCTGCCGTTCCTCTTGGCTCAAAATTGCCAACCGCGAAACCGCCGTCTGCGGTGCCGTCACAATGCTTTCCAGCAAACGCCCAAACTGCTGCGACATCCGTTCTATCGTCGCCGCGTCAAAGAGATCCGTGTTGTACTCCAGGCTGGCTCCCAGGTGATCCCCGATTTCTGCCACCAGCAACGTCAAATCAAAGCGGGCGGTTCGTTGCGGCAGCGCCACTGATTCCAGAACAACATCACCGAGAGGGATTTCGGCGCCCTGATCGCCAACCGCAAAAGCAGCCACGCTTTGATTGTTTCGCAAGTGCGATTTCTGCAAGGCGAACATCACCTGAAACACCGGCGAACGGCTTGCATCGCGCTCCGGCTGAACTGCTTTCACTTGCAAAGCGAACGGATAGTCCTGATGCTTGAAGGCCGCCAGAACAGTGCGTCTCATCTGCTGTAGAAAATCCGCGAATGGCTGATCGGCCGAGAGCTCGGCGCGCAATGCTACAGGGTTGACAAGGTAGCCGATCAGTCCGGCTAACCAGACACGGTTCCGCCCTGACGTGGGCGACCCGACCAGAATCTCCTGCTGACCCGTGTAGCGATAAAGCAAAACCTGAAACGCGGCGAGTAGCGTCATGTAGAGCGTAGCATTTTGATCTTTGCTCAATACTTCGAGACGTCGCGTCAACTCCGGGTTGAGACGAAACGAATGAGCGGCGCCGCGATAAGTCTGCAGCGGTGGACGAGGTCGATCCGTTGGCAGGGCCAACACCGGAAGTGGTCCTGCCAGTTGTTCTTGCCAATATCGGCGATGAGTCTCACCCAGCTCGCTCCGCAGGAGATCGTTTTGCCAGCGCACGTAGTCCACGTATTGTCGTTTGAGTGGCGGCAACCCTGACGCCACCACTCCTGATCGCTGCTCGCCGTAGAGAACTTCCAACTCGTGCATTAAAACGGTCAGCGACCAGAGGTCCACAATGATGTGGTGCGTCGTCAGCAATAGGATGCTCTCGCCCGCAGCGGGCGTGAACAGATGGACTTTGAACAGTGGGCCGTGCTCCAAATCAAATGGACGCTGCGCTTCGACAACCAGCCGCTCCTCCAACACAGTCTGGTCCCATTGCGATGCGTCATGCTCTTCAAAATAGACCGTCGACTGCTCAAGAACCTGCTGCACAGGCTTGCCATCGCCATCGGCAAAGGTGGTACGCAGCGAAGCATGACGATCAACCAGTGCCTGGAACGCACCTCGCAAGCTGTTCACATTCAGACTGCCGCGAATGCGCGCAGCAAAGGCGAGGTTATACGTCGGATCATCAGTCGCGAGTTGGTGCAGAAACCAGAGCGACTGTTGGCTGCTGGAAAGAGGCTGACTACTCGGGGTCGAATCGCTCGCGAGCGAATCAGCATTGGGCGAATCAAAGTCGGGTGAATCTCTCTCTTCCGAAGAAACTCGACGCAACCCCTCACATAAATCCGAGATACTAACGCCTTCCAGAAGGCTCGATAGGGGTATTGTGACGCCAAAGCGGTCTTCGATACTGTGCGACAGGTCGACAACCACTAGTGAGTCGAGGCCGTACCGCGTAATCGGCTGGTTTATGTCAATTTGCGCAATCTCAACACGCAGCAGGGCGGCGAGCATAGATTGCAGCCAGTCTTCGGGCGACTCCGGGCTTCGCACGCACTCGACGCTCGCCGGGGCTCTCGACATCTCAAGCGGATCCGCTTCGCTTGGCGCTCTTGTAGCCTCGCGCCACTCGGCTTCAACATTCAGAACGCTATTCAAGAAGGCCAGCCGGCACGCCTGTCGCTGAATCTTGCCGCTGGAGGTTTTGGCTATAGTGCCCTGCCGCATCAGCGAGATCGCGTAGGGCTGCACCTCGTGCTCCTCAGATACCTTTTGCCGAATGGCCTCAATAATCTCTCGGTGTGTTGCGGCTCGGTTGCGTTGAACTTCCAGCACGATGACCAGGCGCTCTTCGGCTTCGATTTCCAGCGAGAAGGCTGCGCCGCATCCCGGTCGAAGCGACGGGTGGCTCTGTTCGGCCGTTTGCTCGATGTCCTGTGGGTAATGATTTAAACCGCGAATGATAATCAGATCTTTGAGCCGGCCCGTGACATAGAGTTCTCCGTCGTGTAAAAACCCGAGGTCGCCCGTGCGCAGGAAGGTTTGCTCGTCATCGCCCGCGAGATGTGCATGGAAGGTGTGCGCAGTGGCTTCCGGCTGATTCCAATACCCCGCGGCGACGCTCTGACCAGCAGCCCAAACTTCGCCAACCTCGTCTGGAGAGCACTCGGTAAGAGATTCCGGGTTGACGATGACTAACTTCTGCTCACCGAAAGGAATGCCGCAACTAACCAGCAACCTGTCCGCCGCACCTTTGCCGGCAGTGTTCACGGCGCGATTCTTGACCAACTCCGAGGAGTCAAAGGACTCGACCCCAGGGTGTCCAGGGTGCTTCTTTCCCGACACGAAGAGAGTTGCTTCCGCTAATCCATAACAAGGGTGAAAGGACTCAGGTTTGAAGCCGCAGGGTGCGAAGGCTTCGGCGAACCGTTCAAGCGTAGCTGGACGAATCGGCTCCGCGCCATTGAAAGCGACTTTCCAACTGCTCAGGTCTAGTTGCCGCCGCTGGTCTTCGCTTACTTTCCGCACACAAAGGTCGTAAGCGAAATTCGGGCCGCCGCTGGTGGTCGCCCTAAAACAAGATATTGCTTGCAGCCAGCGAAAGGGACTTTGCAGAAAAGCTGCGGGCGACATGAGGACACAGCGCGCGCCCACGAAGAGCGTTTGCAGGACGTTCCCAATTAGTCCCATGTCGTGATAAAGCGGCAGCCAGCCAACAATGATTGACGATTCCGTTTGCTCAAACGCGCGCTGAATCATCTGCTGGTTATGCAGAAGGTTGCCGTGGCTGACCATCACGCCTTTCGGCTGGCTGGTAGACCCCGACGTATATTGTAGAAATGCCGGAGTATCTCCAGTCAGAAACGGGTTACGCCACTCGTCTTGCACGTCTCCTTCAAGATCGTCGGTTGTCAGCCATTTCAGGTGTTTGAGGTTTGGAAACTGATTGCAGAGAGGCTCAATTCGTTCGCGGATAGATGAAACGCTAAGTGCCAAAGTAGCCTGTGAATCGGCCACAATGGCTTGCAAACGGTGCAATGTGCGATTCAGCCGGGGTGGATAAGCCGGAACTGCAACCGCGCCCGCATTGAGGCAGCCAAAGAACGCGGACACGTATTCAAGGTCAGAGGGATAAAGGAGCACTACGGGTTTGCCGGCGGCTCCAATCGACGCCAGCCGCTGCCCGACGAGCTGCGCTTTGCGATGGAGTTCCCCCCAACTGAGACTAATCCTTTCCGTCTCTCCGTCAACGAGAAAAGTGTACGCCACGCGCTCGGGCTGAAAGCGCGCTCTCCATTCAAGCAGGTCCACCAATGTTACGGACTGCCCACTTAGACCGAATCTATGATCCGGGCTTTCAACTACGAAGCTGCTCATTGAGAGATTACGCGTGTGTTACGCTGACCCTGGGATGGTTGGAGAATTGATTACCGCTGCGCCACGAAGGAAACTTCTGTCGCAACTGAACCATGAGGAGACGCTAAACTTCCGTTGGGACTGAATGGATTCGTACTGTCTTTGATAACAAAGCAACTGCACTTTGACAACTCAATCCATCAATCCGTTTTGGTGAGCACTGCAATGTTGAGGAGCGTGAATGCGGGCTACCGCCTTTGAGGCCGAATGCTTGCCTGTGATATTTCCTTAGTTGGCGGTACTGGGTCCGCTGGTTGTCGTTGACTTCTTAATCCGTTTGCGGAGAAAGTTCTCTAACATTTTTGCGCGATATTCTTACATTCCGCAACTGGTTTTGATCTATAATCAGAAAGTCAAGTCGGACAGGGCCGCAAGTATTTCATGGCAGCGATTCCTTGTCAACACCGAATTGACTCATAAAAAATCTACTCGAATCGGTAGACAATCTGTTGGCCCTATGGAATCACTTTCAGTCACCGGACCTGCGGCGGCGTTTGGAAAACGTGGCGCACCCGGACGATGTCTAGACTGTTGTCGGCGTGGGCTGAGAGGGCGAAACATTGTATTCTGGCTCGCCGTATTGGCATGCAAAGCGTTGTTAATCCCTCGGCCTCGCAAGAAAGGAAACAAGATGCGAAAACTCGTAATGCTCTTCCTAACAATCCTGTTCATCTCGGTGAACCAAGTGAATGCGCAATCTACGTCGGATGCCGAGTTAATCAAACAGACCGCCCTCGATTACATTGAGGGCTGGTACGAAGGGAACGCCGAACGCATGGAGCGCGCGCTGCATCCCGAGCTCGCGAAGCGAATAGTGCGGAGGGACGCGAGGGGCAGAAACAGTCTGGGTCAGATGGGCGCTATGACCCTCGTGCAGTTTACGCGCGCCGGTGACGGAAAGAGCATCCCAAAAGAGAAACAACAGAAGGATGTTACCGTGCTGGACATATTTGGCAATGCCGCCAGCGCAAAAGTTATTGCCTCGGATTGGGTTGACTATTTGCACCTGGCGAAATGGAATGGACGCTGGGTAATTGTAAATGTGTTGTGGGAAGAAAAGCCTACAAAATAGTCTTTGGCGCCCTCATGATCTGCAGCACACTTGCTTAACGCACCTTGCTTTAGCTGGTGTGTTCTTTTAAATGGTTTCGCTCTAGAGTAGCAAACAGCATCTAGAGCCTAACCATTCGTTACGTTCCCTTCTTAGAGTTCTGTTTGCAAATAACACTACCAAGATACGGCACGCATCATTGACGCGTCCTTATTGTATCGAAGGCATTTTTTTGCGTGAAGGAGGATGGTGCTGATTGCCTGCATGGTGTGGAGTCGCCGCTCGAAGGTAGAAACCTAAAGTGGCAGACGCAGGAGCGCCTCGCAACCGCGACCACGGGGGCGGTTTTCTAGTGTTAACGTGCCGCCGTGGGCCTCGGCAATTTGTCGCGAAAGCACTAGCCCGATGCCAGAGCCTTTGGCCTTGGTCGTAAAGAACGGCACGAATAGATTGGCAGTGCTGGCGAGGCCTGGCGCTTCGTCGCTGATCCACACTTCAACCTGCCGGTTGTTTTGAGTCCAGCCAACCCCAACTCCACCCCTTGTTTCCATCAAAGCATCAACTGCGTTTCGCACCAGGTTTATCAACAACTGTTCCAACTGCGCGTCGTCTCCCTTAACAACCAGCTGGGGACCAGACGCAACATTCACCGGCAAGCGCGTCTCGAGGCTCGCAACACGCGCACCAACGCGCCAATGTCCAACGGCTCGAAGCGCGGTTATGGCAAGCGCGCGAGTTGGGAATACGACTCGACGAAGTGCGCCAGCGAATCCGCCCGCGATGAAATCACTTCGAGACCTAGTTGCATGTCGTCATCCAAATCCGCCGGCCGCGGGAGTTGGTCAAGCAGATCCGCAAGACTGCCGGCAACCGATTTGATCGGCGTCAGCGAATTGTTCAGCTCGTGACCCAGCACGCGCAACCAACGTTGCCAGGCAATGCGTTCTTCTTCGCGCAGCGTTTGACTGAGATCCGTCAAAACAAGTAGCTGATGCTGCGCGCCGCCTTCACGAAAGGTGCGGCGGCGGATGTCCCACCGGCCCAAGCCTCCAGGAAATACGATCTGCATAATGTGCGAGCCTTCGCCTTCCTCACGATCTAGACAAGCGGCCAGACCCAGCTCGGCGCTGGTTCGGCCCAGCAGTCTGGTTGCGGGTTGGGCCAGCAATTTTTGCCCCGCTCGATTCACTAATCGCAGCGTTCCTTACCATCGAAGGCGAAGACCGCGACATCAATCTCGGACATCACTGTACGCAACAGCGTGGCCGCTTCGAGCGCGCCGAGTCGCTGCTCCCGGAATGTCTGACCGAGGTCATTCACTTCGAGCATGACTTTGCCGAGCGCGTCGCCTGACGCGGCGTGACTGTCCGCGAATCGAGTAATCGCCTTCGCGTATCGCGGCGAGAATATTTGAAAGTGTCTGGAGTGGGCGAACGATGCGTTGTTTGAGATTGAAGGCGACGCTCAGCCAACTGATCACGAGGAGCAGATCGACAGTCCACTGCACGCGTCCGGAGTAGTTGTCACACCAGAGTAGAAATGCGCACAGCGCTACCGCGGGAGAGCTTGCGGCGAGGGCCAGGAAGGTAACGCGTCTCTCGAACTTCAGGTGACCGCCGCGTTTCAGCGCCCGGTCGAGGCTCGATACCGTTGAGGCGTGTTTTGGCAGCTTGGCGGGAGCGTTAACGCCGCTATGATAACCCATACTCTTGCAAGCGGCGGTAGAGCGCGCTGCGGCTCAGGCCTAGTGCTTCAGCGGCCCGATTGGCGTTGCCTTCAAAACGCGCGAGGGCTTTCGTTATCAACAGACGCTCGGCTTCCTCCAGGCTCATCTCTTCCATGCTGGACGATAGACGCGCCTCCGGCGTTGACTGTAGCGCAAGGTCAAAAGCCGTCACCATGCTGTTGGAACTCATCAACAGCCGGCGCACCCACCGCTAATAATCCTGACCTAACCAAGCACAACTCCTGTTTGCACAAGACCACCACCTTAACGTAACATACACCTCCAACCAGGTTCGGTTTTGAGAATAAGAATAGGCGCGTAGCTCAGTTGGTAGAGCGTTGCCTCGACACGGCAAAGGTCAGCGGTTCGAGCCCGCTCGCGCCTACCAGAAAAAATCTGGCGGCTTGCACACAAGGAACCCAATGGCAATCCACCCGCACAATTACCCGCACAATTCAGTGAGGAAACTGAGGAAACAGCGGATACTGAGGAATGACACTTTTTGTTATTTCCTAATGTTTTCGCAAATTCTGAATGTTTTGGAAGGTCTGAAAAGGCAAAGCGCTTCCGTGTCAAGGTAGTGCTCTACCCCTGAGCTACGCGCCTATGAGGTCCTTCAATTACTGGGTTTGTTAACCACCCGCCGAGCGAAAGCCGAAAGTAACAAACGCGTTGTCAGCATGTCAAGCGTGTCAACTAATGATGATGGCGACTTGTCACTTGGTGAACAGCATTACCTCTGGTCTAAGTCATATATATTCAGCGCGCGACTCCGAAAAGAAAATTACAGATTTAAATCTGTGCCACTTTGCTAGCGCTGAGAAGAAATTGAAGTAGTTTCGGCCCGCTCCCATTCGGCCATCAACTCGACCAGACGAGCCTCGGCCTGTTGGTAAGCATCGTTAACACGAACCAGATTAGTAATGTCGCGGGCTACTTCAGGTTTTGCCATCTCAGTCGACAGCTCCGCTATTCGCTTTTCCAGTTCGGCTATCTCGGCTTCGATGGTCTCGGGCTCTCGTGGTCTCTTTATGATCTTGACGCGAGAAGCTCTGCTGCCTGACGCAGCTGAGGCTGACTTATCCTTTCTGCGCCGCGGTCCTGATGAAGATTGCGCTCGCTTTATTTTCCCATCGCGTGACTCACCGTGTGCAGCGGATGGCGCCTTCCCACTGTCGCGAGCCAACGAGGCTTCAAATCTCTGTTTTGACTTCTCTTCCTCAGTGTTGCCCTTCAGTCGCGTGGCTCGCCAATCGTGATACTCGGTATAGTCGCCATTGTAATGTTCAGCATGGCCTGCGCCGTCCAATGCCAGAATCTGGGTCGCCACGCGATCCAGAAAATATCGATCGTGGCTGATGGTGACGATCGTTCCTTCGTACGCCTGGAGCGCCTCTTCGAGCGCTTCGCGCGAAGGAATGTCGAGATGATTGGTCGGCTCGTCGAGGACCAGTACGTTAACGCCCGAATAAATCAGCTTCGCCAGCGCCAGCCTGCCCTTCTCTCCGCCGGAAAGATCTCGCACGTGCTTGTAGACGTCATCGCCAGTAAAGAGAAATTTGGCCAGGAACGATCGCAGTTCCCCGGCCGTCGCGCTGGATGCCGCCACCCGCCGCAGTTCCATGATGATCTCGTTGCGATCATCGAGGTCTTCGAGCTGCTGAGCGTAATAACCAATTTGGACCTTGCTACCCCAGCGCACCTCGCCCGCCAACTGAGCCAGCTTGCCGAGTATGGTTTTGACGAAGGTAGTTTTTCCGGATCCATTCGGGCCAATTACACCCAGACACTCCCCGCGTCGCAAGATCAGCGAGATGTCATTTGCGAGCGTCTTACCCGGATAGCCAATCGTGGCTTCGGTCACGGTCAGGACATGCGAGCCGGCACGTTCGATGTCCTGCATGCGGAAATCGCCTGAGGCTTGATCGCCACGCACTGCTTCGACTCGATCCAGTCGTTGCAGCATGGTTCGGCGCGATTTGGCTTGCTTGGTTTTTTGGCCGGCCAGATTTCGTCTGATGAAGTCTTCCGTCTTGGCGATTAGGCGCTGCTGATTTTCGTAGGCCCGCTGTTGGATTTCGCGCTGCTCCTCGCGCTCGACAAGATAGTCAGAGTAGTTTCCAGCATAGCTTGTGGCCCGCCCGTTTTCGACCTCGACGATCCGGCGACAGGCTCGATCGAGAAAATATCGATCGTGCGAAATTATGACGAATGCCGAAGAGTAACTTTGTAGAAACTCTTCCAGCCATTCGACCGCCGCAACATCAAGATGATTGGTGGGCTCATCGAGGAGCAGAACGTCGGGTTCCGAGAGCAACAAACACGCCAGGCCTAAACGGTTCTGCTGGCCACCGGAGAGCTTTTCAGTCTCCATGTGCCACGTCTCGCGATCGAAACCCAACCCCTGAAGGATCGCTTCAGCTTTCGCTGAATATTCAAAACCGCCCTCGCGTTCATACTCGTGCTGCAAATCGCTGTAGCGCTCAAGGATAGTCTCTAAATGATCACCGGCGTCCGCCATTTGATGCTCAAGCTCATGCATTTCATGTTCGATCCGTTGTAACCGGCCAAACGCCGCCAACGCGGATTCGTGCACTGTAGCTCCCGCTTCAAAATGAATGTGCTGGGCCAGCAAGCCGAGTTTGAGTCCACGCGCCCGCACGACTTCGCCGCTGTCAGGAGTTTCCTCCTGAGTTACCAGACGAAAGATGGTCGTTTTTCCGGCCCCGTTCCGTCCAACCAAACCGACGTGTTCACCGGGATTGACCTGTAGCGAGGCGCCGCGCAGGACGTCCTGCGCGCCAAAGGATTTTTCAACGTCTGATAGTCGAAACAGCATTTCTCTCGGTTAGGAATCTTGTCTTAGAAGCCCGACCGTAAGCGAGGGCCAGGTACCCCTTGCTGCCGCGCGCTTCTGACACGTCGTCCCTACATAAAACGGGCGCGGCCGCCAAAGCACTCAGGCACCGCGCCCGCACCAGTCACTCAACATAACGCAATTGCGCCGTCTATGCCGGAACGATTCGTTTCGCGATCACTTCTTAGCGGGCGACGCGACCGCCGCCGGCGAAGCCGCCGCTTTCGCCGCTGGTACTGAACTCGCGCTGGGTGAAGGCGCCGGCGTGCCGGCAGGTTTTGCCGTCTCCGTTCCCGCGGGGCGCAAGCCGAGATTGCCCGGATTGGTCAGCATATTCGCGGCGAAGTTATTTACGACCTTTGCTTCCGACATCGCCACCGTCAGCAAAGCCGCGTTCAAAATCTCTTTTCGCTGATTGGTTAGTTCGACCGCGATTTGCTGCCGCACAGTTCCCTGAGGTCCCTGGCTTTCGAGCGTTAGATTCTCAGTTTGGAGACGTTTGTCTTGCAGCTTGAAAATATACCAGCGGCCATTAACCAGTTTTGGCTCCGTAATGCTGCCTACGGCCATCGGCCCCATGAACTGATCGATTATTTCTTTTGGAAGACCAGCTTGTTTCAGTCCGTCTTCGCTATAAAATCCAATGTCACCACCCTTGAGCAGGCTTTGCGGATCTTCGCTCTTCGCTCTCGCCACTGTGGCAAAGTCTGAAGGGCCGCTTTTTAGCCCTTGATAGATGCTATCCGCTTTGGCCTTGGCCTCGGCGTCGCCCTTTGAGTCATTAGTGATTCCCTGCGCGGTGTTATCGGCGGGATCCACAATGATCACGGCGAGACCAACGCCGCGTTCGTTTACGAACTTTGCTTTGTTGGCATTGTAGTAGTCCTCGACTTCACGATCACTGATAGTAACCTTGCCTGCATATTTGTCCTGTAGTGAATTGATGGCCAGATCTTTCTTCGCCTCTTCGCGCAGCGCCTCCATGGTCATGTTCTGCTCTTTGAGTTGGCGCGCAAACTCTTCATCAGTCATTCCCCCCTGCTGCTTTTGCTGGTTGATGGCCGTGGTTATCTGCTCCTCTGTCGGCAAAAGCTTTTCCTGTTCGGCCCGTTGATACAACACTTCGCGCTGAATCAGCTTGTCAAGGATCTGGAGACGAGCCTGGGCCAGGTCGTGCGCGGAAAGCTGCGACTGCTTTCCCTGAGCCTGCTGGTTGATTAACCGTTCGACCTCTGCCAGCATGATCTTCTTGCCATTAACCGTAGCGGCAACGGTATTGCTGGGGCTTTCGGTTCCTGAGCTGCAGGCCGCGATGAATACCGCGCCGAGCGCGACGGCCGTCAGCCACATGAAACGTTGATGTTTTCTCTGCACTTTTGTTTTGCTCCTTAATGTTGAAGAATGATGCGCCAGCTGCCGGATTTCGTTGCTCGCGCTGCCATCAGAAGATTGCGCACGGCACTCTGCCTTGACCGCCCGGTAACTGGTTTGTTATAAGTTTTCGTTTCAAATGTTTGTGCCGACCCACACTGTGACGTCGCGCGCGTGTCCACAGGAGATCAGTTATCATGGCTAAGCGATGTGATGTTTGCGGCAAAGGGCCGCAGTTTGGCAATAATGTTTCGCATGCGAACAATCGTACGCGTCGTGTTTTCAATCCTAATCTGCAGTCGATCCGCGTTAAGTTGCCGAAAGGCGGCGTGGAGCGACAGAGAGTGTGTGCCAGTTGTATAAAGGGCGGCAAAGTTGCGAAGGCAGCCTGATCCAGGACCTCAGCTTCACTCTCCCGATTTACTCGCGCGGTTCCGCACTCATCGACGCAATCGCTTCAATCTCAACTCTGGCATCGCGCGGCAATCGAGCTGCCTGCACCGTAGCTCTGGCCGGCGGTTCGACGCCAAAAAACCGCCCGTAAACCTCGTTCATCGCCGCGAAATCGTCCATGTCCGCCAGGAACACTGTGGTCTTAACGATGTGATTCATCGTCAAGCCCGCCGCTTCAAAGACGGCCCTCAGATTGCGCAGGACTTGTTCGGTTTGCTCGGCGATTCCGCCCGCTACGAACTCGCCAGTGGTGGGATCGATCGGAATCTGACCGGAAGCAAAAACCAGATCGCCGGCTCGAACGGCCTGCGAATACGGCCCGATCGCGCGCGGCGCGCGGTCTGAATGAATCACATCCTTCACAGCAGGCACCTACCGATTTTTGACCACTCAAACAAACCCTGTACTTTAACAGTAATCCAATACGTATGTCTAACTGTCCAATCTAATAAACTTACAGATTCCCTCCGCTAGGCGATGCGGACTTCTTGCGGACTTTTTGTAAGCGTGGAACTATATCCAGTGTCTGCAATAGCCTAGCCGAAGGCTTTCTCACTGAAGCGCCAGTTCCCGTCCCCAGCATCACTATCTCGGTCTTCTTCGCAACCGCACCCGGTGGAGTCTGCGCTAAAGCAATGTTAGATACCAGCGCCAAGAAAAGAACAGCCACTGAAATTTTCAACATGAATGATTTAGTCATACCTCAATTATCCCACTGTTGAGTGCCACAGGCGGCCCAACGGTTGAGTTGACGCGGCGGCGCGAATTCATTCAAGCATCGCCGGAGGAATCAGGTTGAGAAACACGCTCCCGCCGCTCGCGTCCAACGATTTGTTGGGCGGCGCCCACTTCAGGCGAGTCGTTAAGCCGGAGTAGAACCAGCCCCGCATCGTTGCTTGGCTCTGTTTTCCGAACAGCCCAACCTGCGAGCACTAATAAAATGAGCACAGCTGCACCATCTGGTTTCGCAAGCGTTTCCGCAGTCCTGTCAATCCCGGTCGCCGCGATCGGTGTTATTGAACCCGTGCGGTATGGTACGTCGGCAGACAACGATATTCGCGTGAAAACGGTTGAGAGCGCATTTAGAAGTAAGCTCAGCATAATATCTCTCCAAAACGCCTGCCTCTACCTCAGGTTGCCGCGAAGCCGCCCAACGGTTGAGTTGACGCGGCGGCGCGAATCAAAGCACCCTCCGCCGCACCAAGCAAGTTACGAAACACGCTCCCGCCGCTCGCGTCCAACGATTTGTTGGGTTTCGTCATGGCTCAGGCACAAGCGTAATTGTTTCGGCCTCGCTCAAGTCGATCATCTTCTTTGAGCCATCTTTCATTTTCACAATGAGCGTTCCGTGCTTGGGAAGACAGTCAAGGCTATCGGATCTATTGGGTGCGCGAACCGTGGTTGGATCATCGCCTGATACGCCGCCAGTTGTTCTGTTTTGGCCAAACTCTGCCGCGCCGCTGATATGCAAGCGATAGTTTCCCAAACCAGTGTTGTTTTGAAGCATCACGCTCATAACCACTTTTTGGCGACGTTTCAAGTAGACCTTATCAACTGCTTGCGAGCTGTTACCTAGATAAGTAGTTGCAAACTTTTTGGTAAGTTGGATTTCCTTTTCGTCGAACAAGGCAAATCCGGCCTGAACCACATTGCTACTTCCTTGAACAGTGAGGGTGATGCTGACATCACCGGGACCAGCGACGAAGGAGTAAAAATATGTTTCCCCGTTCGTATCAGGACTTAGGGTCTCGGAAATGACGCTTGATGTTAGAGGAGTTGGTTTGTCTTGGTCTCTAGACTGCGCGTTTGCAGAGTTCGCTAAGAAGACAACTACAAGAATGGAAAAGATCAGTAAAGAAACTTGAGGACGGCTCATGGACAGACTCCTTTCAAGAGTTCATTGTTGATTTTCACGAAAAGAAACCCAACGGTTGAGTTGACGCGGCGGCGCGATTTCATTCCAGCATCGCCGGATCATTCTAGTTGAGAAACACGCTCCCGCCGCTCGCGTCCAACGATTTGTTATATGGCGCCGATGTGAAAGGCGGCGCGTTCAAAGCAAAACATCCAGAGCGAGCAATTGATTTGCGACGCCTGTTAGTTGTTCGCGATTGGCGACGCCAAGTTCCATCGTTTGCGATTCAATCTTTGCCAGATGGTCAACCATTTGTTCGGTCGAGCAATGCGAAGCAAGCAGCCGATAGACGCCGTCCACGTAAGAGTCATATTCGTCCTGGGCTTCAGGCACGTCGTTCACCCCAATGGGATCCCAGTCGCGCAACAGAATTTGCCTGATTGATTCCTGGATAGGCTTGGCTCTTCGTTGATCATCAGAAGCCTTATAACGGTTGAGTTGACGCGGCGGCGCGATTTCAATCAAGCATCGCCGGACCAATCATGATGCGAAACATGTTCCCGCCGCTCGCGTCCAACGATTTGTTGGGTGCCGCCGCAGTTAGTGGCCAGCACGAACATCGGAGGGCAAGTCCGAGAAATTACCCTTCGTAGCAAAGTCGCGTCGCTCGTCGGCAATGTCAAAGTTGAACGCCACATACATGGAGCCGTCATCCAAGTTCATCACGAACATAGTCTGGTTATCGCAACGATACGATTTAGGCGAACCACAGACAAGCACCGTCAGATAATTACGGACCAGTTTGAGGGGACCTTCCTTTGTGTGACCGCGCGTCAGAAGGAAATAGATTCGATTTGGCAATAATTTTCGTAGCGGTTCACGCACCTCTGGAAGATTGAAGAACCGTTGCCCCGATTTGTTGTACGTTGGATACGCACCACTCCAGGATTTCAAGTAATCGTATTTGGTCTGCCCAAGTACAGTTGGACCGACGAGCAATAACACGAAAAGGATCGCGATTCGTGGAAATGTCATTCAAAGGCACCCAACGGTTGAGTTCACGCGGCCGCGCGGTAGTGGCCACGTTGAACTAATAAAGAATGATGACAAACTCGCTCCCACGGCTCGCGTGCAACGATTTGTTATGTGGCGCGCTGGTAAAAACAAATTACGGCTATCGATCCTTGGGTGCCGCAGCGATTCCAGGCAGTACACCTAAGCTTGTTACGTAAACGATCGCGTTGCCAATTGCTTCCATTGGTGTTGGTGGATAGACGCCTGTGTTTTCGCCGCTTCGCGCCCAATTGAGAATTGTCACAAAAAGGAACGGAATCGACGCGCCAACTATGGCGCGGGCGATCGCCGAAGGATATATCCCTCTCAAAGCGAACAGCCAGAACATGAGCCCGATAACAGTTCCATACACGGCCCCCATCAATAAGAAGATTGGCAAAGCCATTATTTCGAGCGCGCCACCGTACGATACATAGCCAAGCTTTACTACCTCCACGAGCGCGAGCCCAAGCAAACACAGCGGGCCTCCAGTTACGCCAGCCAGAATGCCTCGCCAAAACACAGAAGCGTTCGTTCTATTTCTTGCCATAATCTAGAGCCACATAACGGTTGAGTTGACGCGGCGGCGCGAATTCAATCAAGTATCGCCGAACGAATCAAGTTACGAAACACGCCCCCGCCGCTCGCGTCCAACGATTTGTTATACGCGTCGGGTTAATGCGGCGATATTTCGCGAACGGCAATCGTACCGTCCGACGATGCGTTCGTACACCAGAGAGTCGTTTGCCTTCCGTCAACGTCAACGAGAGTGATAATCCGCTCTTTCGAGTTTTCGGCCGTTCCGAGTTTGACGCGTACGATGTTTTTGGTTTCGACGAGTCTAGGGATGCGCAACAACCATTCATGCCACGCCGTTCCCGGAGATTCCGGACCGCTTGGGATTGTTTTCCAATAACAGCGTCAACGTCGTTTAGGAATGCCTGATCAGCGCTTAGAGCGCTGGGCGGTGAGCGTTCCGGCGGCACAAACGACACAGAGAATGAGAATGACTTTCTTCATGTGGTTCCTCCTGAGTGAGCGAAGCGTATAACGGTTGAGTTAACCGGGCGGCGCGAAGTCATCCAAGCTGCGCCGGACCGATGATAATGCGAAAGAGGCTATCGCCGCTCCGGTTCAACGATTTGTTCGGCGGCGTTCCAACTGAGTGGCAACGCCAAAGCGCGTTCATCGATCACTTCCGCCAAGCGGCCCTGACTGCGATGAGCATCGTCGCCACACAGTTGCCGAACATTCAAGCATCGTTTGGTCGCGCCGCCCCATCGCCACATCATCCAACCTTAGCAGAAGCGCGGAGCGACACAACTTTGAAATCAAATATCCTTGCCGTCACGACAGGAAACTAAACCACGGTGATTCGCGATGTGCAACTGTTTCACTCGAACAGATTCAACCAGAGATGAATACGCAACGAACCTTTATGATTTGTTGTCCCATAAGCCGCCGAACGGTTGAGTTGACGCGGCCGCACGCAACTGTGTGACACGCAAGTTGTCGATGAGAAGCCCGCTGGTTCGGCTCGCGTCCAACGATTTGTTATGCGGCGACCCAAAATGCAGAGCAGACACTCTCGCGCGTGAATCTCTAACCGGCTGGCGGCAATAGACCGTGCACCAAGAGATTATTCGTTCCTCTGCTTGACCGGCTGAACCCGGACGACAAAGCTCAACTTCTCGCCGCGATACTCGCCCGTGATCTCCCAACAGCCGGGAGTGGGCACATACACGCCCGATAGCATGGTCCCACGCCCCGCATTAGGTCCTGGCGGAAGGATGTGTGTCATCGGCTGCAGGAGAAGAGGCGGAGCCTCTCCGTCAAGGCGTCTTCCCGTGAGCGTTAAGTTCGGACGTGGTTCTTTTCGCCAGTCGTAATCTATGCTCCCCCAAGAAATCTTTACCGTTAGGTTCCCATCCCATGGTTCGTGCGGCTCCCATTCCCAGACTCCTGATTTGTTACCCTCGGTCCACAACTTTTCCGAACCCAGCCAAAAGCTATCATCACCCGGCTCATACCAAGCGGGAGGTGTGAATGGGTGCGCCGGCGGAGTCGTAACCGGACAAGATGCGGGCGGTACAAGAGCCTGTCGAGGAGAATTCTGCTGGCCCATTGCTGGGCCTGGGCGCGCTGGGACTTTATGGCATGAGCTCAGGGCCATTGCCGTCAAGGCCACCAACAAAATCAACAGGACTAGTCGAAAAACAGTAATTGGAAAATCCCCCTTATCAAATCTGTGAAAATAGATATTTGATCCTCGAGAATGGAATGAAGCCGCATAACGGTTGAGTTGACGCGGCGGGAGACAACTGTGCTACGGACAAGTTGTCGATGACAAGCCCGCTGGTTCCGCTCGCGTCCAACGATTTGTTCGGCGGCGTTCCAACTGAAGTGGAAACGCCAAAGCGCATTTAACTCTCGCAATCATCCAAGTGGCCGTGACTGATATAAGCTTTGTAGCCACGCGCTCAGCAAACATTCAAGAATCGTTTGTCCGGCGCCAGCAACATTGACACGTCATCCAACCTACAGAGCGCGCGGAGCGACGCAACTTTGGAATCAAACATCTTTTGCCGTTACGACAGGTGAACTAAACCACGGCGATTCGCGATGCGCAACTGTTTCGCCCGAACAGATCCAACCAGAGCGCAAGCGGCGACCAACCTTTTAAATTTAAGTTCAGTCATAAGCCGCCGAACGTTTGAGTTAACCGGGCGGCGAACAACTACATAAGCATCCCAGTCTTGCGAACGCAAAGCCCGCTGACTCCGCTCCGGTTCAACGATTTGTTCGGCGGCGTTCCAACTCAGTGTCAACGCCAAAGCGCGTTCATCGATCACTTCATCCCAGCGGCCACGGCTGCGATGAGCACCGTCGCCACACAGTTGCCGATCATTCAAGCATCGTTTGGCCGGGCCGGCTCCATCATCACATCATCCAACACCGACATGAGCGCGGAGCGAACACAACTTTCAAATCAAACATCGCTTGCCGTCAAGACAGGAAGTTAAACCACAGCGATTGGCGATGCGCAACTGTTTCAGTCGAACAGATTCAACCAGAGATGAATAGGCAACAAACCTTGATGATTTGTTGGCCCATAAGCCGCCGAACGTTTGAGTTGACGCGGCGGGAAACAACCACGTTACGGACAAGTTGTCGATAACAGGCCACGTGATTCCGCTCGCGTCCAACGATTTGTTCGATAGCGCGGTACCCGAAGCGAGCCGCTTTACTGTCAGACTTTCGCTGCTGCCTGCGATTCTTTTCGACTTTTCATGTACCGCCGCATTGCCGCCACTCGCTCTTCAGCGTTAGGAATGCGGAGCACCACGGGCTCAAGATGCTTGAGATATAAATACGGCGGCACGCCTGGCATCGCACGCAGATCGGCCAGGAAAGGCTCAAGCTTCGCATAGACAGCGACATGTTCTGTGTTTATGGCATTGAACATCTCGTCATTGATAGCTCCGAAAATGACGAACGCCGCAGCCATGTCCCAATACGAAGCGACCATCCGAAAATCAGCGCTATGTTCGCTGACAAGGACATCCAGGATGTCTTGTGCGCTCTCGGGATAGAAGCCTGTGGCGAACCAATCACGCGCCTTGCGCATTGTTTCCTCAGAACGCAACTCATACAACTTGAGGATGCCCATCATGCTCTCATGTTCGCCGCTCATCTATGAATTCCTTTCGAGGGATTAAGCATAGGGAAGACTTAAGTACGCGCAAGCTGTCGAACGGTGGAGTTGACGCGGCGGCGCGAATTCATTCAAGCATCGCCGGAGGAATCAAGTCACGAAACACGCTCCCGCCGCTCGCGTCCAACGATTTGTTGGGTGTCGTCGAGGTTACACGCCACTGCGAATTGAGTAACGGTATTTTTTGATAGCCTCGTCGTACGCGACCTCCGATAACCCGGGATATTTTACTCCATCGGGCGGTTCGGTCGAGCGTGATGCGAGCATTCGCTGCACGTCTCTCAACTCCTTGAGCATGGCGCGACGATGACGAGAGGAACCCGAATAAGCGAGCGCCTTATCAGTTGGGGCAAAGCTTCCCTCGCGTTCCGTAATGTAACCGCCGGCAGTTAAGCGAGCCAGGCCCCCCTCAAGTTCGTTCGCTAGAAAGATCGCGTGATTGATTGCGTCACCCGCGGCAATAATCTTGTCGAAAGTGGCTGGCCCCGATCGATTCGCATAAATGATCGCGAGCAACACCCAAGCGTCGGAGTTATAAAAGGTGGTGCTGTCGTTCACAGGAAAAGACACCCAACGTCTGAGTTAACCGGGCGGCGCGAAGTCATCCAAGCTGCGCCGGACCGATGATAATGCGAAAGAGGCTATCGCCGCTCCGGTTCAACGATTTGTTCGGCGGCGTTCCAGCTGAGTGGCAACGCCAAAGCGCGTTCATCGATCACTTCCGCCAAGCGGCCCTGACTGCGATGAGCATCATCGTCACACAGTTGCCGAACATTCAAGCATCGTTTGGTCGCGCCGCCCCATCGCCACATTTCCGGGCTCATTCGAGGCGGCCCCGCCGACACCGACGGTGTCGGTCGTGGGGGTTGCGGCGCGGCAGTCGTTCCAGAATTCCGTCTTGGTTTCTTGGGCTGCTGTGCATATGCTGCACAAGCAGCATGACTGATAACAGCGGTAATTTGCAGAAGCAGCAAGTGTACATTTCCAGCAGCGATAATTTCACCCAGTACTATGAGTACGATTCGCTGAACAGGTTGCAGTCAGTGCGAGAAGCTGATAGCTGGAAACAGACGTACGTCTATGATCGCTTTGGCAATCGCACGATTAATACCAGTCAGAGCGCAACCTATGGCGGCGTCAATAATCTCAGTTTCGACGTTGAGCCGGGGACAAATCGCCTCTTAGCCCCCGGCGATTTGGCCCAAACAGATTTGACCTTGCGCCGGATGCAATACGATGCGGCCGGCAATCTTAAGAAAGACACATACACCGGGACCGGCGATCGGATTTACGACGCCGAGAACCGGATGACTCAAGCATGGGGCAATGGTCAATGGCAGTATTACACCTATGATGGAGACGGCCGCCGCGTGGCCCGCAACGTCAATGGTGCTGTGACCTGGCAAATCTACGGGATTGGTGGAGAGTTAGTGGCTGAGTACGCCCAGAACGTTGCGGCATCAGCTCCCCAGAAGGAGTACGGTTATCGTAATGGTCAGTTGCTGATTACGACTGAAACAGCCACAGGATCGGCGCCTCCGCCTACTGCTTTGGCGGCCAACCCTCCGATCACCGGAGCGAACGTCACGTTTAATTGGACGGCAGCTTCAGGCGCGGCCAATTATCGCGTTGAGCGGCGAGCAGCTGAAGGTACTTTTAGTTCAATTGGAACAACACCATCGACCACAATCACCGACACGGGCGCGAGCAACGGCAGCGCCTATTTGTACAAGGTCTGCGCGGCGGACGGCTCAGGCAATTGCACTTCTGCTTATAGCAATGTCGTGTTGGGAGCGCGGTTCAACTTCCCGACCGACTCGACATTGACTACTATCGCGGATGATTCGAGCGGCGTTACGGTCACGCCAATGAAGGCAGCCCACATTGTTGAATTAAGGACGGCCATCAACGCGGTGCGCAGCCTGGCGGGTTTGTTGGCGGCGACGTGGACGCATGCAACGATTTCGGTTGGCGATACTATCTACAAGGAAGATGTCAGCGATCTGCGGACGAATCTGGATGAAGCGCTTAGAGCGCTGGGAATTCAGACTTCCGCATACGATGATTCGACATTGGCGGGGGCCCCAAGCGGGACCTTGATCAAGGGTGTACACATTAGGCAGCTACGAATACGCGCCACTAGTGGCATTGGTGGCTCGGGTGGCGCAGGCGGCACCAGCTTCAGCATCCATTGGCTGGTGGCTGATCAATTGGGCACCCCGCGGATGATCTTCGATCAGAGCGGTAGTCTGACAGTCACGGACCAGAACGGAAACTATGTAAGCGGGATGACTCGGCATGATTATCTACCGTTCGGTGAGGAACTCGGTGCCGGCACCGGTGGCAGAACGAGCGCGCAGGGTTACAGTGCGAATGATGGAATCAGGCAACACTTCACCCAAAAAGAACGAGATAATGAAACAGGGCTCGATTACTTCCTAGCGAGATACTACTCATCGACGCAGGGAAGGTTTACTTCATCTGATGAGTTTACAGGTGGGCCGAATGAGTTGTACTCGTTTGCGGAAGACGCCTCGGACAATCCCACCTTCTACGCGAACCTAAGAAACCCACAATCTCTTAACAAGTATCAGTACGCTTACAATAATCCGTTGCGGTATGTGGATCCCGACGGTCACGATCCCGATTCGGAACCAGAACCACAAGATCCGAAGTGTCCGTGCCAGTCGCTCCCGCAGCCTCCGTCAGCGGAGCAAATTGGAAGAGATATTGATAACCTTTTTCAAAAGGCCCACGATGCCCTCGCTCCAGTCGGCAATGTCATAGTGAAGGCCGTCACCACTTTGGTAGTTGCTAGCGCAAGCGTTCAAATCGCATCACAGAACCCTGCGAGCGTCTACAATAGTGAGGGTGATATTAACGCGATACCGGCTGTTAAGGTAGGGCCAATAGTGCAGCCAATGGCCGTACCGCAGGCGGCCTCAAGCAAGGTCACATAAGAGCGGTAAGAGGAAGAGCACCGAGCAGAAGCATGAGGAGGGTGAGGCAAGAAGACAGCGAGATCGCGGACGAGAGAAAGGGGATAGTTCAAGGCGGCCACCACGGAAGCCACCCGGTGGTGCGGGCAAGAAGCCAAAGGGCCCCTGGCCGCCGCGGGACAAACCGCCCGAGCTTCCAAGCACGCCGCCCAAGCCACCAGAGGACCCAAAGGTACCACCACTCTAGTTGCCGAGCTCGAAGAGGGTCCGAGGCGGCGAGCGCATGTCCGGGAGACAGAATAGTATGAAGAGAATGAGCGAAGACCAGGTACATCACTTAAGGGGAAGGGCGGAAAAGAAAGATCCTCAAGCGCAATATGAGCTTGCCTACTACTTAGCCTCTCAGCACAATGCCGAAAGACACCGCAAGGAGAGCTTGGAATTACTCAAATCAGCCGCAAAACGTGGCCATAGCCTAGCGCAATACGCGCTCGGCAATTGGTACAGTCGTGGAATTGGCGTCCGGAAGAACTACAAAACGGCCTTCTCATATCTGCAAAGCGCAGCCAAGCAGGGCCACCCTTTAGCGCAATATGAATTGGCTGACGCGTTGGAGCGTGGAGAAGGTGTCAAAAAGAATCTCAAGCAAGCGCTTAAATGGTATCGAAAGGCGGCCGACCAAAACGATGCAGATGCTCAATCGGAACTTGGTCGGTGTTACTTCTACGGTATTGGTGTTAAGCGAGACTACGAAGACGCTCTTCGCTGGTATCGAAAAGCGGCGAAGGCTGGTAACGCGGACGCCCAATATGCGCTGGGATACTGTTATGAGACGGGTCGGGGAGTAAGACCAAATAAGAGAGTTGCAGCGTTATGGTATGGAAAGGCCGCGAAGCAGGGAGATAAATATGCACGAGTTGCCCTCAAGGAACTCAGGGAGCTCGGGTAGCGTCAAGGATTTTGTGTAAACGATCGTTGTTGTTTTTTGGTCGCTGCCTTTTCATCTTAATTTGTTAGCGCAGTAGGAGCTGTGGGAACGGTGGGAAAACAGCAGTATGTTTTTCCACGGTTCCCACTGCCGGTTTTTTGCCTTAGTGGTCCATTCGTCTCCGCAGTTAGCTCACCGGCATCCGGTCGGCGTAGATGATAGCGAAACGGTTGAGCGCATCCCACGAGTCGCGGACCGGCATGGTCCACTTCTTGGCGATGTTGCGCAGCGCCAGATAGATTAGTTTGCTGACCGCCTCATCGTTGGGAAATGAGCCGCGCGCCTTCGTGACTTTGCGCAGTGACATGTTTAGCGATTCGATGGCGTTGTGTAAATAATCTTCCGAATCTCCGGCGGATGCGCGAAGAAGTCCTAAGAAGTCCAAGAAGTCGACAAACAAGAAAAAATCTGACACGCAATCGCCCTCTTCCCCGCGAGAGAAAAGCAAGAACCCCAACGCAGTGGCGCCACACGTCTCTGTGCCTGCGTCCCCCGGTCGAAGATCTCGACATGACCGGCTGGAGTGGCGATTACAATCTTCCAAAATTGGAGAAGTAGACATGCCAAAAAAGAAAAATGACACTGATCAAGAAATACAAGAACATGCCGATCGAGGACCGACGCTTTGCATGCCATTAACCCCGGAAGCGCCGCGACGATGAATCAGGCGAGCAGAATGCAGCGAGTGAAGAAGGCACATATACAACGTTTGTACACCAGAGCGCGATGGTTCGGGGTCAGTCAAACGTACGATAGCGAGCTTGGGCCAATTACGATCCCGGAGTGGGACGCCGAGCGAGCGCTCGCGGCGCTTTGCATTGAGCGTATCCCGTTCGATAAGAGGGCGGAAACCGTCATGGGTTTGCAAGGCGCAGTCAGATCGCGATCAATCCCGTGGCGCAACTCCCGCATAAGACACTTCTTCACGAAACGGCCCACTTATGTTGCTTCGAACTTATGTGGTGCTGAGCCTACTTCGGTTAGGGGGAGCATCCATCCTCACCTCACGCGGCTTTGGTAACTTGGGCTAAGGGCGCGTGGTGGGAACCAAGCCTGGTAATATCAGCTTGCCAAAGATTTCAGGCTAAAGTTCCCGAGTGAGTGAACTGCACCAAACAGCCAAGCGGGCTCGCCGTGAAGCATCGCGCTTCACGTTGTTCTGTAGTAGCTGCACAGAACAGGCACCAGAAGCTCAACGGTACCGCATCCGGCCTCACTCATGATCGACGGGTTGACTGTGTCAGCACAGTCTCGCCAGTTAGTTTCGAGATACCGGCACGGGCAGCGTCACGTTCGTCGAAGCTCTTGCCAATCAAAGGGAAGACGCCGGCCCAATCAAATCGCGGAGCTCACTCCGGTGAGTGGCTCAGTTAGGCGTTCGGGATTCAGCGTCTCCCCACGCACAAAGCTTTAACGCCCAAACAACAGCTCTTCGCGATACTCAGTCTGCTCCTTCAGTACATGGAATGCGGCCTGGGCCAGTTTGTGGGCGATGATGTTGTAGCAGATCATCTGCCGCCCTCGCCCCTGATGTCGTTTCAGTTGGCGCTCGTAGCAGCGGCGCACTTTCGGATAGCAACGCACCGCATGCAGGCTTTGTAGGGCCCGAGCAACTGGCAAATCTTCGGCAATTCGTTGCGCAGCTTTTGCTGCACCACCACCTTAAGTTGTTCGTCGATCACGCACACGTGACAATCTCTTGCACTCAAATCGATTCCACAGTAGAACTTCATCAGAGGCGGCCCCTTTTTTTTGGCGAAAGGTTGGTAAAGCAAACGCAGTTTACTTCGTTCGCTTTCGGCCGCCTCTATTGATTATCAAATCGGACCGGAGCGCGGGAGCGTGTTTCTCAACTTGATTGATCGAATCGAAGGTTGGATGTAATCGTCGCGCCCGGTCAACTTACGATGGGCGGCATCGGGGTCAACTCTAAAGAACATGGACATCACTGTGGACACTGAGTGAGGAAGGAGCCGTGGCAATGATCCTCCGATTCAAGAGCGTCCTAGTGGAACGATCACCTATCATCGCGCACGGAGTCGACTCGTCAGGCGTTGACCTTGGATACGATCAGGAACAACTCCGATACGATATGGCCTCGGCCAACGATCATGAATTGTATCTCCCCACCGATGATATATATCTCTCCCGAAGCCGTTTAATCGAGACGGCCGTCGGCTTCGGTTGGTGGTTCAATATCATCATTGGCGTCCCCATGGTCCTGGAAGTGCTTGCCTTCCTCGGCGTGATTCCTGGCATAGGTATTACTAAATGGCAAAAAATCGCAGTTGTATTCGCTTTTCCGCTCATGTATCTCGGCGGATACCTGTGGCGCACCCGCAAGGCGATTATCGAACGGATGAAGCAAACGGCCGCCGCGGACCGTGGCGTTTACACATTTCAGATTGAGTGTGTCCGTCAAGACAAGTGGGAATCGTTCCGCCGCCGGCATTCTCAAGTAAGGAAATACTGAGTCGTAGGAGGAAAAATGAGATCGACGCAATTACTTCAGCATCGCGCTGCTCTTGGCATGCTCGGTCTGTTTGATGCCGCACGTTGTTATTCACGCTACTGTGGCTCCCTGACGTGCAAAGTACTGGCGTAAAGTCACCTTCATTCACGGAACTGGCTACGATCGTCAAGAACACTGGCAATGAGGGTGACTATAAGGGCCGCCTCCCAACACTCATGGGCGTAACGTCATCTGACAAGCCGTGGCTGGCCCATCAGCGCACTAACGGAACAAGTGTAGTCCAGCCAACGGAACATCAATTCAATGTCGGTAGAGATGTTGACGGAGCAGAAATCGCAGTCTTGATGTGGAAATATGACATTACATCTCCCCTGGTAATGCTCGATGCTTTTGTCTGCAACCTGCAAGGCAAACTAGTGGACTGTAACAGTTGAATTGCTAGTACCAATCCGGTTCGAGACGTCAGTATATTTCCATTTGATCGGCCGCGAAGTCTCGTTGTAGCGGCGGATGTACTTCATGAGTTTACGTTTTAGATCGGTGACCGAAG
>WNFS01000147.1_pt1 | contig 74090 bp, 65 predicted proteins | sample 5400141 | NCBI WGS metagenome assembly WNFS01 (sample SAMN13153358, study PRJNA577476) | soil metagenome | isolation source: 60 cm saprolite under Madrone tree | place: USA:California | collected 2016-06-14 | reverse complement strand
GCAAACGTTCTTCGTCGGCAAGCACCAGTGGTGCTTTTGGCCGTCCAGTAATCATGGGACTCCTCCAGCAAACAGGATGATCCCACTATATAAGAGGTTAACAACTTATTCAAGTTATTTACGAAACACGACACTAGCAGGCTGTTGAAAAACTAAGAACGATCCACGAAATCACACGAAGCAGCACGAAGAGAAATTCTTAGTTCGCGTTTTTTTTCGTGTGCTTTCGCGGATCGTCCTGCTGCTTCCTGGGAATGGGAACCCCTTTTTCAGCAACCTGCTGGGCGTTCCTTCGACTCGATCCCATGGCTCGCAACCATCCTGCTTTCTCGCCTACTTGCGCACCGGTTTTGTTAGGCGCACTTAGTGTAGTTTCATGGATCGCTTTCGTTCAAAGGATATCGTTGGCTCCTCGTTTCGGATCAGAATCGGTCTGAAACCAATACTGGAACGTAGCTCGTCGAAGGACAACGAAACTCTTTTTCCAACCGCCTCGAGTCCTGGGCTAGATCTGACAAAGTCTCACGTGCTTAGAATCCCCATTGACAAACTACTCGGAAGTCGTTAGAAGAGCGGCACGAACCTTGGCGGTGTCAGCGTGCACGTTCGAGTTTATGCATGAGGAGCCAAAATGCGGGATGACGATGTTATTGGATTAGTGATCGCCCTCGTGGTGATCGTGGTGGTCATGGCGGTTTACATCGGACTGATTGTGCTGGGTGTAACTATCGCGAAGCGCAAGAATAGATCGCCGCACTGGATGTGGTTTGCAGTGCATCCGCTGGGATTGTTAATCACGTTAATAGTCATGGCCAGCTTGTCCCCTTTGAAGCGATGCCCACAGTGCGCACAGACGACGCAGCCGCAGGCCCGCCTATGCCCGTTCTGCGGATACAGCTTTATCATACCAGGAACATTCGCGCCGCCACCGCCTGTTTACATTCCCCCACAGCGCTACTAACTTGCAATGACTTTCAATTGAGATCATCGATCTGCAAACCCACCGGGCTTGCACCGGCGCCTTTAATCCCGTCGAGCACGCGCACCACGTCGGCATAAGGAAGCGAGCGCGGCGCTTTGATGAACACTGTCTTTTCTATCCTCATCTCTTCAGGCAGATCGGTTCGATCCCGAAGCTGATCGCTGTATGCGTGGTTTTGCAGCCGCCGTTGAAATACGTCTACCAGCATAGTGCTCAACTTGCTCGTGTCATCGACGGAACCGACATCGCCGGTCGCGTTGAGCATTAGGGTGCGGTCGTAGTTGATCGTAACTACCAGACCCAGAGGCGGAGGGTCGACACCAAGAGTTTTATCCGGCTGCGACGGGACTTTTACCTGAAACCGCGCCGGCTTCAAAGGTGACACCACCATGAAGATGATCAGCACTACGAGCAACACGTCGATTAGCGGCGTGACATTGATGTTTGGTTTTGTGTAATTGGCAGATACTTCAGCGTTCTGGCCGACTGAATTCGCAACGGTCATGACGGCGGTCCTCCTGATGCTGAGTTAGACCTCAAACCGCTCAAGAAGTTCCACCGTTGGCCACGGTCTTCTAAAAAAAGCTGGCTGGTTCAGGTAATGAGATTGTTGATGAGCACAAAAAAGCGATCCACTAACTCACGCAAAATAACTCGAACCACAACCTGAGTTTCGTGATGTTTCGTGTGTGTTGATGGATCGCTTTTCTGCCGCGTCACAAGCGATCCTTTTTGCTTACTATAGCGAAAGCCTTTCAGCGCCTATTGGACCTTCTTCGCTGAAGCATCCGCGAACAACAACGGAAAGAACTGCCCGTCGATTTTTTGGCCCGCGGGAATTGGTGGCACACCAACCAGCAAGGGATCGCTTGAGACTGAACGGACACCGTCGCGCAAAACGTTGATGACAGTCCCGCGTCTGGGAAGTTGACTATGGTTCTCGTAAGAGCCGTGGATCATCAACGGGTGGTGAAACGAGCATTCTCCCTGCTTCAATTCAATCGGCACTGGCTTGAACAGAGATTTCTGTTCTTCAGTTAAGAGCCCTTCAATCGCGCGCATGTCGTTTGCCAGTCCGGTAATCGGCAGCAGGTCCCACCTGTGACTGCCGGGGACGTAATGCACGCAACCGTTCTCGCGCGTGGCATCGTCAAGCCCAATCCAGCAAGACAAGTGCGCCATCGGCCGGGTGCGGGTCCAATAGGAATAGTCCTGGTGCCAGGCTACGACTCCGCCATGATGAGCAGGCTTGCAAAAAAGCTGATCGTGCCAGAAGCGAACTGCGCCATTGAGAAGTTGAGCGGCCGGCACTACGAACGCAGGATTCCAGAGCAGGTCATGAAAGCCGGGAGCGATCCGCCACGCGCCCAGCGCGTGAAAAAGCACCTGTGATGGATCCTTTGACTCATTGGTGTGAAATTCATAGAAGAGCGCGTTGCCGGGATGGTCTGGATCGATGAGTTCCACTAATTCCAAACGCAACGCCTCGATCTGTTGATCGTTCAAGAGACTGATGCCGGCGAGATAGCCATTGGTGTGAAAGAATTCGATTTGATCGTTGGTGAGGCGGTACTGATCCCACTCTTCGGCGGTCCCTGGTGCGGGAAAGAGATTCGTAATCGGATCGTGATGTTTTGATAGATCGACGATCATTAATTGGTGGAAGCGCCGTTAGGCGCGAAATATTTATAGTTCTTCGTCTCAACGGTAGAAAGGAGCTCGAAGGAGCGAAACGGAAGAACACATCACGCTCCTTGTATCTACGGAGCTTAAACCCGAATGCTTCTTACTTTGACTGCTCAATCCCATCAATCACAATCCGCGCAATCGTCGGGATGATCTCCCGTTCATTCGCGTGATCAGTGGTGAAAGTCACCAGCACAAACCTTGCCCCGTTCGGCAGCTCTACGTAAGCCGCATCGTGCCGGGTGGTGCTGGTCCAGCCGGCCTTCGACCAAAGCTTAGCGCCAGTCAGTCCCTGTAAGGCAATGCCGGTAAAACCATGACCCTGATCGTCGTTGTCTTTCGAGGTGCCCGCGAAATCTCGCTTCAGCAGGTCCATCATTTGCGCTGAGCGCGCGGGACTGATGGCGCTGGCAGTGGCGATTTCAGCCAGCAGGCGCGCGGTGGCGTCGGTCGTTAGCTTGTTTCGATTCTCGCCGTTTGGACCGCGCGAAACTCTCTCGCGGCCGTAAGCGTCTTCGCAAAAAGTCTTTTGATTGACATTGATGTTCGCAAAATCAAGTGACGAGTAATAGCGGTTAACTGCGTTCCGCTTATACTGCCAATCCGCCATTTCTTTCGGCGACAGCTCGTAACCACCAGTCGTTTGGGTCAGCACGTCAAGCACGTACTGAGTTGCCTCATTCGAAGAATCGACGATCATGTCGCGCACCGCGCGTTTCAGTTCATCGGTCTCCTGGATTTTCTTGTCCTCCAGCCAGCGATGAACGGCGACAAAATAGAAAAGCTTCACCACGCTGGCGGGATAAACGCGTTCGTTGCCACGAAAACTGGCCATCGAGGGGTGCCGGGGATCGCGCAAGTCGATTAAGGTTATCGAGAGCTGTCCCGCCGTTAGTTTCTTGTCGGCGAACTTGGCGAGAGTCGTGCGCGCCGCGTTGTCGACGAGCGCCTGTAGAATATCCACGTGCGCAACTTTGCCGGGCCTGAGGGACTCGGCCGGCCAATGCGTCTGACCTTGCGTTGAAATAACAAGCAGAAGAAGGGCTGGGATACGGAGGCAGATCCTAATTCGATTCATAGTAAATTCCGTTCGTGTTGAATCTCTTTGCGCGTTTAGAGGTGTCGAAGAAGCGACAGAAGTCGGGGCAGTAGCCCGACCGTCACGGAACGCGTCTGCGGGGATGATTGCGCCCTCCCTTACGGTCGGTCCACTGCCCCGTCTTTCACTCGCATCCAGATCCAATAGACTGGCAGGCCAAGGGCAATCAGAGCAACGCCGGCAATTGGAGGATTACGCGCCAGCACGCCAAAGCCTGTCATTAAGTGACCGTGCAGCATCAGCCCAGCCCCATTCGCGAAATCATCTCGCACGCCCCACAGGGTCATTCCCAGGATCAAGGCCGTAGCCAGCAGAAAAAAGATCGGCACTACCGGATAACCCCACGCGCGATAGGGGCGCTCGAGGTCAGGCATCTTCCGCCGCAGGATAAAGACCGCCGCGGTCACCAATCCATAAAAGATCCACAAACCGAAGATCGCGTAATCAGTCAGGATGTCGAACGAGGACGAGAAAGCAATAACCAGTATGCAGGCCCAGACCGCTTGAACTAGCAGAGCGCCGGTCGGCACGCGTGTGCGCGGCGAAACCTTTGAAAGACTTCGCGGGAACAAACCATCCCGCGCCATCGCGTAAGGAACCCGAGCTCCGGTAAGAATCGACGTATGCAGTGTGCCGAAGGTCGATGACAGCAGGGCGGCGGCGATGAACGTTATCGCCAGCGGACCGAGGAACCTTTGCGCAACTTCAGTCGCGACCGATGACGTGGTGGCAACGCTCGCGACTTCGGTCGGCGACATCGCATAGAAGTAAGACAAATTCACGAAAAGATACAGCGCCATGATTAGAAGCATCCCGCCAATCAGGGCGCGCGGCAAATTGCGATGCGGGTCTTTTACTTCTCCGGCCACCAAAGTGACATTGTTCCAACCATCATAAGCCCACAACGCCCCGAGCATCGCCGCGATGAAACCGCCAAAGCCCACACGCGCCGCAGCCGACACTCCTTCACAAGCGCCCCCAACATTCGTCATCCAGAGATGTGACCAATCAGCATCGCGGGCCAACAGAAAAGCACCGACTCCAACCACCAGCACCAGAGCGATCTTGATCCCGGACAGCACGGACGCGACCCCGCCACTGACCTTAACTGCCAGGCAATTAATACCGGTTACGATCAGAATTGAAGCCAGGGCGACTACCTGGATCTTGCCAAATGGTATGGGATGGCCGAAGAGGTTCGCAGAAAAGAATTCACCATCCAACCTTCTTTTCAGCATCGTGTTCAGGAACAGAGCGAATTGCACACCAAGCGCTGCCTGCGATCCGGCTTTGCCGATGAAGAAGGACATCCAGCCAAACAGAAAACCCGCCGCGCGGCCGTAGGCCTCGCGCATGAAGACGTATTCGCCCCCGGCGCGCGGCATCATCGCGGCCAGTTCGGCATAACTAAGCGCGCCGGCCAGCGAGAGTAATCCGGCCACCACGTAAACAGCCAGAACCTTGCCCGGCGTGCCGACGTTGCAGGTCATCACACGCGCCTTTAGGAAGACGCCCGTGCCGATCACGTTGCCGACCACCACGGACATCGCGGCGACGAGGGTCAGGCCGCGCACTAATTGTCCGGCATCATGGTTTTGCGTTTCAGGTTTCAAGTTCAGATCTCAAATCTAAAATCTCAAATGGAAGAGATCAAGTTTGTTTCCCCCGGTGCGATGAAAACCTAAGAGTCATCCACGAACTCACACGAAATCACACGAACCAATGCCTGTATTCGCGTCGTTTCGTGTGGTTTAGTGGATCGTATTATTGTCGTGCCACCAATTTAAACCCATTTATGTCACCACAGGTCGTTGGCCAAAAGATCCTCGTAAGTATCTCTCTTCCGAATCAGCTCTGCCTCGCCGCCTTGCCGAATCATTACTGCCGCAGGCAGAGGCCGGCCGTTATAGGGAAACATTTGCGCCAGTGAATATGCTCCGGAATTAAGCAGTGCCAGCACTTCACCAGGTTTCACATCCAGCGGCAGCCGGCGATAGTCCGGCAGGCGGCCGTGGCGCTCGATATCAAAGTACACATCTCCCGAATCGCACAGCGGACCGGCAACTTTATATTCAGCGTCAAACGGTTCAGACGCACGAGAAGCGGAAATTAGATGGTAGTACCACTTGTAATTGTTCATCGACAGCAGCAGGTTATAGCCCGCGTCGGTCAACAACCACACGTCGTTCGTTTCCGGCCGGCGCTTGATATTGCGCACGGTTGTTAGCACCACGCCGGCATCGGCTATTACGCTGCGCCCGGGTTCAAGCAGGATCGTCACGCCTTCGAGCAGGTGCTCAGCTTCGGCATCGCGCGCCGATTCCCGCGCGACCCGCAAGGCCTCAGTCAGTACCGCCGCTGGTTCGAGATCAGCGCCGAGCATGTCGCGTTCGTGCTCTGGCAGGTCGTCGGCCTGTGAACGATCGCGCAGGTAGTTCACCGGAATTCCGCCACCGAGATTGATGTGTTCGAGCGTCAGACCCGTCTCACGATGAATCGTCATCAAGTGGTTCCACATGCTCTTGAAAGCGTCTGCGAAAGGCTCGACGTCAGGTGTCTGCGAACCGACGTGAATGTGTATGCCGCAAACATGAATGAGTTCGGGATGCCGCAGGCCGCGGCGAAACGCATCGAGGACTTCCGATGAGGAGATGCCGAATTTTGAAGTGAGCAGCGCGGTCTGCAAACCGAGATGTGAACGCGTGCCAATTTCAGGCACCAGACGAAGGGCGATTCGCGCCGGCGGCAACCCGGCATTCAGCTCAGCACGAGCGCGGCGCACCGCGTCTTCGACCAGTTCGATCTCGTAAATCGAATCGACATTGATGGAATAGATGCCGGCGCGCACGGCCTCATCAAGCTCCGCGTCAGTTTTGCTGGTACCGTTAAAAATAATCTGGTCAGGACGAAAGCCGACTCGCAGGGCCTTAAACAGCTCGCCTCCGCTATTGACCTCGATGTCGATGCCCGTGTCGCGCACGACCCTCAGCACCGACATGTTCGAATTAGCTTTCGAGGCGTAACAAAACTTGATAGGCCGATCGACCTGCTTCGCGGCCGCTTGCAGCCGGGCGATGTTGGATTGAATTCGCTGTTCGGAAAAGACGAACAGGGGCGTGCCGTACTTGTATGAGAGAGTGGTCGCGTCCGCGCCGCTAATGAAAAGATGTTTGTTGCTGCGCGCTTCGAGGAATCCGGGAATAGTCCAAGCGGGCGCGGCGGTCATGACTGTTGACATGGGAAAGAAGCCTTCGATGATGTTTTGCTGAAAGGGCGAGATTAGACTGCTAAGTAAGTAGCGTCAAGAACGAACCGTCGATTGATGTCATCTTGTCTGGAGCCGGCTTGTCACGAGGTCAGCACCGGGAGCGATAGCGACCGGGTCTCAGTGCTCCAGGCAGATTAAAAGTGGCATGGACTGAGCCGGTCGCTACCGCTCCCGGTACTGACCTCCATCACAATTGCCCGATCATCTCTGCTGGATTCCAGTACGCCCAGAGGCTTTGAATCTTGCCGTCCTGGTTTATTTCAAAAACATCGATGCCTTCAAACTTGACCTCTCTACCGCTGGCGCTGGTGCCGGATCCTATCCACTTCACCGCCGCGCCATTACCGGCGACAAACACTGAGTCCTCAGTCAGGGCCACGCTTTTGAAGTTCTTGCATATCGATTGAAGGAATTCGCGGATCGCGGGACGGCCGCTAATGGGCGGCGTACCCATTGGATCGCAGGTGGTGCCATCCTCGGCAAAAGTGTTGGCGAAGGCATCGGCGTCCATTGCGCGGATCGCCAAAAAGTATGCGCGCACCGCGCGCGAGATTTTGTCAGGTGCAACTTGTTCGCCCATCTATTCAACCTCAGTATGAATTTTTCCGACAACCTTCAGTTTGTCGATCTCTTACGCAATGAGGTCAGTACCGGGAGCGGTAGCGACCGGGTCTCAACGTTCCGTATAGATTGAAAATGCAAGGACAAACCCGGTCGCTACCGCTCCCGGTACTGACCTCATGCCCAAGCGACATTCAACAAACTAGCGACCCTCAGCCTTGGCCTTCGCGCGTTCTTTCTCGACCAGCACGCGTCGCAGGATCTTGCCGGAAGCAGACTTGGGAATCTGTGCGATAAACTCGACGAAGCGGATCTTCTTGTGTGGCGCCAGGCGCTCAGCGACAAAGTCCATGATCTCTTCGGCCGATGCTTCCCCGCTCAACACCACAAAAGCTTTAGGTACTTCGCCGGCCTCTTCATCCGCGCAGGGAATCACGGCTGCGTCGGCGATGCACGGGTGCGAAAGCAGGACAGCCTCCAACTCCGCCGGCGCGACCTGGAAGCCTTTGTACTTAATCAGCTCTTTCATGCGATCGACAATGAAAAAGTGGCCATCCTCATCCGCGTATCCGATGTCGCCCGTGTGCAGCCAACGCTCGGAATCGATCGTCCGAGCCGTGGCTTCTAAATTGTTCAGATAGCCGGTCATGACCTGGGGTCCGCGCACCCACAGTTCGCCTTCCTGATTCGGACCCAACTCAAGACCGTTCGCCGGATCGACCAGTTTGCATTCCGTATTTGGCGCGGCCGTTCCGACCGCGCCCAGCTTCATGTCGTCCGGGTCAGGCGGACTGCTGTGCGTTACCGGACTGGTTTCGGTCATGCCATAGCCCTGTCGAATGCCACAGCCAACGCGCTCCATGCACTGCAGAGACAAATCCACGCCCAACGGCGCGGCTCCTGAGAAGATCGTTTTCAAACTCGACAGATCATAGTTATCAATGATCGGATTCTGTGCCAATTGGAGCACGATGGGAGGAACGATATGCGACAACGTGACGCGATACTTTTGAATCAACCCCAGAAATTGTTCGAGATCAAAGCGCGGCATCATTACGATCGTCGCGCCCATGTGCAGTCCCATGTTGAGCACGACGACCAGACCATAGATGTGAAACAGCGGCAAGACACAAAGCAGCGTATCATTACGGGTGAAATACTCCAGACCGTCCATCTGCCGCATGTTCGCCACCAGATTGTAGTGTGTGAGCATCACACCCTTCGGCAGTCCCGTAGTGCCGCTGGAATACGGTAGGGCAACCAGATCTTCAAGCGGATTGATCTCGACGCGAGGAACATCGCCATCGCTTTCGAGCAACGAATCGAACGGTGTAGCGTCTTCAGCGTTGCCAAAAACGAAGAGCTCTTCGACTTTTGACTGCGCCGCCGCCTCGCGCGCTTTCTCTACAAACTGCGGCGAAGTCACGAGAAACCTGGCCCCTGCATTATTCAATTGGAAGGCAGCTTCTTCGGCGGTATAAAGCGGATTGACCAGCGTACTGACTCCTCCCAGCATAGCGACCGCGTGAAAAGCGACGCCATACTCGGGACAATTGGTGCTGAAGATTCCGAAGACGTCGCCTTTGCGCAATCCCTTTCTTTGGGCCAGGCTGGCAGCTGTCCTGCGCACCGCGTCTTCGAATTGGCCATAGGTCAGAGTCCGGCCGCTCGGCCCGTCGATTAGCGCCGGCTTGTCCTTGAATTCGCCCGTCGTTTGAAAAATGAAGTCGGTGATTGAGACTTCAGGAATGGCAACGTCAGGATATGGTCCGCGAAAGATCATGAAGTGACAGGGTGCGCTTCAACAAACTGCCTTGAGATCATTTCTTACTTTCCTTCCGCCTGGTCCTAAGCGCTCATGGAATATTGCGCTTAACTCCCTTGGGGAGATTTACCTTAATGTCGTCAAGGATGGATACATCGATTCGCTTGGCAAATTCATCCAGTATCTTCTCAATCCTCGAATGGCTCATATGTCCCTTTATCGTTATTTTCTTTCCATGCGCCTCGATAGTGATTTCTTCAGCGCCACGAGATTGCATCCACACTTTTACGACGTCCACGAAAGGCTTGCTGACCGGATAGGATAAGGCGAGAAACGTCAAGAGCTGAACTATATCGTCGGGTCGCCATGGATTGCGGATTGTCACCGGAGTGCTTGGTTGTTTCTGACGGGGATTCGCATCCGAGAAATCGCTACCAGAACCCCAAACACGAACCTTTACAAGCCCTTCCTTCGTTCGCGCGCGCCTTGTTTTAGTGGTACCCTGCGGAACCGCTTTATCAGGGAGGCCCAAAGTAAACTTTGGCATTTTGGGAGGATCCGCCGTCCGAGTATTCAAAAACTTCTTTTTCATATCCAATTGCTGCTACTTTGTCAGCAACTCTTCTTCTTCGGCTTCCATCCATATTGGTTTGAGTCCCAAATACAAGACATCAGGATCTAGGTCGGCGCCATTGGGCCAGACGATTGTTCCGGCCTCCTCATCGACACGCAATGCGCGAAACAACTTTGGGTCGCTCCGAATGGGTTCAAAAACCGGGCCGCGCAAATAGGTGTCTAGGTCGATCACCTTCTGAGCGTCGTTCGTAAACGTTAGTTGCACTTTGAAGCCATCGAGCACTTCTACAGCTTTTACTCTGATCAGCTCTTCGTCCATTTCCCCTTTCTCTCCTACTGCAAAGGCTCTATTCGCACCAACGACTCACCGCGTCCTGCTCTCAGCCAATTGTCCATCAATTCGAGTCGATGCAAGTCAGCCCATTCGAGTACTAGATTATGCGCCCGACGTGGAAGACTGCCCCGGTAGACGCGCAAGGTCTCGATCTCGTAGAGGGCTTCGTCCCCCGCGTATCTAGCATGGAAGTGCGGTGGAGCTTGATCACCATAATAAATGTAGACAACAATTCCAAAGAAGCGGCAGATACTCGGCATTCTTTGCTAGCCTATTTGATCAATTTCCAAACGTTCTCAGGTCTCACCGGCATATCCAGATGCTTCACTCCGTACGGTGACAGCGCGTCAACGATCGCGTTGACTATCGCCGGTGTGGCGCCAATCGTTCCGGCCTCTCCCACGCCTTTAACGCCCAGCGGATTTACGGGTGAAGGGGTTTCGGTGCGATCGAGTTCAAACCAGGGGAGCTGAGACGCCCTCGGGATCGCATAGTCCATTAACTCGCCGGTGACCAGTTGACCTTGTTCGTCGTACACGACTTCTTCGTACAGCGCCTGGCCAATTGATTGGACAATCCCGCCATGGATCTGGCCGTCGACCAAAAGGGGATTGATTACTTTACCGCAATCGTCAACTGCGACATACCGGAGAAACTTTGTCTCGCCGGTCTCTTTGTCGATCTCCACGACGCAAATGTGCGTGCCAAACGGAAAGGTGAAGTTCTTTGGCTCGAAAAAGTAAGTCGCCGACAAGCCGGGCTCAGTATCTGGCGGAAGTTCTTTCGCGATGTGGGCCGCCAAGGCAATCTCCTGAATGGTTAGACTCCTGCGGCCTTCTGTCTGAGGTTCAGGCAGAACGCCGGCCGGCGCTTCACCGACGGGTACCACAGGATCAGAGGTCCCGGTCGCCGGGGCGTCACCCGCCGATAACGAATACCGGCCGCCTGCGAACGACAGACTTGATGCGTCGCCTTGCAACATGTGCGCGGCGATTTTCGCGGCCTTTTCTTTTAACTTTTGAATTGCGATCAGGACTGCAGTACCGCCAACAGCGGTCGCGCGGCTACCGAAAGTGCCGATGCCGTATTGCACGATGGCGGTATCGCCATGAATCACCGTTACGTCATTGAGATCCACGCCGAGTTCATCGGCTGCGATTTGCGCAAACGACGTTTCCTGGCCCTGTCCGTGTGGCGACGCGCCGGTCATCACCGTCACTTTGCCGGTCGGTTCAATGCGCACTGTCGCGCTTTCCCAACCCCCGGCAGGCATTGCCTGCTAGCCGGAAAGATCAAGAGCCTTAGCGAGCGCGGCTTCATAGTCGCCGCTGTCGTAATCCAGTCCGGTAGCGGTGTGAAAAGGGAACTCGTCTTTGCCCGGAAAGTTTTTGCGCCGCACGGCAACGGGATCGATTTTTAGTTCAGCGGCGACTATGTCCATGGCCCGCTCAACCACGTAGGTCGCTTCCGGCCGACCGGCTCCTCGGTAGGCGTCCGTTGACATCTTGTTGGTGAAGACACCGGTCACATTCATTTGGATCGCCGGAATTCGATAAGCACCAGAGAGCATCAGGCCCGTCAACGTCGGGATCGCCGGCGTCAGCAGTTGATGGTAGGCGCCAAGATCGGCAAAGACGTTATAGCGAAGACCGGTGATTGTGCCATCGTTCTTACAGCCAACTTCCACGGTGCCGACCTGGGCGCGGCCATGAATAGTCGCCTGCATGTTCTCGCGGCGCGACTCGATCCATTTGACGGGTTTGCCCAGTTGCATCGAGATCCAACTCAACAAAGCCTCTTCGGCGTAAACGTTCAGTTTCGATCCAAACCCTCCGCCAACTTCAGGAGTGATCACTCGCAGCTTATGTTCCCCCAAACCAATCATCAGGGCGACCTGAGTACGCATCAAATGAGGAATCTGCGTCGATGACCAGAGCGTCAGTTCTTCCTCGCCGGGAAAATAACGAGCCAGCACACCACGCCCCTCCATAGCGATTGGAGCCAGTCGTTGATGAACCATTCGTTGCTTAATGATGTGATCGGCCCCGTTCATCGCCGCGTCGATATCGCCTTCGCCCGAGGTCAGGGTGTAAGCGATATTGTTGCCGAACTTTTCATGAATCACCGCGCCGCCTTTCGCGGCTGCTTCAACATCGACGACGACCGGCAGTTCTTCATAATCAACTGAAATCAGATCGACGGCATCACGGGCGAGATATCGATCTGTCGCAACCACCGCCGCAATCGGGTGACCCACGAATAGAGCCTTGTCTGTAGCCAAGACTCGATAGTCGGGAACCTTCAAATCGGGTAGCGCGGCGGCGCAGGGAACCGGACCAACTTTGGTGGCAATGTCTTTGCCGGTATAAATCGCAACCACTCCCGGGGCCTTCACAGCCTCGGCCGCGTCGATGCCCGCGATGCGTGCATGGGCGTAGATCGAACGCACGAAAGCGACGTGCAACGTGTCGGGCAGCCGGATGTCATCCACATAATGCGCGAGGCCTTTGATCAGTCGGGGATCTTCTGTGCGCTTAATTCTTTGTCCGACGTACTTGCTCATTTGACCTCCAATAGAACGGTCACTGTTTAGAGACCGGACTTGCCCGGCCCAATCAACGCAGCGGACAAGTCCGCCGTCTAAACAAGTCAAAAGAGGATGTTATTTATTTTCCCGCAGCCGTCTTCTTCGCTGCATACTCGACGGCTTCAACGATGTGCTGGTACCCGGTGCACCGGCATAGATTTCCTTCCAGCCCGTGCCGGATTTCAGCCCGCGTTGGATTCGGATTACGATCGATTAGTTGACTGGCCGCAATGATCATTCCGGGCGTGCAATAACCGCATTGCAAGCCATGCTTCTCCCAAAACCCTTCCTGCATCGGATGCAGGTTGCCATTAGCAGCAAGCCCTTCGATCGTCGTGATGTTCGCGCCGTTAGCCTGGACAGCAAACATCGTGCATGACTTCACCGCCTGGCCATCGAGCAGCACTGTACACGCTCCGCAAATCGAGGTTTCACATCCGACATGCGTGCCCGTCAGTCCCAACAGATCACGCAGGTAATGGACGAGCAACAAGCGAGGTTCGACCTCATCATGATGATCGACGCCATTCACGTTGACACTGATAGCCAGTTTCATCAGCTACCTCTCTCTTGATCTCAAAAGCGTTGGAAGATACTTCGTGTGAGGGTTCTTCTAAGCCAGTTCGGGGATAAAGTCAAATTTTGATTGGTTTGCACCGAAGCGATTTTGCAATTCAGACTTGAGTGGAGGCTCACCAAACGGAACGCGGACATCTTGTCCACCAGTGGGCGGAACCTGCTCAAGCTTTGCGGTAACGATTCCGAGGGATGGTTCGCGCTACGCGCTCAGTCGGACAGCATGTCCGCGCAACGCGCTAACGCTGGGCTCCGTTGCTTAATCACTTCGCAGTAGCACAGAAGTGTCCACTTTGATTACAGCTTTTCCGTTTGATCTGCCTTAGACGGTCGCCTTGTGAATTTGTCGCTTCAGCCGATGGATACGACGGCGGACGGCTTTAAGTTGGGCATGGTTATGCTCAGCTATCGCACTACCGCGCCTCTGCTTTAATTCTTTGATGCGCGACTTGATCGACGCCTTGTCGATGCCCACTACCTCATGATGCGCGTGCATCTCGATATTAAGGGCCTTGCAGATCGCCACGATCAAATGCTCTTTGTTGAGCTGGGTATATCCCTGCACGGCTTCGTGCTCGATGTCTTTGGCGATCTCACGCAGCTCAGCGAGAGTTTTGTGCTTAAGTTCGTTATGTGTGTAGGCCATTAAGTGCTAATACTCCTCCGTATAGGGTTTGGCGAACAATTACGTGATTTGTAAATATTTCTGTCATATCATGTCGAAGCAGCCATGCCGAGTCAAACTCCCGGAGGAACGCGAAAGATTGTAATCCGCCTGATCGCGGTGCTGCTGGTGTTGCTTATCGGCGGCGCGCTTTACGATCTTTATTATCCGCGAACTACGCGGATGCGCGAGTTTGATCCGGATGAAGTGGCTCGGCTCGAAACCGCCATGTGGCGCTCTTATTACGAAAAAGAGCGCCTGCAATTGTTCAATCAGTTAGCGGAATTGCTGCGCACGCAGTATGGCATGTCGCGGCTTAAATCCGAGGAGGTTGCATATTACGGGGCCAACGCTGCCTTCGTTTTCAAGCAAGGCAAACAGCGGGCTGATTACGAAAGAGCCCTGCCCGATCTATTGAAGTTCTATGAAGCCATTCACAAAATGAGCGATATTCCGTTTGATGTTGACCGCGCTGCGCGTTTGGAACTTGAGTGGTGGATTATTCACCGCCAACGGGAGCAACACGCGCCGGGCGATCTGGCAAGAGCTCTGGCCGAATTGCAGGCCGAGATTTATCGCATACCGGCTGATCGTCTCCTCGATCACGGGCGGCTTCGTGCTGAAGCCATGACGATTCGCGATACGAAGGCAGAGAACGGAGGGGTTACGGAGGCTGACTGGGCCCACATAAACGAGTTGCTGAAAAATTCCTGGCGATCGCTGGTGCAGGCCGTGAAGTCGTAGAAGCTTTGAGTTCGCGTCACCATTGGTTTTCGTGGTTGTTCGTTCGATTTAGTGGATTCGCCTGCCGTGGCAAAAACCAAATCCACGGGCCTCAGCGGCTGACTTAAATGCTTGCCACTTGGCCCCAAAATAGGGCATAGTATGCCCCTAGTTATTCCTTCTCTCGCGCATCAACGGTGATGTGCCCCGCGCCTAAGGATTGGCGGCGGCGTTACGGATAGTTCGAGAGCAGGCTGTTTTCAACCGGAGAAGAGAAGCCGCTCATTTTGGTGAGCATCCGAAACGCAAGCCTTCGCTGCAGCCGTTACTACGAAGCCACCTTCGATTCGAAGCTTCTTCGCCCAAGCTCTAAAAGGAGAGTGCAACTTACATGTCAATGAAACTTTACGTCGGCAATTTGTCCTTTCAAACTTCCAGTGAGGACCTGCAACAGCTTTTTGCGCAGGCCGGCACAGTCGAATCAGCCAGTGTTGTCGAGGATCGCGAGACGGGCCGTTCGCGCGGTTTCGGTTTTGTGGAAATGGCCACCAAAGAGGAAGGCGAAGCCGCCATTCAGCAATTCAATGGCAAGGAATTCAACGGTCGCAACTTGAATGTCAATGAAGCTCGACCCAGAGAAGACCGCGGTGGACGCGGTGGTGGTGGTGGCGGCGGACGTGGTGGCTATGGCGGCGGCGGAAACCGCGGTGGCGGCGGCGGACGCGGCGGCGGCTATGGTGGCGGCGGCGGTGGTGGCGGCGGTGGCGGCCGCAACGATCGCACCCCCCGTTGGTAATCACTAGAGTAGTTCGTCCTTTTGGAGTGCAGCATTTTCTGCTGCACTCCAATCAAAGTTCAATCGGGTCTTATTTGCAGGAGGAGCGCGTGCGTGCTGTGGTAGATAACCGCGTACACCGCGCTTGTTTTCATGCCAGCTAAAGAGCCAAAGGCGGAAAAGCCCATCTATGCTGTCGGCGATCGCGTCGATAAGTTCTGCGCCAAGTGTCAGGAGGAGCGCGGCCACATCGTAGCTACGATCACCAAACGTGGCCAAATCTCTCGGGTGAGCTGTCCCAAATGCGGTGTCCGCAGTTCGTTCAAGCCGGCCGCGGGTCCGCGCACCGCCGGCGCCAGCGCCAAGGCCAGCGCTCCCTACGATCGCACCCGCACCTATAGGACCGGACAACACTTGACTCATCCGACGTATGGTCCTGGTGAAGTCACGGCCGTGATCGAGCCGCAGAAAATCGATGTGCTGTTTTCAGATCGAGTGCGCAGGTTGATTCATTCACAACCGTCTGTTTAAATCTATTGCCGCCCCCTGATCGGACGCTAATTATTTCTTATGATTTCGTGGATCATCTTCGGCGCCGGCAGGAATCGATCCACGAAACTGCATCAAGGTATCCTTTAGAGGCCAATTAGGGGTATCACAATAGTTGGGGTAGCAGGAAGAAAGACTGCAATGAATAAAGAAATTGAGGCCGGACATCAGGGACTTCGCTGGCCGACTACGATTTGGATGATTATTTTTCACCTCGGCGCCGTTGCGGCGCTTTTTTATTGGAGTTGGAAGGCTTTGATTGTCAGCGCTGTCTTGGCCTGGGTGGCGCAAAGTCTCGGCGTGGGCATGACTTATCATCGCCTGCTCACGCACCGCAGCTACAAAGTATCGAAGCCCGTTGAATATTTCCTGACCATTTGCGCGACGCTTTCTTTCGAGGGTGGACCCATTAACTGGGTTGCCACGCACCGCATACATCACGCGCACAGCGACGAGCGCGGCGACGATCCGCACACACCGCACGACGGCCGCTGGTGGTCGCACATTGGTTGGATCCTTTCCGGCACCGCCCAACAACACAGCCCCGAAGTGCTCGAGCGTTACGCTCCTGACTTAACGCAGGATCGTTTCATCGCGGCGCTGAACCGTGTTTACTTTGTGCCTTTGATTATCCTGGCGATCGTTTTGGTTCTGGTTGGTGGCTGGCAGTTGATGCTTTGGGGGATCTTCCTGCGCGTGACGTTTGGTCTGCATGCGACCTGGCTGGTGAATTCCGCAACTCACCTTTGGGGCCGGCGGCGTTTTGAAACGAGCGACAATTCCCGCAACAGTTGGTGGGTAGCGCTTTTGACCTGGGGCGAAGGCTGGCACAACAACCATCACGCGCACCCAACCTCAGCCCGTCATGGTCTCGCCTGGTACGAGATTGATTTCAACTGGTGGGGCATACGCATGCTGCAACTGTTCCGGCTGGCAAAGAGCATCAAGCTCGTGCGCCTGAAGTCACTTCCGGCGTCCACCGATTCGTAATTCTGTGATTTTTGAGGACCGACTCAACGACCATGACGCGGTCAGTACCGGGAGCGGTAGCGACCGGGTCTCAATCGCTGCGACGTTTGGATCACTTGGACAGACTAACCCAGTACCTACCGCTCCCGGTACTGACATTATTGGGCGGATCGTTTCACAAGAAGTTTTGTACCGGCGCGTGCCCTTGCGTGTCCCAAACCAACTCGACTGATTCCCATTCGTTCAGGTACAGCCCCAGCACGCGCGCATTAATCCGATAAGACAAAACGACTCGCACGGCCTCGAGAATCTGTTCGATGTGTTCTTCCCGGGTGGCATGGTTCGCCGCACAATCGTGATGTCCGGTTACGGCGACCACGGTGGAAGAATGATGGAGAACGGAAAAAGAAACCTTGCGAACTACGTCGTCCACCGTATAGGTGGATCCGCCGCTAATCAGCTTGTCCGGCCCCGGCTCAGTAATTAAGTCGACATAGTGCACATTGGTGTGCAACTTCATCCAATCAGTTATGGGCTGTTGGACACGTCCGTCGATGCAGGTGATGGCGGTGGCAAATTTGTCTCGAGGCATGCGCGGGCGTCTCTGCTCGATGATCTATTCATAACTCAACGCATCGACCGCATCCTGACGCGCGGCGCGCAAGGCGGGATAGAGCGCGCCGATTGAGCCGCCAATCAAACCAACCACCAGCGAGATCACAATCCACTTTGGCTCGACATCAACGACCAGAGTCGTCGAGCGCATTACCACAAAGCGGATTATCAGGGTCAGCAGCACGCCGATAAAGACACCCAGGACACTCACCAGAATTGCCTCCTGTTCGATGACCCAGGCGATCGAACGCTTGGACATGCCGAGGGACTTCAGGATCCCGATTTGTCGCGTGCGTTCAGTCACGGTCGTATACATGGCCAGCAGAATCACCATCATGCTGATGGTCGCGGCAATGCCGACCACGACCTTTAGAAAAATGTTCAGCGCCGGCACGCTGGACATATAGAGTTCCGGCAACTCTCGTGTCAGGATCACTTGATCGTCCGGGAATTTCTCTTTGATTCGGGTGGCGACTTGCTCCTGCTGAGCTGGATCGGCGCAAGCCACCAGGATCGTGTTGCAGCGGCGATCGTTGGGGTGCTTTTCGCCTTCCAACTGGTCCTGCATTGTGGCCAGAGGGATCTTCAGCCGGCCCCCGCCAGGCGGCTCATAAATGCCGACCAGCCGAAACGGCCGCTCATAGATTTCGATGGTCCCGCCGATGTCGACTCGGTGCTTTTGCTCCTGCTGCCACCCGGAGTCGACAATAACTTCATCGCCGCTCTGAAGCCCTCTTCCTTCTTTGATCGTCAATCCGTTTATCGCGGCGTACTCAGCGAAGGGAATTCCCTCGATCAGGCGCGAGCCGAAGCCCGAGTCACTCCGGTCCAGACTCTGGCCGATGGGAATGGTAGCGCGGACGCCTTCGATGCGCGCAATTTCGTCCGCATGGGCTACCGGCATCAAGAATGCCTGGTTTCCGCTGAGGCCGATTGAGCCCGAGGGACGCACCATGATCTGCGCCCCGATATTTGCTTCACGCTTGCCGCGTTCACGCAAAAGACCGTGGGTCAAACCGACGGTGAAAACCACAAGAAGAACGCCGATCGCGATGCCGGCAACGCTGACGGCAGTGCGCGCGGGTCGATGCGCAAGATTTGAAAGTACCAGACTGTCCATAAGTTTTTGTAGCCGAGGGCTGCGATCCAACACGCGACGCCAGGCATTTGGCACCGCGCGCCATGTGATAACTGAAACACCGATTGCGGTCCAGAAGATGATTGCGGCCTTTCGCACAATTGCCAGCGTGAAGCCGGCGGCAGCCGCAAAACCCATCCTCTTAAGAATGATTTCCGTGCCGCCTTCGTACACACCGATCGTCGCCGGCACGAAAGCAAAGGCAAAGTTAATGACCTTGGTTAGCGACTCAATGATGTAGGCGGCGCCGAGGTGCGGGACAAAGCCGAGCATTTTGAGCGTCACGTAGACTTCCAGAACACTGGTTGCGTGTGACGTCAGGTCAAGTCCAATCATGGAAAAGAACGCGGCGCGCCGGCGTTTGTAAAAGCCGTAAACCGTCAGTTCGACGCGATAAATGTGATGTCGACGAGTGCGCAAGAATCTGGGCCGGAAACCTCGGCGACCAAGGCTGTCAATAATATTGGTAAGCAGTGTGACCCGGCGTCTGGACGCTATGACGGCTGCGATCAGTCCCAGGAACGTCACCGATGCAATTAGGATCAGCACCTCGCGAGCGACCGCTGGCACCGGATACGCGAACAGCATTAGGCAGGCTCCGCCAAAGATCAACAACACCACCGAAAGGTTATAGAGCAGGTTGTCGACCACCAGCGCCGGCACGCCGTGAACCAGAGGCACGCGCTTTCGTAGCAGGGCTACCTTAGTCGGTTCGCCCAGCAACGGACCGGCAAAAGTCAGGAAGCTCATCGATTCGCCGCCCAGCCGCGCGGCGAAAGCCTGCATGAAAGAGAAACGCCGATGCTCAGGAGGAACCGAGATGCTCATCGCGATCGTCCGCAGCACATGCCGTAGACCATTGATCGCAACCACAAAGAAAAAGCCAAAGCCAACGCGTCCCAAGGCGGAAAAAATTGGTTGCAGGCCGACCTTGCGAATCACATAAACGAGCAACAAGGCGCCGAGGACAAACGCGACGGCCTGCATCCAGGCGACCGACCGTTTGGCAGTTGACGGCTTGGCGACCGACGGTGAATCGGTTGTGTCCATCAGTGCGGGATCATTTAGGGAACGTTCCATTGACAACTATCATTGCGCAGGCTGGCCGCCGCTCGCGCTCGTGACTTCGGGAATCACACGACCGGGAAACTTTGCAAAGCCGCGTTTAACCAGCGAAGGCACGGGCGAATTGTCGCTCTGAAGATTTCCGGTCAGCGCCAATATCGTAGGCGCCACGCTCAAGCTGTCATACGGTTCGGACACAGCCAAACCGCGCGGAATACCGGTGGCGTCTCCGCCTGCAAACATCAGGGTTGCATGGGTCGAGACGCGAAAGAACGATCCGTGATTGCCTCCGGGGTTGAAACCGCGCACATCAAAGTTCCAATGATTATTAGCTAAAACCAGCATATCGGTTTCAACCAGTTGTCGTTGACGCTTCCGGAAGCGGCGCAGCAATCTCTCATCGGCCGAGAGCCCGGCCGCATTGACATCAATGCCCGGAGCCGGAAAGAGCGTAAATTGTTCGTGCAGCCCGATTAGCCCGTTAGAATATTGCGTCTTGTACACCGCATGCAACCATTCAAGGTCTGTGTGCCAATCATTTAGCCAGGCCATGCGATCATCGAGCGGGACATCGAGCCGCGGATCCTCCAGCAGTCGCAGCGGCAGACCCGGCCCCAACGGTGCACGTTCAAAGCGTATTACCCCTTGATCGTCCTGATTAAGATGGGCGATGGGCAGATAACGCAAACTCAATTGTCCCTGAGCTTCGCCACGAGGTAACACCAACGCCTGACTGTCTGGTCCGCCGTAAAGCCAGACCACATCATCATCAGGCTGCAAATCCCGGCTCAACGCCGGAGCGATGGCTTCGCGGGGAATGCGAGTGGCGATGAAATCCACGGGACGATTCGTTATGCCTGACTGCACATTGTTGCGCACTGCCTGCTTGTGAATCAAAGTCAGATAATTGATCCGCAGGAAGCTGCGCTCGAGATCCAGCGTGCCGTCGTTTTTCATGACCAGGCCTTCGCCTCCCGGTCCCACTACATAGTTTTGCAGATCATAGACGGAGTTACGATGGCCCATCGAGTCTTCAGGAATCACTTCCGCGATCTTGAGCTTGAAAGGATCGAAGCCCTCCGCGCGCAGTCCCAGGAGGTTTCGCGTTGTCCTCACATAGGCGCCATAGGCCTTCGCCTGTTCGGTCCATTGAGCAGCCAGGACACAGACCCGCCGTGCATTGTCGTCGCGACCGAGCTCCTTATCCTGCACGGTGAACTTCCTGGGTCGTGATTCGCAGAGCGCACGCTGCTTCTCGATCGCCCGGCGCAAGGCACCCAACTCCTCCTCGAGTTGATCCAACTCGCCCTGCCAGCGCATTTTGTCGCGCGCAATAGCGGCGAAGAAAGCATCGGTAGCCGCTCGGCGCAACGCTGGCGGCAGATCTTTACGCTGGAGTTGTTGTATCAGAATGTGCAGCAGATTCAGATCGCTATTGCGGAGATGCAGTCCGGCGCGCTCGTTGCCGTCGAAATCCAGGAGCGCCGTTGGGTACTCAGCGCTCTGTTTCTTGAGATAATACGACTGCGCCGTAGTAGTGGTTATCGAAGGCACGAACGGATTGATCGACTTGAGCGAATAATCCATCAGCAGCCGCCGCTTGGTAATGACGTGATGTCCGCCCCCCTCGAAACTGCCGAGGAGTTTCACCAGATTGAATCCCTGACTGATGACGTGCTCGTCAGTATTAAAGCCGTGGTCGGAAACGACAACGAGCACCGTTTCTGAAGCCAGCGGACTCTTCTGAATCCCGGTCCAAATTCTGCCGACCAGTGCGTCTATGTCGCGCAGCGCAGCCAGATGTGACGCGCGATCGTTGTTGTGATGGGCCACGTGATCGAACGAAGTCGTGTAGTAATCGAGATACTGGACCCGCGAATTCTGCAGGCTCGCGATTAGTTCGCGTTCAAGTTGCTCGGGAATTACATCCCGCAGGTCGAGGCCAGTGATGAATTCTCCCGCGACTTCTATCGGATTTCGTAAGAACTTTGCCCGCCCGGCAAGTTGCAGAGTCTCGATGCGGGCTCCACGTCCATAAAGTTGCGACCCCGCGTTGCGCTGGTAGTTGTCATAAGCGTCGATCAAGATTGGCACGCCAACGGAATCGAGTACTTCGGTCCCCGGCATGTCCACGTTGGAACCGGTTGCTTGCTTGAAATAGAAGGGAATGAAATTCAAATAGTCGTAAGTGCGCAGAATGTCGCGGTCGAATTCGACGTTGCCTTTGATTTGCAGATGCTGCCCGGTATCAAGTGTCGACCATGAAGGGGCCGACAGGCTCATTCCACGCACATAAAAGTTGGTGATGCGCGTGCCGTTCTTGAAGAAGACGTTGTCGAACCACGGCAGCAGACTTCGCCCTGTCATTGGGTCCCGTTCGCGTGCGAAACGCTCGACCATTTCATACGGCAAGCCGTCAACTTTGATTATCACCACGCGCCTGGTGGGGGCTTGCGCGGTTGCCGCAACGGGCAGGAGCACAGCGATGAACACAAGGCCAGTTAGGTAAGCGAGAATTCGTGATAATGCCTCACAGTCCATGGCCTGAATTCTCTTGCTGGGAGGACGTTCCGCAATACCCACCATTACGGCGCGCCCACCTGACTAAGAACTGCCCGGGCTTCGGCAGGCTTCATACGACTGTCCTCGGCGACTGCTTTACGTAAACGTTCAGCGATTGCCGGCCTCCACTCTGAGTCAGCCGATTCCTGGCGATAGAGGCTTAGGAGCGCTTTTTTTGCGGACTTGTCATTGATTTTGGAGAGGGCGTCGAGACATAGCCGCCGTGCTTCCGCATCCGAGGTTCGCTGAAAGATCAGGGCCGCGGCGCGTGCGGCTGACGCGTTTGCCGCGGCGCCGGAATCGGCTAGAAACTGTAGCGAGCGTTTCACCATGCTCATGTCCCAGGCAACTTCCGTTTGCGGGGATGACTTTGCCGCCTGGCTCAAGAAGTTCGTGTGGCGTTCGGTGCGGCGAGCCATTTCCATTCGCGCCGAAAGTTCGGGCGTAGGGCTTTCCCGATGAACATAACGACCGAACGAAACGATGTTGCCGACATTAAGGAAGAAACGAGCCACGGATCCATGCTTGAGCGAAACCATCTCAGCTCGGCGGTCACGCTCGATCCTCGCGGGCAGGCCGTCAGATCGGCGGGCGAAGTCGACTAAGGCGTCGTACTGCTGCAACGCGAGTTGAATCTCGCTGCCGTTGTCGTTGTTGAGCGGATTGACCGAGACAATTTCCAGGCGACGCTCGATCTCGCGCCGAAGCTTTGGATCGAGCGAGCCGTTGAAGGACAGCAAGAGCTTCAATTCCGAGTAACTTCTCAGGCGCGAAGGCTGATTCAGATCCATGCCTCGGCGGCCAGTGACAAAGTTATAAGCGTTCCGTCCCAGAAAGTACGGGATATTGCCAAAGCTCGAGAGCGAGAAAATGTTCTTGGCTAGATCGTTCAGTACGCGGCGAGACACTTCACGGCCTTTCGGATTGAGATCGTCGCGAAAATCAACCAGCAGGGCCGGAATCTTCTCATGATCCAGTCCGTAAAGCGCCAGCGGAATCATTTCCAACGAATGTGCGGCCGGGTCGTTTGCAGTTGTCGGACGATTATCAGAATCGAAGTAGCGGGTCTGCGCATAGCCGTTCCAGTTGCGCAGGCGAGAGTCGGACCAGGGGTTTGCGATATTCAGAAAGCGTTTGCTGAAGGAACGGTTCGCCGATGTTGCCAGATCGGATTTGGCTACCCATAACAGGACGTGAGTCGGGCGGCCATCCGGCATAGTCAAAGGTTGAAAATAAAGTCCCTCGGCTTCAGCCCGCTGGCGCAGCATCTCCCAGTTGTGGCCAACAGTGTCGACCGAAGCCTCCGAACGCTTTGCGACCGTGTCGTCAAACTTGTCAGGACCAAAGAAGCCGCCGAAGGTACTTCCGCAAAGAATCAAGCGCGCCCGCAACTCGAGCATTTCGCCTGGTGTGAAGGTGGGCGTCAGCTCTGGTAGCAGCGGCGTCGAAGTATCGTTGAGGCCGCCCTCGCGGGTCGTCATTTGATTCGTGGCAGAACTTTGGCGAAAGGCGAGCAGTTCGCTTTCGTCACGCGATCGTTGTCGCAGGTTTTCATAGTTGCCGAGAATCGACAGCGCCTGCGTGACATGCGCGGTGCGATAGTCTGCGGCGTTGCGGCGGTAGCTGCGACTGGCGGCCTTCAGAGGGATTCCGTAACTGTCGAGAAAAACATCTTGCAGTGCTATCCAAAAGAAATGGTTCCACGATTGGCGGCTGGGATTGGCGGATCGTTGTCGGACAGGGTATCGCGCACTACGCTGACGAGCGGAACTTCCGGCGCGGGCAGGGCGTTACTGCGCATTCCGTCGAGCCGGCCAAAGATGGTGAGCAATTCCGCGCCGCCAATCATCGGCAGGCGTTCGATTCTGAACTGAGGTTGAGGTGTGCCGGACGCTCCAACCTCGGTCGGCAGCTCTCCTGCAGTCGCCCCGGTCGATGCGTTGGCAGCCAGACGTTCTGCGTTAGTCAGCGCGGGAACCGGCACCGCAGACGCAGTTGTAATCTGCTCAATCTCGACTGCTTTAGCTGGAGCAGATGGCTTGGCGCCGAACTGGTTCGTTGTTTGTGCAGCACTCTGGCCCTGCCAAAGCGCACTGGCGATCAACAGCAGAGTCAATCGAAAAACGACGCGGCGAGTGAATATCCGGCCGGTGTACCTTCTGGGGCGATAGGTTTTTCTGTCCATGCTTTGAAAAAACGCTCCAAAAGGAGCGATGTTCCTGCAGCTTTCTTATCTGGTGTCTGTTTCACCAGTGTATTTTTATCGCGAAAATCCTCGGCAATCAAAGTACCAACGATCTCCTCAGATGTCTGTACGATTGTTACAGTTGTGTAGACTGATCGTAGAGTCATCTACCGGAGATTTCACTTAGTGTTTGTTTGATTAGCGGCCGCCGTTTCCTTTGGCTCAGCTTCCAGATTCGCGGGACCCTGCCAACCGCTTTTCTCCAACAATACAACGGCGTACCGAATCGGCACAGCAAAATTCGAAGCAGTGTTCTCGGTGAAGATCGCGAACGTGATTCCGATTACCCGGCCCGACGGCCCAAACAGAGGGGCGCCTGATCCACCTTCGCCGGTGCGCGCGTCATACACAATACGCCGCGCTTTGAGATCCGTAATATTCCCCTGCGTCGTCAACGGCGTAATCAGCTTTTTTTCTGCGAGGTAAGCGAGTTGCGCCTCGACCGAACCATATCGCTGTTGAATTGCGCGCGCCTCACTTTCATCCAAAAGTGCCAGGATACGATCTGGTCCCGACGGATATCCCATCGTAACCACGAGCTTCCCGATTGCGACCGATCCAGGATCCTTTTCCAACAGCAGAACCGGCGTCTTTGGCGGCAGGTCCTTAGGGTCAATCATGCACACCGCGACGTCCTCTGGTTTTCCGGCCTGCTTGAACTTCAAATTGACAGCCTGTGTGTTCCCGGGAAAGAAAGCCACTAATTTTTTCAGCCGCGGGACTCCTTTGACACTGCTGTTCAAGGCCTGGGCTCGCTCATCCGCTTCCCATGGCTGTGTCACGTGACGATTAGTCAGCACGAAACCATCGCCGACATGAAATCCAGTGCCGACGAAAGGAAATTCAGCTATCGGTCCTTGCCCCTCGGGACTCAGGACCGGCTGTTCATTTCCATTTTGGACCGGGTTCCCGGATTCATCGGTCTGTGTCTCGGAATAACGAAGCGGGCGGCCGGTTCCCAACTCGACAAAGGTGAACGAACCATAAATCAAACAGACGCCCTCGCCGTACTTGACGCGCAGCATTTCACCCATCGCGATCGTATTCTGAATTCGATTGGTAGATTCTATTACCTTGCTCAGCTGATCGTTCGCGCGTTGTAGTTGTTGCTGCTGGGCCACGAGCTGGGCCTGCTGCTCAGCTATGGTGCGACGACCGCGACGGGCTTCATTGAATTGCGCAAAGCCAATGTAGAGGGCGCCGAGTACGGCCAAAATAAGGATTGCGAAAGCAATTATCTTGGTACTGGGATTAATCTCGCGAACCAACTCGCGAGTGAACTCTCGCAGGAAGATTTTTGCGTCATCGCGGCGCGCCGTCGCTGAAGCCTCCATCGCTGCCTGTTCGATGAAAGGTGCGACGTGTGCGCCGTCGCGGCGACCCGGTACCAGGGCCGGGGTTGAGGCGATCGGAAAAAAATGTATCGATGGACCCGCGGGACCGATCCAGATTTCGTCTCCGTCGTGAATACCCTTCTCGGGCTTAATTGATCGGCCGTTTAGTTTGACTTCCAGATTCGGATCGATGCTGGCGATGCGATAAATGCCGTTCTTGCGCGCCAGTTCAATGACTGGCCCGGTGCTGGAGGCGCCCTGCGGTAGACGAATCTTCACATCGCAATCTTCACAAGCGCCGATGCGAATGATCTCGCGCATGACGACTTCCGTCGATCTGTCGTTGAGCGACGAGACGTGAATTACCAGCCCGTTTACCTGTTGTTCTGCCATTGTTTCGTGAAGCTTATTAGTCCGAACATGAAACCAGGCGTCCGCATCGAAGACCGCGTGGAGCTTGATGCGGTCTGTCAAGCGGTCGCCCGTTCGCATCAATCTTACAATGGAATCGGTTGCGCGCAAAGACTCAGCACTGGGTAGTGCTTTTTCGAGTACAAGCTTCAGCGTGCTCCTGCAATCAGCAACTTAAAGGTTGAACTCTGAACCAAAATTAGGGCTCAGAGATAATCGTTCTTCAAGAGCTCGTGCTAGCATGTGAATGTATGGCTGAACCTAAATTCGTCAACGACCTCGCGGAATTGTGCGCCCTCGCGCCTGTGACTCGCGCGCCGATTCACCATCACGTGTTTGTGTGTTCGGGCAAGTCCTGTTCGGCCGTCGGTAGCGCTGAAGTGATCGAGGCATTTGAAAGCCAGTTGAAATTGCGCGGAATCCTTTTCGGCAAGGCAGCGAAGGGCAAGAACCCCAACGGCAGCGTCATACTGACTGAGTGTGCTTCAGTCGGTTTCTGCGCTATCGGCGCGGCGGTTATGGTTTATCCTGACGGGGTTTGGTACGCGCAGGTTCGCGCCTCGGATGTGCCCGAGATCATAGAAGAACACCTTCTCGGTGGCCGTGTGGTCAGGCGACTCGCGCTCTTGCAACTTCCGGCGGCGGGAGTTGCGGAAAAATCAAAACCAGGGGGCAGCCAAACAGAAGAAAATTGGGAAGCGTAGTTACTTGATGGATATCGTCAACGCGTAAGTAGCGTTTCCCCGCATTCCGCCCACCACGATCACGTAATCATTGTCGATAGGCAGTTGGCCCGACCAATTCATGGCGTCGTCCCCGTCACCTGCGCCCGGCAAAGCCTCTTCCTCGCCGTGGAAATAAATCTGAAAGACGGCGTTCTTTTCCGTTGAGGTAATCTTGACAGACATTGTCTGCCCGGCCTTTGCTCCCAAATAGTAGCGATCCCTGTCACCCCGAACCACCGCATTCCTGAGAGTGATCGACGAAGTGCCTTTGACGAACCGGACTTTCTTTTTGATGCCCTGCGCCGGAACAGAACTGAACGCAAACAAGCAAGTAAAGACTAGCGCCGTCAGGCGGCGGGCGGCGGGTTGTTCGCCACCAACGAGGTTTGCTGAGCATGAAAACTCCCCTTCTTTTCATCTGACTCTTTATTGTCTGGCGAAGATGTAAGGCGGTAATTCTCTGACAGCGCCTCTCGAGAACATCCAGGGCGGCATTTCGAATTTGATCCGGTGAATGCAATTGGGTTGGACTACCACATTAATCGAGTTGTCCCCACAGGTGGACATGAACAAATACCCAAAGAAGATCCTGACGTTGTGCATTCCTCCCGGTAGTTGAAAAGAATGCGTACCCCACGGTCTTCTATGGGCCACACCATCAATTACGATGGTTGGGGTACAGAGATAAAGAAAAAATGAAAGAGGAAAGAAGCTGGTTTCTACCTGTATACCGGTCCATGGTTGTTGTGCCGCCATCGTTTTCTTTTCTCCTTTGTTTGGAATCGACCAACTCTAGCTCGCGCTCGCTGCCTGCTTTGGCTTCCAGCGCAGCACAGGCTTGCGAGCTGCCGCTGCTTCATCCAAACGCCCGATACGCGTGGAGTTTGGAGCATTCAAAACTAATTCCGGATCTTCGACCGCTTCACGCGCGATCGAACGCATCGCGTCGATGAATTGATCGAGTTCGTGTCGTCCAACTGATTCGGTAGGCTCGATCAGCATGGCTCCCGAAACTATCAAAGGGAAATAGATCGTCATCGGGTGGAAGCCGTAGTCGATCAGGCGCTTGGCGATGTCGAGAGTGTGTACACCCCTGCGCGCCTGGCGTTTGTCGGTAAAGACCACCTCGTGCATCGGCGGCGAATCAAAGGGCTTTTCGTAATCAGAGATCAGACCATGCGCAATGTAGCGCGCGTTCAGTACGGCGGCTTCGGTGGCTTCGCGCAGGCCGTCATAGCCGTGCGTGAGAATGTAGGAAAGGGCCCGCAGCATCATTCCATAGTTGCCCAGAAACGCCTTGACTCGGCCGATCGATTGAGGGCAATTGAAGTCGAGTTTGAAGACGGTCGAATCAACCCCGTCGCTATCCCGACTTGTCGGGATTCTGACAACGCGCGGCACCGGCAGGAATGGTTCGAGTTTCCTGGTACAACAGACCGGACCCGACCCGGGGCCGCCGCCGCCATGCGGAGTCGAAAAAGTCTTATGAAGGTTCAAATGGATGACATCGACACCCATATCGCCGGGCCGCGCGATGCCGACCAGGGCGTTCATATTGGCGCCGTCCATGTAAACCAAACCGCCTGCATCATGCACGATGAGGCAAATCTCCTGAATGTTACGTTCGAATAAACCAAGCGTGTTGGGATTGGTCAACATCAGACCAGCCACGTCGCCGTGCGCACAGAGCTCGCGCAGATGCTCGAGATCAGTCAGACCTTCCGCGGTCGAGCGGATCGTTTTCACTGTGAAACCGGAAAGATGAGCCGAAGCCGGATTCGTTCCGTGCGCGGAGTCGGGAATCAGCATCGTGCGGCGCTCTGCCGAATTGCTCTTGCCGTCACGCGCATCAATAAACGCGCGAATGATCATGATCCCCGTCATTTCTCCGTGCGCGCCGGCGGCGGGTTGCAACGAAATGCCGGGCAATCCGGTGATTTCGGCAAGGTGCTGCTGAAGTTCGTACACAACTTGGAGCCCACCCTGGGATTCACCTTCAGAAGCCAGCGGATGCAGATTGGCAAAGCCGGCGATGCGCGCGACCTTCTCGTTCAGGCGCGAGTTATATTTCATCGTGCATGAACCGAGTGGATACATGCCCAGATCGATCGAATAATTCCACGTCGACATGCGCGTGAAGTGACGCACCACGTCGACTTCGGTGACTTCCGGCATGCCTGCGAGATCATCTTCGCGCTGAAATTGAGCGGGAATAATTTCGTCCAGCGGTATTTCATCAACATCGAGTGGCGGCAGCAGAAAGCCTACGCGGCCAGGGTGCGACCGTTCGAAGATCAGAGACTCGTTATGACTAATGTGTCTGGTTACTTTGGTGATTTGAGGTTCCATTGACGACATTTACTATGAAAACACGAAGGCACAAGAGAATTTGTCCTTAGCTACCCTTCGTGTCTTGGTGACTTTGTGCTTGAAATACGAGTAAGCCCGTGAACGAGCGCATCGATCTGCGCGCGCGTGTTGGTTTCAGTGACGCAAACCAGAAAATCATTGGGCCGGCTTGAATCGAAACGCGCCAGCGCGATGCCGCCGTCTATTCCATTCTCTCTCGCTAAAGTATCGAGCAGCTCCGACGCAGCGACCGGCGCGCGCACCACAAACTCGTTAAAGAACGGAGCCGAGAAGGGAAGCGAGAAGCTTTCGATCTTCGCAATCGCGCGCGCGGCATAATGCGCTTTCTGCGTACATTGGCGCGCTGCTTCCTGGACCCCGCAGCGGCCCATTGTTTCCAGATAGATAGTTGAGGCCAGCGCGATTAGGCCTTCATTGGTGCAAATATTGGAGGTAGCTTTTTCGCGCCGGATGTGTTGCTCGCGCGTAGCCAGGGTCAGAACAAAACCGCGCCGCCCCTGTCTATCGTATGCCTCGCCAACCAGACGACCGGGGATTTGTCGAGCGTACTTTTCGCGGATCGCAAAAAGCCCAACGTACGGGCCGCCGAATGAAAGCGGCACGCCGAACGATTGTCCCTCGGCGACGACGATGTCCGCTCCTGATGCTCCGGGCGATCGCAACAGCCCGAGCGACATCGCCTCAGTGACCGCCACGATCAACAGTGCGCCTTTCGCGTGCGCCCTGTCGGCGAGTGTTTCGACATCTTCGATGCAGCCAAAAAAGTTTGGCGACTGCACCACAATCGCCGCGGTTCGATCATCAATCGAGTCGACCAGCGTCTGGCCAGTCGCCGAGTCAAACGGGGCGTGCTCTAACTCGATTCCCGCATGCTGCACGTAGGTGTGGGCCACTTCCAAATACTGCGGATGTATGGCGGCTGATGCAACTACTTTTGAACGCCTGGTCACACGCTCGGCCATCAGCACGGCTTCGGCCATAGCGGTCGAGCCGTCATACATCGAGGCGTTCGCTATATCCATGCCTGTTAACTGGCACACTAAGGTTTGAAACTCGAAAATCGATTGCAGCGTGCCCTGGGAAATTTCCGGCTGGTAAGGGGTGTAAGCAGTGAAAAATTCCGATCGTGAAATCAAATGATCCACGATGGTGGGGACGTAATGTGAATACGCCCCGCCGCCAAGAAAACTGACCCGGCCGGCGGCTTGATTGCGCGAGCCCATTTCGTCAAAGGCTTTAAGCAGCTCGATTTCAGACATCGCCGGCGGGACGGTCAGATGCTGACGCAGCCGTAAGTCTTCGGGAATTGAATCGAAAAGGTTTTCAATCGAAGCGGCGCCCAGTTGTTTCAGCATCTCGGCGCGTTCGTCGGGCGAGTTGGGAATGTAACGCAATGCTATTCACTCTCGGCTTTCGTAAAGTCTTCGTATTCGGCGGACGTCAAAAGGCTGTCGACTTCGCCGGGGCTGCTCATTTTGATCTTGATCATCCAACCTTCGCCATACGGATCCTTGTTCACTTTTTCGGGCTCGTCATTCAGCGAGTCGTTGGCCTCGACAACCTTACCGGATACCGGCGTAAAAATTTCCGAGACCGCCTTGACCGATTCGACTGAGCCAAACGACTCGTGGGCGGCAAATTCTTCGCCGGGCTTCGGCAGTTCCACATAGACCACATCTCCGAGCTGGTCCTGCGCGTGATCGGTGATCCCGACGACGGCGGTGTCGCCTTCGACACGCACCCATTCGTGGTCCTTGCTATAGTGCAAATTTTCCGGGACTTTGGCCATGATGCTCCTAAACTGTTTTGATTTTCTGATTGATCCGCAATTGTTTGTTTATAACCTAAGCTTCTGAACACGTCCAATGCCAGCTGTCAGAACCGCCTGCAGTAGCGGGCGGTTGAACCAGAGCAAAAGAAATATTCACGTGGCCCCACACTCTCACTTCAACCGCCGGCTACCGCAGGCGGTTCTGACTCATAATCCTAATTAGATCTTCGGACGCTTGTAGAACGGCAGTGGTACAATCTGCGCTCCGACTAAGCGGCCGCGCACATCGATTTCAATTTTGCCGCCTTCTACGGCTGACTCGACGGGAACGTAAGCCATCCCAATGTTCTTCTTTAAGAAAGGAGCCGGGCTTCCCGACGTGACTTGGCCCACGTGCTGGCCGCCAACCAAAATATCCTGGCCATCGCGAGCAATGCCGCGATCAGTAACTTCAAAGCCCACCAGCTTGCGCTTGATGCCCTCTTCTTTTTGTTTTGCCAATCGCTCGCGGCCGATGAATTCACCTTTGCTGAGTTTAGTAATCCAGCCCAGGTTGGCTTCGAGCAGGGTTGTGGTTTCGTCAATCTCGTGCCCGTAGAGGCACATTCCCGCTTCCAACCGGAGAGTGTTTCGCGCAGCCAGACCGCAGGGCAACACGCCCTCTTCCGCCCCAAACTTGCCGGCGTCGAGCATCTTATTCCAGATTTGCTCGGCCTTGTCCGCCACAGCGTATACCTCAAAGCCGTCTTCGCCGGTATATCCGGTGCGCGAGACTATCGACGGCACGCCGTCAACATCGCCTTCGCGAAAGTGATAATACTTAATATCGTTGAGCGGCACTGCAGTTAGAGTTTTCAGAATTGACAGCGCATCCGGACCCTGAATTGCAAGCTGGCAATATTCGGCGCTGACATTTCGCAACTCCACGCTTTCGTCACTGTGATGCGCCTTGATCCAATTCCAATCCTTTTCTGTCGTCCCCGCATTTACCACGAGCAGCAAGCGATTTTCAGCGAAGCGATAAACCAGGAGGTCGTCAATGACAGTACCTTCGGGTGTTGTCAGAGCGGAGTATTGGGCCTGGCCGTCAATCAGTTTAGTGACGTCATTGGAAACCAGACGATTAATGAAGGTAATTGCGTCAGAACCCCGCACGTCGATCTCACCCATATGCGACACGTCAAACAGGCCGGCGCGAGTCCGAGTGCGCACGTGTTCTGTCATCGTCCCAGCAGCGTATTGGACCGGCATGTCCCACCCGCCAAACTCAACCATGCGCCCGCTTAGATGGCGGTGCGCGCTGTTGAGTGGCGTGCGTTTAAGTTCTAATGCGGGCGCGTTCATTCGCGGGCTCTGCTTTCTGGCAAAGGATCCGAAAACTCTTCAATTTTAGGCAGACCCGCAACCTAGCATGCTGGTTTAGAGAGCGTCAAGTTCTGAGCCGGGAATAACTAGGGTTCTATTCATGAGAGATAACCGAACCAGGTAAAGCGATCCACGAAAACACACGAAGCCGCACTGACTTCAGGATCGTGTGGTTTTGTGGATCGTTCTGGTAGAAGTCAAAAGTCAAAGAGCCGGACCGCTTGTCAGCGGTCCAGCTCTTGCTCAATAAAGAAGTGTCGGAGGTCTTAATTGATGTCGGTCTCAATAGCGGTAGCGGCTTTAATCGCGGCAGCTTTGCGGCGTCGCCGCACCACGCTGGCGAGGCCGGCAAGACTGGTTCCAAATAAAACCATCGTAGCTGGTTCCGGAACCGGGCCCGGGTGGCCACTGTAAGTAAATCGCTCAGGTCCGCCGTTGACGTTGCTCATGCTGGCGGTTAAGCCAAGTCTAAGCCCGGGATCCTGGTCAATCGCGGCTTGTAAGCGGGCTGCGGCTTCGGTATCCAAACCGAAAACATAGTCTGAGTTTGCGCCCTGTCCATGCCTGAACTGATCCAGACCTACGGGTTGTCCGTTCACCAGATCGGCGCTGAAAACCGAGTTGCCATTCTTATCGTAAGCGGTCAGGACAAGAGAATCGATCGTGATCGGCGCCTTGGTACCGCCATTTGCTTCATTAATGTTCAGCAGCACCCGGAGGTCATTGGCCTCTCCTAATCCAAGGTCGCTAAACGCAACGGTGTGTTGATGAGGACCAGCACTGATGTCGCCAAATGCCAGGTCTCCACTACCTGTGTAACGCACGCCACCAGATTCAGTCGAGCTGTTGCCGCTATGCTGAAGGTTCAGCGCTGCCAGAGGTGGCACCAGTTTCTGGATGTCTGGGCTGACCAATACAATGCCGTCGGCGAAAGCACTTCCGCTGGCCAATCCAACAAATGCGAGCGCGGCAAATGTAAAAGCGATTTTATACAAGAGTTTCATGGTGTGCGACTTCTCCTTCTTCGATTCCTTCAGTTATCCGCAACCTTTTCAGGTAACGCTGAAACGGCCATGCGGGTCATCTGTTGGAATAGAAAGCCTCAAAGGGCAGCGTTTTCCAGAAGCTGGGGTAGGTTACCCAACGCAGGAGCTGTGAGCCGGAACACTGGCCCGGATATACCCCCTGACACGAGCTTTGTTACCCAAAGGCGAGCTTTGTTACTCCTCGCAGGCGCCTTGTTACCTAACGAGGGAGGCTTGTTGCTCCACGGAAGAGCCTTGTCACCTAACAAAGGAGCTCTGTCACCCGACGAAGGAGCTCTGTCCCCCAACAAAGGGGCTTTGTCAGGTGACGATACTACGCGTCAATGCGATTTTGTCCCGTATTCCTAGACGCGAAAAATTTAGTTTGATTGATGCCTTGGGATTGGCACTCCTTTCTGGGTTTTTAGACGGTCCGGTTGGTAAGGTGCGAGGCGCATCCGTTTGGGAGAATTGCACTCGCAATATGATCTAATTCGTTCGAGGAAGTAAGGTCGAACTTTCTGCTCCTTCATATAACGAAGCCCACAGGAGCCAACCAGCGGGCCCTTAATTTGATAAAAAGCGAGTCGGCTATGCCCAACAAGTTCGCCGGTTACGATTTATCCGAAAACCCGCAGGCGCTCGCCATTCTTGAAGCGTTGTCAAATAATTTCAGCGAGACTGTATACAGTGATTATGCCTCCTTCAGGGTTGGGGAATTCTATTTCTACACTAAGAAGTACGACAAGGCGAGACAGTACCTCGACAAATTGGCCAACAAGACTGATTTCATATTCGCGAACAAAGTCTCGGATCACCTCAAGAGGCTAAAAGGTGAGCTATCAAAAGACTCCCAGCAATTTCAGTAGCTTTACTCCTCTTGCTTTTCTGTCTAACACCCGTTCACAAAAACAGGAAGCAGCAAGCGAAGGAAATCGGTTGACTCTAGTACTCCGATCCTCTTTTACTCAGGAGCCGCCTTCGAGTCAGATAAAGCGCGGGCTATGCCTGCGGGCGCTCAAGGCTAAATTGTCAAACCAGCGCTTCCCGAAGAGTTAACCTCTGAAATTTCTAGATTAATCGCATCCCCGAAATAACTCGTTAGTGAGAGCAAAGCCCAAGTAGTGCTCTCAATGCGGCGAGCATCCGTCATTCCCTTAATAGGTGTGCTTATTAATGTGGCGGGCGCAGCTTACACCGAGACGTGTTCTTAATTACATTCTACTGGCCATAATCGATTACTGCTGCCTTAAATGCGATCGTGTTCGGTCTCTAATATTCGGGGTCCCGCAGGCGAGGACGATATGAAAGAGACTCCCTTGCGACGTAGCCTAGGGTAACAAAATCCGTGACAACAAAAATCGGATTCAGTTCAAAACCCACAACCTTGATGGATAAATCGATTGGCATGCTCATTGCTCAGAGGGAGTTCGTGCGGACACACGTTACGCATACTGACAAGGTAGGAATATCGATTGATATGAGCCAGAAAACGAAAACACAGAATAGTCAGGCGGGAACCACTTTGATTGAGGTTGTAATCGTGGTGACATTAATAGCCATTGTTTCAGCTTTCGCATTCATCGGGATCTCAAATTCGCGAGACAAACTAAGGCTCCAGAATTCTGTGGCCACACTGGCCGGCTATCTCGAGAAAACGCGAATCGATGCAGTTCGGCGTCACGACTCTTCGGGGACCGTAGGCGTCGTGTTCAATAGTCCGACTTCATATAACGTCACGATGGACTTTGATGGCACGGGTATAGCGAGAACCCGCAACATTCCCCTCGAAAGCGGAGCGAAGGTGATCGATGTAACATTACCGTCGGTGACGTTCAACTGGCGCGGCCGCACTTCTTCCTGCACTATTACTTTTGCGATCCAAAGCTCACAGGGATGGCAATCCTGGGTCGACGTCTCTGATGCGGGTGATATTACCATCAACAATAATGTCGATGTTCTCCCGACGGTTAGTTACTCCACCATTAACGGGACCTCGAGTGTTTACTCCAGTACCGTCGTCGCTGGCGCCGGGGTTCACAATAACACTGCGGATTGCGGTTCTGTTGGCGGCGGTACTCCGGGCCCACCGATTACCGGCACGGGAAACAGTTGCACGCTCACCGGCACCCCTTCATCGTTCTCGATAAAGAAGAACGGAGGAGGTACAGGCAGTGTCGCGATAAGCGTAACAGGCATGTCGGGTATGAATACAATCACAACCTCAACCGTAAGTAATTTGAAAGTTACACCGTCCTCGCAGACGATATCCGGTAACAGCACGGCAAATTTTTCGATCACCTCTCTCAACAGCACGCGCGGCACATTCGGGGTGACATTCACATCACCTTGCACGTCGGTAGTAGTCGCGGTGAAGGTAACTAACTAGATGAATCTACTAGACCACAAAACAAAAGAGTTTCGTCACCGCAAACCAGGCAATAGAACAGACACTCAGCAAGGCTTTACACTTCTGGAGACGGTCATTGCGCTCTTGATTATGACAGTGGCGGGACTTGGGATAGCGACGCTTTTTGCCTACGCGATCTCTTATAACACGGGCGCGGGTGACCGAGCTGCGGCCCTGTCGATCGCTCAACAATATTCCGAGCGAATCCGCAAGACGCCTTTCGCGGGCATCACTGCTCCTACGTTGCCCGACTCCATAACCCGGCTGGGTCGCCCCTACACGGTCGCAACAACAATTTGCACAACTTCAAATTGCGGCGGCAGCTCGACTCTGGAAATAATAAAAGTAACAGTCACTCCGCAAGGCGGTAGTTCTCCCTGGGCGAATATTCCAGTTGTGGTTGTTTCGCAACGAGCCACGCCGGTATTGGGGGCCAACTTTCAGTGATCTAAACAGTACCTTCCGTAAAAGTCAGGTCAATAGTTTTCATGAAAAGACAAGATTCAAAACTCTCCGCGACCGCCGGTTACTCAATTCTCGAATTGGTCATTGCGATGACGGTGACGCTAATAATAACCGGCGTTGCCGGCACATTGCTAGCAGCTTCGTTCAGCGTTCGTGGGCGAGAAAACCAGAGATCGGCCGCCTTGGCTGACGCTCAACGTGGTCTTAACCTGATGACGCGAGAAATTGCTCAATCTGGGTTTGGTCTAACGGACAATGGAATCGTGGAAGGAGACTCGAGTTCTACAACCATTCGGGTCCGGGCGAACCTCAATGCCGCATCCAGTGAAACGTCAAGCAACTCAATTACTGATCGCGATGAGGACGTCAAATACATGCTCTATCAGGACAGCGGTAACAGCTATATCGTCCGCCTGGACGTTAACACCGCTGCCCAGGAAATGATATTAGCGAATCGCGTCGACGGGTTGGCACTTCGTTATTACGCCGACAAAGTCTCTTACACGGAAACGAATTGTGATATTGTCAACGTACGGGATTCCGCTGGCAACGCGGTTTCCGAAGTGACTCAAAAAAGTAAAGCGAAATATGTGGTTCTCTCGCTTTGCGTAAATCTGCCAGCAGTGGGCTCGCCAAACACAGCCGGATACCAACCCACTTCCCTTGTACAGATGGTTTCTGACGTTTCCCTTCGAAACGCCGATCTGATTAATTACTGAATATGGAGTCGCGTTTCGATTCCTAAGAAGCCGAGTGAACTCTGCAATGAAAACACTTTCGACGTCTAATTTCTCGATGCTGGACAGGCATAACGAGCGTGGTGCGGCTCTTGTGATGACGCTATTCATCTCGATCTTGCTACTGACGGCCGGCGGCGCATTAATCATGACTACAATGATGTCGGCGACCAATGCGATTGACACCACCTCTGAAACGCAAGCCTACTACGCTGCTGAATCCGGATTGCAGGCTACGCTAAACGTTCTCAGAGGGAACGTTGCCCCGAACCCGTTATTCAATACGTCATCGCAAACCGCTCCGGAGAACATGATCAGCTTTCGCAAGGCGGTAACGCAGTCGACATCCAACCTATCCGGCGACGCGAACGCAGCAAGATTATCCAGATGGCTCGGCTACAACTCGACTTATACGGATCGGGTGGCGATCGAACCAAACTACGCGGCTATTACTGGAAACGCGTTCAATACCAACATCAGCGATCCTGACAACTCAGCGATCGTGACTTTCTCCACCTCAGGAGTCTTCAATAACGGCAGTGGCACGCAAAGGGTTTTTCCCAACCTTAACGGAAACAAGTTAACTCTTGCGTATCAAGCGCAAGCGTCCACTAGTATCAATACCAGCGGTAACAGCACCTTTGGTTATTTCACCTTCCCCACCGTCAACGGCACATACACATTCTCCAATGAACCGTTCACACTGACTATTTCTCAAACGGCTCCATGGCCCGTTACTTTTGACATCCAATGCACATTGTCTGGTACGATCAGCAGCAGCTCGAGCTTTGTCGCTGTCACATTTCCCACCGCCACAAATAACTTGCAAGGGGCGGTGTACACGCGAGCTAGTAATCCGATTAACAGCAACCCCTCAACTCCTATTCTAGTCGCCGTTACTGCACCGGAGCCGAGTCGCCTAATTGTTAAAGTTACCGGCTTTGGCCCACGCGGGGCCAAAAAACAGATGCAGATGATAGTAAGTAGATTCGCCTTTGATGTCACCGCAGCCAGTATGATTACCTTGCGTAGCGCCGATGACAGCACCGTGCTGACTTTCAATGCCGGCAACAGCTCACAGTACACATACTCAGGATTCGACAATGCCGGTGGCCAGAACCTCTCGGCTTTCGGAGTTACGAGCACCCCAGACTACAATTACCTTACGTCACTGACGCTCCCAGCTGGTCAAGTAACGGGGAGCCCTGCACCCGTTCAACAGGTTAGCATCCCGAGTTTACCAGTCTGGCTGCAGACGGCTGACGGGGCGCGCGCAATGGTGGATCAATTGCGAAGTAATGGCATCAACGAAGGCCGCTACTTTACAACTGCCACTCCGCCTCCGGACTTTGGCACCTCGTCACAACCGAAGGTTACTTTTGTTGACGGTGATGTCGACCTTCCTCCAGCAGGTGGAGCAGGGCTTCTCGTCGTAACCGGAACTTTGACATTGAATGGCTCGTCAAACTTCGATGGTCTGATACTCGTCCTCGGTGGGGGTCAACTGGTGCGCTCCGGTGGAGGTAATGGCAGCAGCCTCGGTGCGGTATTTGTCGCACGTTTCGGTAGCACCGGGAATTTCCTTGCGCCGACCTTTAACAGTAATGGCAGTGGTACCTCGGCAATTCAATATGACTCCGATTGGGTAAGAAGAGCGCTCGCGTCACCTGGCCCTCGAGTAATGGCGGTCAGCGAGTACTAATACCTTTCGTTGGGCCACGACCTCAACAGCCACGAAGTCTTTATCCTTCACGTCTTCGACTCTTCTGCTATCCAAGCAAGTCCAGTTAAAACAAATTGGGAGGCCCGCCATGCTGGGAAAAAGTATGCTAGATAACCTGAGACGGCGAGGCAAGACAGAGCCAACGGTCTCTGCTCAGGGGCATTATGCTAATGGCGTAGAGCTAGTGCAGGAGGGAAGCTTCGCTGAAGCGCTGGAAGAGTTCAAACAAGCCATAAAAGGAGACCCCAGGAATATCAACACTCAGCTTCATGCAGGCTTTACGTATGAACAGCTGGGCCGCCCTAATCACGCCATCAAGGCTTATCTTAAAGTTTTGGAGATCCAGCCAGACTGCGTGGAGGCATTTAAACACATTGGCCTTGCCTACAACAGTATGGGCCAGTTCCTTAAAGCTTTGAAGATGTTCATTAAGGCCATCGGTCTGGCTCCGAGCGACCTTGGTTTGCGCAACGACTTAGGCAGTACATATTTTCAAATAGGTAGCTATGCGGAGGCAATAAAAGCTCACGAACAAGCCTTGCGGATGGATCCCGACGACAGCCGGGCACATTACTGCTTAGCTCTCGTTTATCTTGATCTGGAAAATAAGGACTTTGTATTGGAAGAAGTGAAGGTACTGAAACAACTAAATCAAGCGGCGCTCGTCTCAGATCTCACGGATAGAATTGACAAGCAATTTACGAGGTCCTGGTAGCTTGTGTTTACAACCCATGAATGTTCGAACTGAACAAGAGAAGATATGGCGAGAGTAGACGATCTGCTTAGGCAAATGAAGCAGCAAGGCGCTTCTGATCTTCACCTGACCTCGGGATCCGCTCCGTATATGCGGATCAACGGCGATATGGTGAAACTCAATTATCGCAACGTGTCGGCTGAGACTTGTCGTGCTCTGATCTTTGAAATTCTCACGGAAAACCAGAAAGAACTCTTTATCGAAAATTGCGATCTGGATTTGAGTTATCCTTTGCCCGGGGTCGGCCGCTTTCGTGTAAACGTATTCATGCAAAGAAACGGTATAAGCGCCGTCTTGAGGCTGATTCCGGAAAAGATTAAGACTATCGATGAACTCGATCTCCCCGAGCAACTCGCCAATCTGATTGACGCTTCGGAAGGATTGATTCTGGTTACTGGTCCCACCGGCTCAGGAAAGAGCACCACGCTCGCTTCGTTAATCCACACCATCAACGAGAAACAGCAGGCCCACATCATTACTATCGAAGATCCGATCGAGTTCGTTCATGAGAATCGCCGCTGTTTGATCAGTCAGAGAGAATTAGCCAGTCACACAAAATCATTTGGCGCCGCTTTGCGGGCAGCCCTGCGCGAAGATCCGGATATCATTCTGGTGGGCGAGCTGCGCGATCTGGAAACGATCTCATTGGCGATCACGGCCGCTGAAACCGGTCATCTGGTGTTTGGCACTCTCCATACCAACAGTGCAATCAAGACCATCGACCGCGTGATCGACGTCTTTCCCGAAGGTCAGCAGACGCAGATTCGCGTTATGTTGTCTGAGAGTTTGCGCGGAGTTGTAGCCCAGGCACTCCTGCCGCGGCCTGATCATCAGGGACGCGTGCCGGTGGTCGAGGTTCTGGTGAACGTTCCGGCGGTAGCGAATCTAATCCGCGAAGGCAAGACACATCAAATCGCCTCAGTCATGCAAACCGGGCGAGCGCACGGTATGATGACCTTCGAAGGAGCCATTCACGATCTGATTCAGAAGAACCTGATTTCGAAAGAAGACGGCGCCAGCTTCCTGCGCCGTCGAGTCGCGGGCAAACAGGTTACGCGCTCAGAGACCCACGGTATGCGTCTGGCAAATATTCCCGCGGTGGTTTGATCCTATCACTCAATCGTCCTGGCCCAGTTGCCTCACCAGGCGTTCCCATGCACTGCGAAACGGGTAGCCATAGAAGAGCACTATAGCGGACACTCCAACTGCCCTCAGCATATCCGTCCAGTCACCGGTTCGAATCGTGATCATGAATCCCATCAGGGCGATGGCGCCGCCGATGCACGCTATCTGAATCGTCGTATCCTGCAACGTTTTTAAGAGGCCAGACAATCCTTTGAGGGCCGCCACATCTTTCAAGCGTATGGCGGCAAACTTGGTTCGCCTGATCACGAAAGCTCCCAGCCCAAACACCAGCACTGCAATCCAGAGTCCCATTGCGACTGAACGATCGCCGGGTCTATAAATTCGCTCGCCGGCGAGAAAAGCAATCGCCAACAGCACAAGATCCAGAATAAGAAAACCGGCGACAACAAACGTAGCAGTGCGATGGCGCCGCGCCAGCTCGTCTCGTAGATTTTCAGAACTCGGCGTCATAAGGGGAGCTTCACGCTCGTCATGGCCGGACTTTACGGCTGAGGTGTCGGTGTTTGGGTTGCTCGCGGCCGTGTTGCCGGAGGCGAAGCCGGATTGACTCGATCGGGCATCGACCCGTTCGATGTAGGTTGAATCGAAATCCCGACTTTCTTCTTATCAGGTGTGACTTCCGGCGATGTCGTCGGCGTGGGCTGAATCACCGGCTGCCGTGACGGAGCTCGCTGAATGACCGGCTGTAGACCGTTGTCGGGAATCTGTCCGTTGTTCGCGATCGCCTTATCAATTAAGTCGTTACCTTCGCCCTTCTTGGTAATCAGAATTCCGTCATGACTGGTCGTGACGTTCGCGTTGCCACTGATCTGCTGCATCATGTTCTGCATGAACGTGGGCTTTTCGCAAACGGGCAGGTTCTTCTTGATTGGATCAGGATCAGGGATAGCTGCCCCGATGATGTTCAGTTGATCGGTCGCTTTTTCGACGTACTCGCTGTTTGGATAATCGCGCACCAACTGCTGGAAATACTTGGCGGCTTCGTCGGGCTCTTCCTCCTGCTGATACGTCACGCCAGTGCGAAAAAGGACCTCATCCGTCAAGCAAAAGTTTTTATATTTTTCCAGGATCTCCTTCAAGCGATCCTGCGCGCCCTTCAAGCCCGTCTTGTTGTGTGTGTATCTCGTATCATAGTAGAACCTGGCGACTTGCAGATTGTGCATCGCCAGACTGTCTTGTGCCTCGCGTAGTCGCTGTTCAGCGTCGGGGCGAAGACTCGAAGTCTGACACTGTTGCAACATTACCTTCAAACGCTGTTCGGCTTTGCGCGCATGGGTAATGTCACGATCAGACAAACCCATCTGGCGCATCTCGGTTTCCGCAACCTTGAGCATGGCATCGCAGGTGAGCGCATCAGTGGGGAAGAAGGTCAACCAATCCTGGTAGGCCTGTCCCGCCTGAATCAACGAACTGGTGGTGCCTTCCAAATAAAATGAATCGGCGATCGCCAGCTTGGCCAAAGGCAGGTAAGGTGAATCGGGATAGGTCGTGATAATTGTCGTGAAAAGCAAGCGTCCCGTTTCGTGATTACCTTTGCGCACTTCCCGCGCGGCTTCGACGAAGAGTACGCGATCGCGACCCGGGGCCACGGTACCTGTCAATTCGGCGTATTTATCATTGCTCTTGCCGGGCAGCAGACCTAGCATGCGGCGCTTACCCTTCTGTGGCTTAGGGTGATAGTCAGTTGAAGTCTCGCTTCCGGCGGTCCGGGCGGCGGCCGTGGATTGCAGCGCTGACTGAACGCGATTATTCAATTCGGTAACAGAGCCTTCCAATCCATCGATCTTGGACGTGTCGTATTTGTCAGCACGTTCTTCCTTAGCCCGATAATCATTGATCTCGCTCAAGACTGAACCGGCTTCTTTGTCCAAACCGCGCAGGCGTTCACGCGGATCGTCCGGATTTTTTTCCTGCTTGCCTGTATCTTTGGCGTTCATTGCCGCAATCGCGGCGGCGAGCGATCGGCGCATCGATTCGAGCTTCGACCGCATGATGTCCATCCGCTGCAGGTTTGTCAGACTGGTTTGCGCTGACTGGGTTTTGCTGTCCTGTGCCGACGCGATTCCAGCCATAGCCAGAGCAATAGCGATCACTGCCAACGAAGTCAAACGAAGCATGGCGCGGGGATGAATTCTTCGCACTAAGGGAAAAGACATGAAACAACCTCCAAAACAATTCTGTGGCCGGTCGGATTGTAAACTGATGGCCGGCCGGTTACCACTCTTACAGCATCGGCCCTTAGCAAGGCTTGCGCTGCTCGCGAAAGTTCAAATCAAGAAATCGAGATCGGGACTAGACCCACAAAACCGTCGCCTCGCGCAGCTCGCGTAAGGCAGTCGCCGGATCGGGAGTGCCAAAGATCGCGGAACCGGAAACGATTATTTCAGCTCCTGCACTGGTGACCTCGGCAATGTTCTCGCTGTCGATGCCGCCGTCAATCTCTATTCGAGTCTTCAACCCGCGCTCATCGATCATTTTGCGCAAACGTCTGACCTTATCGAGCGAGGCCGGAATAAACTCCTGGCCCCCAAAACCGGGGTTGACGGACATCAGCAAGACATAGTCAGCAAACTTCACGGCTTCATCTAAAGCTGACAGCGGCGTCGCCGGATTGATCGCGATGCCTGCCAGTCCGCCGGCGTTTCTTATTGCCGTCAGCGTTCGATGCGCGTGCGGATCGGCTTCGATGTGGATCGAAACCATTTGCGCCCCGGCTTTGACGAACTGCTCAGCGTATCGTCCCGGCTCTACAATCATCAGATGCGCGTCAATGGGCAATCGGGTTGCACGTGAAATTGCTTTTACCACCGGAAGGCCTACGGTAATGTTGGGCACAAAATGCCCATCCATGACATCTACGTGCAAAAGAGACGCTCCCGCACGCTCGACAGTCTTAATCTGCTCGCCAAGACAAGTGAAATCAGCAGAAAGAATTGATGGGGCAATTTCAATCATGAAGTTCAGTAGCTAAGGAGTCGGCGCGGTGACAGGCGCATGGCGGTTGGCGTTTCCTTTGGGCCCATTATTCGAATTTGCATTGCTGTGTGCCGGAGTTCCCGCCGGATTAGCATTCACGTTACCATTCGTCGCGCGATTAGCGTTGCCATTGTTGTTACGGTTTCGGTTGGCCGGGCGATTGGCGTTGGCATTCGAATTGTCGTTGGCGTTCTTGTTCGCCGGCTTACGTTTCGGCTTATTATCGTTCGCGCCCAGGTTGGCGTTCGTCGCGTTGTTGTTTTCGGGCTTCTTTTCAGTGTTGGAGTTCTCGTTAGAAGTCTGAATAGCGGGGGTCTCGCCTTCTTTGGTGGGCCGGCTAATGTCCACCGCCACGGTCTGCCCAACCTTGACGATCTTGCCCGGTTCAGGGACCTGAATCAAAACGGTATCGGGCTTGGCATCGCCGCCGGGTCGCGTCGCGCGAACGCGGAAATTTAACCCGGCCGAGCTGATCGTATTCTCCGCCGACGTTCGATCCTTGCCGACAATATCCGGCACTTTCGTTTCCGAACTTCGCAACGAGAGATAGATGGCGCCCAAAAGTCCAGCAGTGAAAGCGATGGCAATTCCCACCACGATGAGAATTCGTTTTAGCGCCGTTAGCGCTTGAGTTGTGAAAGACACGATCGATTAAGTCTCTTTTCGCGGCGCAAAGCAAACCCGGCGAAAGTCGGCGAAAGTCCGGGCGAAGTCTAACATCCACGCACAAACACCCGCAACCAGTCGACATTATGCGCGACGTTGAAACGCGATCATGAAAAAGCCGTCCACGTCATGGAGGTGTGGCCAGGTTCGAATGGCCCCAACCGCGGCTCCCAAATTAACCATGCCGCTCGAGATTTGTGGGTTGGCCAGGGGCAACTGCTCGAACTCAGTGTGTTCTGTCATGAAGGCCGCGGCCACGGTTTCGTTCTCCTCGCTTTCGAGTGAACAGGTCGAATACAAGAGTCTTCCGCCGGGCCGAACCATCTCAGCTGCCTGTTTCAGAATTCGGCTTTGCTTTGACGACAGCTCGGCTATGTCCGGTTCGGTTAGTCGCCAGCGAATCTCGGGATTGCGTCTTAGTGTACCCGTCCCTGAACAAGGTGCGTCCACCAGGACACGATCGAATGAGGCCGGAGCGAACGGCAAAGCGCCGGTACCATCGAGGGCCACGGCAGAGGGATGAGCGCCCTGGGCGCTTGCCAGTTCGCGCAGAAGGCGGAGACGATGCTCGTGGAGATCGCCGGCGACGATTATTGCCTGCGGCGAAAGCGCGCTGATGTGAGTGGTTTTGCTTCCTGGCGCCGCGCAAACGTCCAGCATTCGATCGCCGGCTTTGGTCTCGACGAAGTGCGCGACGAGTTGTGATGCTTCATCCTGTTGGTAGATCAAACCAACGCTGGTTAGATCCCGCAGGAGCGCCGGCCTTTGACCAATCACTCGCCAGGCGTCGGGTGTAATCTTCGATGGCTGCACCTCGGCTCCCGCCGCTTTCAGCTCTTCAAGGATCCCTTGTGCTTCACCATCCTTCGCTTTCGCTTTGGCAGTCAAACGAAACGAGAACGGCGCCGGCTCGTTATTAGCGCGTGCCAGAGCGGCGGCTTCCTCAAGTCCCAACGCGCCGGCCCAACGTTGGATCAACCATGAAGGATGAGAAGTCTGAATTGTTATTTTCTCGATCGGGTCCGAAATGTTTTCGGTCGGATCGTATTTCGCTTCACGATCCGCCCGGCGCAGGATCGCGTTGGTGAAACCTGCTGCCGACCGCAGGCCCGCCGCCCGCACAAGATTTACCGAATCATTCACCGCAGCCGATGGAGGAATGCGAGACAAGAAACGCAGTTGATAAAGGCCAATTCGAAGCGACAACCTGACTGCTAGATCGATTTTTTCCAACGGGCGTTTCGCGAAATGCTCAAGGCCGCGGTCCAGCCACAACTGCCGACGCAGTACACCGAGTACTAGTTCGTGACAAAGGGCCCGGTCGGCGCCCCGAAGATCTTTATCGATGGTGGCCAGTAATGATGATGCATAGGCGTGCTGATCCTCGACCCGTCGCAGAATTTCGAAGGCGGCGCGGCGTGCTGGCGAAAGTGGCATTATCTAAGTGGTAGCTACGGGAGGCTAAAGCTCTTGCATCGGGCAAGCCTGGATGGCGCATAACTGCCAGCGGCCGGCGCGCTCGGCAAACACTTTGATGACTTTGTATTGGCCCGACAGTTCGCGTCCGTGATACAGCCACGTAGCCGAATCGCGGGCCGTCAGCACGGCAGAGCTGCCAAAAACCCTGACACTGATCTGTTCGCGAGAGATGTGCTCTATCTTAAGGTTGCCGGAAGTCACGTCGGAAATAAATTGTGCCTTATCATCGCCTTCCAGCGGGTACGTGAAGAAAAAGTCGTCAGCCATGATTCGATCGAGGGTCTCGCCATCCCCGCGCATCATCGCTTTTACCCAATCATCATTTAATTGACGAACGTGTTGCTCGACTTCGATCGTCAGGTGCTGAGTGTGAAGTGCATTTTCCATAGCTGCCCTCAGTTGTAGCGAACATGAGGCTTCTACGTCATTTAACGGTGTAGAGTCAACCTGATCGCTGCACGGTAACGACTCATCTTGTCTTTCACCATGTCGTTTAAGCCGACACGATATGGGTTGGCTCTCTACTTCTGCACCGACTTTTTACGATTAGGTCGGCGTGGCATGTTCATTGCCCTTACGTCCGGCGGAGGTAGGGAAGATGAAAATTAATGCACGAAATATTGGAGGATCAATCCTGGGGCTGCTGTTGTTGTTGGGCACTGTAATGCTGTCTACCACAACCACCCAGGCACAGTATCCTTATCCGGATCAGGATCAGAATCGACGCCAGCGCGACTATGAGCGTGCTCAGCGTGAACGTGAACGACAGGCTGAAATCGATCGACAACGCCAATACGGCAACGATCAATGGAACCGCAATGGTCGGAACGACCGCGGTCAGGGCCGTCGTGGGCGGAACGGGGATGGCTACCCGAATTTCGGCGGTTCGTACGAACTCCGGCAGACTGCACTAAACGCCGGTTACAATGAAGGTAACAAGGCGGGCCGGAATGATCGTCGCAGCGGCCGTTATGATCCCACGCGCAGCAGTGCGTATCGCAACGCGATGAAGGATTACAACTCGCGAATGGGAGATCGTTACGCGTACCAGCAGTATTTCCGGGCGGCGTTTGAAAATGGCTACTCGGATGGTTACAACGGTTACTAAGCCTAAACGTGGGCGTGTTAGGAAGAACGAGAGCGGGAGCAGAGACCATCGGTTTCTGCCCCGCTTTTCTGTTGACCTGATATCGCTTCGGTTTCCAGACCGTTTTGTTCGCGGATCGCGGAATGAGAGCGCTAATCGAACTTTAATACCCGTACAGAAAAACACTTTGTGAGGTTGAATCGGGTATACGTATGTCTAAAAGAATTCTGGTGATCGAAGATAATGATGAAACGCGCGAACTGCTGCGCATGGCGCTTGAGAAGCGCGGCTATCAGGTTACAATCGCCGAGGACGGCGTGCGCGGATACGACACCGCGCTATTCCTCAAGCCCGATCTGATTATCACCGACATCCAACTGCCGGGCGCTGATGGAGTCCACGTTATTAGGCGCGTCCGCGACACTGCATCATTGGAAAAGACACCGATTCTTGTGACCACAGCGTTCGGCACCGGCACGGCCACGTTCTCGCTACAACTTGGTGCAAACGCATACGAGCCTAAGCCGATTGATTCGCAAAGCTTTCTCTCTACGGTGCAGCGGCTGCTCGGCGATCGAGATTCTCTGCAGGCGGCATAGTTACTTGTTCCGCTAGAGAATGTGAATCGTCCCTGCCGCACAAGGCGAATTCGCCGGCCGATCTAAACCCTTCGCCAGATCAAAGTTCTTGTCGCCGTCGCGGGGACCGCCTGGACGAGGGTCCTTTCTTGGGATCTGGAGCAACTGATTCATATTCCAACGAATCGGTCACCAGCTCGGTTCGGGTGCGGGACTTTCAGGCCTCCCCCTCGCCAAATTACCCTCCTCGAACTATCTTTATCCACAGCGAGAGTAACAAGAGTCGGTTTAGGAACAGCCGTCCGGGAGCGGACACCCTGGCGGCAGCTACAAAAAGCTGAAACCTTTGTTTGCCCCGGCTCACTAACACAACGGACATGATGAAACGGCTAGCCCATGAGTTAAGCCTGGAAGGGCAGCCCGGAGCGTTCGCGGCCTCTCTGATGAATAGTTCAGCAGACCTAGTTGCGCGCGCATCCGAGGGCGACCAGGAAGCTTTCCGTCTGATCTTTGAAAGGTACGCGAGACCCGTAATGAGCTTTATTTACGATCTCGTTTCGGATCGGGGCCTGGCGGAAGAGTTGACCCAGGAAACCTTTGTGCGGGCGTTTCGGAATTTGTCCACGCTGCGACAGGAAACCAAGCTTTCAACCTGGCTGTTTGGGATCGCCAAGAACGTGGCGCGGGAGGCATTGCGGGTGCGCCTCCGCGACAATCGGCATGTAGATCTGGAAGACAAGTCGGTGCTCGACTTGAGCGACCAAAACCCAGTGCCGGTCAACCAGCTGCTTAATAAAGAGCTGAACGAGCTGATCCAAAGCGCGCTTGCATTGCTCGATGACGACAAGCGGCTGGTTTTTACCCTCAAGATTTTTCAGCAATGTAGTTATGAAGAGATCGCGGACATCACTGGGTTTTCGATTCCGAAATTGAAGACGGATCTGCACCGGGCGCGGTCGGAAATGCGGCGACGAATTAGTCCGTACGTGAGGTTTGAGTCATGAAGTGTGATGACTGTCTAAGTCTGTTGGAAGAATACATCGACGGCGAAGCAACCGAACGCGACGCCGAGCAAATCAGCGCGCACCTGATCACCTGTGCCGAGTGCACGAGCGAATTTGAAGCGTTGACGGCGGAACAGAATATCTTCGCTCGTTATGATCGCGAGATCGAGATCACGCCGGCGATGTGGACCGCAATTCAGGCACGTGCCGCGGCTGAGAGCCGTCCGATTGTCGCAAGTTCGAAATTCAACCCGCGAGCCTGGTTGATCGGATTATTCGCAGCGCCACGTTTTGGCATGGCGTTTTCCGGAGCGATGGCAGTTTTGATTGCCGCGATTGTGATTGGTTTTATCTACCTAAGACCGCAATCATCGGCGCCGCAAAATGTCGTCAGGACAATCACTCCCGGACCGATTTCGCCACCGCCCATCTACAACGAAGCGGCGCCGCTGAGGGCGAAGAGCGAAGTTAAGCAGCCGGGCGCTTCACGGTATGTTCCCCGAGTTAACGTTACGTCCAAATCGAACTTGGCAATTGCTGAGACGGCAAGCGTTACCGATCAGAATGACGTGCTGTTCCCAGATATTGCTTACTCAGACATTGAAAACAAAGATACTGCGGATCACATCGCGCAGGCCGAGAACCTGCTGCGCTCAATCAGGAACATTCATCTGGGCAATAACGATGATGAAATCGATGTGACTTATGAGAAAGCGATGTCGCGCCGTTTGCTGGACCAGAACGTAGTGCTGCGTCGAGATGCCGAGACGAGCGGCAAATTCCCGGTCAAATCTTTACTCGGCGATCTTGAACCGTTCCTGGTCGATATCGCTAATCTCTCGGACAAGACGACACCGACGGAGTTGCGCGCTATCAAGGACCGCGTGCAAAAAACAGAAATCGTGGCGGCACTGCAGAGTTACTGAAAGTTCGCCTGACGATCGACGATTATTAACCCCTGGACAAGAGGCAAAATTATGTTGGACACACAGATCATGAAATACAGATCAAATAACAACGGCCTATCGCAGCGCCGGTTCTTATGGTTCGCGATTGCTATCGCCCTAACGATTACTGTTTGCGGGTTCAGTCGCTTCGCGTTTGCTCAGCAGCCATCCCCGCGCGCCAAGACCGAAAAGGAAACCGCTAAGAGCGAAAAGGAAACCGCTAAGAGCGACAAGGAACGCGCTAAGAGTGACAAGGATGCGGCGAGTCGCAAGGGCGACCTTGTCGATGATGAGAAATTGTTCTCGGTAGAACCGACGATCGCCCCATTCATCGCTTATCCGACTGCGAAGGCTCTCGATACGGAGCTCTTTACTAAAGCTTTAACGGACGATCTGACCAATAAATACATTCAGGTGTTTAGCGGAGCTCTGACTAAGTATCAAGATTTTGACTCAGATTACAAAGTCAAGCCTTTGTTTACGCAATCACCCGGCGCCTTTGGCATAGGCGGCGGTGTCCGATCGGGAGTCGGCGCGGGAACGGGTTCCGGCGTAGGTTCCGGCAACTCACAAGCGCCCGACGATGATCCCTGCGAATTCAAAATTGAAGTGCTGCAGGCACTTTTCCGCAGTGACGTTGCGCGAGGAACCGCCGTTGCTACCGACTGGCTCAAACCCGGATCGGCGCAGACTGTTCGCTGCAAGGGCGCGGCCCTTACTCTGCTGTCTCGTTACGCCGGTAAGTCGGCGACCTCGGTAATCCTCGGTGTCGCAAGGACCGATCCGGATATGAAGCTGCGCGCCAAAGCAATTTCGGTTCTGGGCGCGAGCAATGACGACAGCGTGATCGACGCGCTGCGAGACTTTGCCCTCAATTCTACGGATACCGATATTTCTGAGGCCGCGATCTACGCGTTGGGTCAGCACAACAGCGAGCGCGCCATGGCCGTGCTGGGCGAAATCGCCACCAGCAATCGGCCGATTCCGCTACGAAGGTGGGCCATTGGCAGCATTTCAGGCCGGCCCGGCGAGCCCGCCGTCGACACACTGCTGAAGATCTACGACAACGATCAGAATGTTGAGGTCCGCAAGTCGGTAATCAGCGGATTCTCTCGGCGCAGGAGCGAACGCGCGGGCGCCAAGCTGCTCGAGATAGCCCGCGGCGCTGACAACATTGAGCTGCGCAAAATGGCCATCAACGGAATAGCGCGCCGGAGCGGCGATCAGGCGGTCGCTATTCTGCTTGGTCTCTATGACAGCGAAAAGAACGAGGAAATCAAGGACCAAATCATGGGCTCGCTCGCCGGCTCAAACGACCCGCGCGTGACGCGAAAACTAATCGACATCGCCAAGAATCCCCAGACACCGATGGAACGGCGTAAACGCGCTATCGGTTGGCTCAGTCGCAGCAAAGATCCCGAAGTCCTTCAGTTCCTGGAAGACTTGTTGAAGCAGTAACTGGGAACGTCCGTCTGGAAGGGGTTATGGCCCACTTTGGCGATAGCCCCACTCTAAACAAGCGCAAGATTTTCTCGCGAACCTGAAGCTTGTCGGCACTAAAACCGAACGGAAAGCGGAGCACCCTGGTGAATAAGCTCGACCAAATCATTCTTGCTATAGCGATCGCTCTGACATTGGCGATCAGCGCCGCGGGGCAAACGAAGAATTTCATCCCGGTTGATGGCGCCAGTCTCAAAGTGAGGATCGACAATGCGTTGACGCAGGGTCGCGCTGCCGGCGCGCCAGCCGGCCGGTTCTGGGTCGGCTATCAGTTTGAAGCGCGACCGGGCGTGGCCATTGACTTTGAAATCGTCGACAACAATGGCGGCGTTTATTTTTCGATGGATGGGACCTCGATGACTTTCGATTCCCGTTACGAGACTCGAGAGCTGGGCGTGTTTTTACTCTTTGACACGCAACGCGATCTGTTCACGCGCGCGGAAGTGTACAATCTGCGACGCACGCACGAATTCAGTAGCTATCCGGTTTACTGGGCCGGCCGGGCGGGCAACGAAGAAAGTCTGAATTATCTGAAGTCGTTTATCGATTCCGGTGCGCCGGAAATCAATCGCCTCGCCGATCGCGCGACCTTCGCGATTGCCCTGCATGACGATGCGCGGGTCGAGCCGATTCTTACCGAATTGATCCGCCGGCCCGCCGCTGAACCGATACGTTCGCGAGCCATCTACTGGCTCGGTTACACACCCGAGAGTCAATCGAAGAATAATCTGCTGGCCGAAATCGCGCGCAATAATCAGGAGCCGGGTGAGGCGCGTCAACAGGCGGTGTCGGCCCTCGGGATGAGCCGCGCGGCCGCGACTTTGCCACTGCTCGAGAATCTTTTCGATACGATGACCACGCGCGAGTTGAAGCGGCGCGCGCTCAGCGGAATTGCTCGAAACGACAATCACGACGGGGCAGCTATTTATTTGATCCATTTGGCCGAGACTGAAAAGGATCTCGAGTTGCGCAAGAGCGAGATCTCGAGTCTGGGCCGGATCGCCGGCGAGAAAAGTCTCGGTGCATTGACCAATACAATCGACTCTGATCCGGAAACTGAAATCCAGAAACAGGCGGTGATCGCGATCGCTCGCCGCTCAAAGGACGAAGCCATTCCGATCTTGATCCGCACGGCGCGCAGCCATCCAAAAATGCAGGTGCGTAAGGTGGCCATTCAAATGCTGGGGCAGACCGGCGACGAGCGCGCAGTAGCTTTCTTCAGGGAACTGCTCGCCAAGTGAATTGAGTGCCACAGATTCTCGGTCTGCGGTGTTCCTCTTTCATGGTGAGACGATCGAGTGGGTAGTCAGTGGGATTTGGAAACTTTGCAGCTAACGAGAATCGGGAGGTATCCAATGAGTAGTACGGCGATTTGGAGAGGGGACGTATTAACGTCGGTTCTTTCATCAGCAGAGGCTGGACAGAGTGGAACTCTTATGCGCGAGGCGACTATTGATAGTCGACTGGACGCGCTGAAAAACGTGGCCCTGACACTCCTGGATGCGGTGGATTCACTGCGTACAGCCCAGCCCTCGCGCGCGCAGAGCGTAAGACTCCAGGACGAAGTGCAGCGGTTCGAGACTGATCTCATTCGCACCGCGCTGGAGCGGACCGGAGGCAATCAGGCCCGCGCGGCTCGCTTGTTGGGCGTCAAGCACACGACCTTGAACGCAAAGATCAAACGCTACCAGATTTGTTCCAATGGTTACGGCTCTGAAGCCGACAACAGTGACGGCAGTCGTGAAATAGCCGCGTGAAGTTCGGGCGCGGCGGGCTGTTCCAAATCTCTTAAATATCTCACCTTCGCAAGGCTTCTTGGCGGATACAGAATCCTGGATGTTCATCTGAAACTTTAGAGGTGAAATTTGTTTGTGCTTATGAACAACCCTGACCCTCGAAACGTACAACCAAAGATACCGCTGTCGAAAAGACAAGCGGCGAATCAATTAATACTTAGTCCTTTCTAAACGTCCTAATAGCGGAACCAATCGCAGTCGGTTTCGTTAATGCGAGCATTGAAACCAATAGAGCTTTTCTGGTTGTAACAGGAATCTGTCGCGGCCTTCCGAGAACTGAATTGATGAAAAACGCAATTCTCCTTCTAAGTCTATTAGCGCTGAGTTCGATGGCCGTGTTCGCTCAACCTTCGCCCTCCACGAGTGCCAGTCCGTCGGTCTCGGCGACAAGTGAGTCGTCCGCGAAAAGGGGAACGCCAGCAAAACCCGGGCTGGTTATCCCACCAGAGAAAGCCCAGCCGGTGCGCATGCCGCGATTTGACAAGCCTCCGGTCATCGACGGAAAGTTGGATGACGAAGTATGGAAGCAGGCGAAGCTGCTGAAGGATTTCCACCAGGTCCAGCCAGGCGACAACATCGCTCCCTCGAGGCCGACTGAAGTATTGCTCGGCTATGACTCGAAATTTCTTTACGTCGCTTTTCATTGCTACGACGAACCCGACAAGGTGCGCGCCAACATACCGAAACGCGACAACATCTTTGACGATGACTATGTCGGGATACTTTTCGACACCTTTAACGATAATCGCAAAGCTTACGAGTTTGATTTCAATCCGTTGGGCGTGCAGGCAGACGGCATTTGGACCGACGGCCAGAACGAAGATTTCAATCCCGATATCGTGATGGAATCGAAAGGGATGTTGACTTCGGACGGATGGACGGTCGAAGTGGCCATTCCTTTTAAGTCGCTGCGTTATGTGGCGGGGAAAGACAAGTTGTGGGGGGCGCATTTTTGGCGGCGCATCAAGCGCTTCAATAACGAACTGGACATGTGGATGCCGCTCAACCGCGACATTTCGAGCTGGCTGGCGCAAGAGGGACATCTCTCTGGTCTCGAAGGCATTTCCGCTGAACGAACGCTGGAACTGATTCCGAGTCTCACGTTGTCTGAGACCGGCAAGCGAACGGGGACCTTGAGCGCGGCCCAGTTAGCCACCGGAATGCTTGATCCGGGACGACTGGTGAATGAACCAATTAAGTTCGATCCGGGGCTCACCGGCAAATACACCATTACACCAAACGTCACCCTGGACTTTGCCATTAATCCAGACTTTGCGCAGGTTGAATCGGATCAACTGGTAGTCACGGCGAACCAGCGGTTTCCGATTTTCTTTGCTGAGAAACGGCCCTTCTTTCTGGAAGGCATCGACATCTTTCAAACTCAGATCGCAGCGGTGCACACTCGCACGATCATCGATCCGGATTTCGCGGTGAAGCTGACAGGAAAAGTAGATCGCAACACCTTCGGCTTGCTGTTGGCGTCGGATAATGGCCCGGGTAATTTCACCCCGGAAGAACGGCTTACGGCAAATCCGCGGCTCATCGGCAAGAATGCTTCAGTTGGTGTTCTGCGTCTCAAGCGCGACATCGGAAAGAAAGATTCTTTCATCGGGCTGCTGGCCACCTACAATCGATTTGTGGATCGATATAACGAACTGGCAGGCTTTGACACGCGTCTGCGCGTCGACAAACAAACTACTTTTGCCGCCCAGGTGTTGGCGACACATTCTCGCCGTCCGTTTTTTTATCCGGATGAGGGGGGAACGTTTGATCGCAAAGAGAACGGATTTATTTACGCGGTAGACTACAACAAGAGCGGCCGGCACTTTGGATACGAGCTCTCCGGCGTTGGCCGGACACGTTACTATCGTGCCGACGTTGGTTTCAACCGCCGCACAAATACAAATAATCTTAACGGCTTTTTTCGCTACAACTCAGAACCAAAGCCCAAAGCCAGATTGATTTCCTGGCGCGTTTACAACGACATCTCAACCAACTTTGACTGGCAGGGGCGCTCTCAGGTTTTCAATGACGAATCGCAGATTCAGTTCAGCTTTCCCCGACAGACCTATTTGGGCGTAGGTTTTGATAAGGGTTACGAGCGGGTCTTTGAGTCCGAGTTCGGCCCTACGCGCAAAGCCGGATCAAATTGTGCAATGACCAATGCCTGCACTTTCTGGGGAGGCGACAACGAGCGCTCGGCATACAACAAAGCCCTCTACATGTTCGCCGGATCCACGCCGATGAAGAAAGTCGATTTCAATATGTTCATTAATCGCGCGGCCGGCAGTTTGGGTTTTGACTTTGCCGCCGGCGCGCGTTATCCACGCGTAAGCATCCCCGCCGTTACGGCTCGCAACGCCCAGGCTGCGGGACTTTGCAATGGACCAGTTGTGCCGCCAGTGTGCGCGGCGCCACAAGACCCGGGTCCCGGTGGCTTCCTCCACTTCGACGCCACCGTTAACTATCGACCGTCGACGCCGCTGAATCTGAGTTTGAGCTATACAAAGGAAAGACTCCGACGATACGACACCGGACTACTCGCGTTTGACGAGAACATCGTTTCGACGCGCGCCACTTATCAATTCACGCGTTTCATCTTTGCGCGCGGACGCGTCGACTTTGATTCGTTAGCGTCGAACGTCAAGGGCCAGTTCCTGTTTGGTTGGACGCCGAATCCGGGCACCGCTCTGTACATTGGTTACAATGACGATCTGAATCGCAATGGCTTCAATCCGTTCAGCGGTCAGTTAGAACCGGGGTTCCGGCGCAACGGCCGCACCTTCTTCATCAAGATGTCATATCTGTTTCGCAAGAGCTTCGGATAATCTTAGTCAGGATGCCGGCGGCACGGCTTCAACCTTGGCAAACCAACTCCTTTGTTTGCGCAATGGAAAAGTTCTCGCCGGCACGAGTGCCGCGTCCAAACGGTTCGCCTGGAATTCTGAAAACAAAAGCTAAACAAAACCGGTTCTTCACGCGTAACAGTGGAAGAATCCGGCGGGCATCGCCGTCTAAACTTCCGAGCATCATAGAGCGGCACTTCATCGTTGGTTGGCGCCCCGCCAGAATAAGATCGATCGTCAAATTGGTTGACGGACAAGTAATCGATGATTGGAAAGCGTCTATTCTGTCTGATATGCGCATTCTTTGCTCTATGCTCCGTAGTTTTTGCGCAGAATAGTCCGGCTGCTCCGTCTCCCACGCCGACCGCCACACCATCCCGAAACACCACGCCGAATCAGTCAACCAATGGAGGCGATGCGAAAAGCAGAGCCATCATTCCGCCAGAGAAGGCCCGCCCATTAGTTATTCCGCATTTTGATAAAGCACCCGTAATCGATGGCAAGATCGACGATGAAGTCTGGAAGCAGGCAGTAGTCTTCAAGGACTTTCTACAAATCAGTCCGGGCGACAACATCGCGCCCTCAAAGCCCACTGAGATGATGATGGGCTATGACACCCATACGCTCTATATGGCTTTTCACTGCTATGACGAGCCAGACAAGGTGCGCGCCACGGTCGCCAAGCGCGACGAAGTTTTCGGCGAGGACAACGTGCGGATCTTCCTCGATACTTTTAACGACCAACGCCGGGCTTATGTGGTCGGCTTTAATCCTCTCGGTGTGCAACAGGACGGAATCATGACCGAAGGGTCGGGGACTGACTTCAGCGTAGATATCGTGATGGTGTCCAAGGGAATGATCACGACCGACGGCTGGACGCTGGAAATCGCGATTCCCTTCAAGTCGCTCAGATATGAGGCGGGCAAGGGCAAGCAATGGGGGATTCACGTCTGGCGCAACATTGATCGCTTCAATGATGAGATCGATTCGTGGATGCCGAACTCGCGTGACATCTCTTCGCAGTTGAGTCAGGAGGGGCACTTGACTGGATTGGAAGGCATTTCGACTGAGCGCACGCTGGAGGTCATTCCCAGTCTCACACTTTCCGAAACCGGCAAACGCGTCAATGCGCTTTCGTTAGCCCAAATCGCAGCGAACCCGGCGCTGCTGGATCCGGGTAGAATTCTGAACCAGCCGATCAAAGCCGAGATCGGCCTCACTGCCAAATATGGATTGACCCCGACAGTCACGCTCGATTTGGCGATCAATCCGGACTTTGCCCAAGTCGAAGCCGACCAGACCGTAGTTACCGCCAATCAACGTTTCCCAATCTTCTTTGAAGAGAAGCGGCCGTTCTTTCTCGAAGGCGTCGACATTTTCAAGACGCCGATCCAGGCGGTACACACTCGGGCCATCGTCGATCCCGACCTGGCGGTGAAGCTCTCAGGGAAGCGCGGCCGGAATACGTTTGGCCTTTTGCTGGCCAGCGATAACGCGCCCGGGAACTTTACCGAAGACGAGCGAAACGATGCGAGCACTCGGCCGGCTATTGCCAGGTTTCTCGATAAAAACGCCTATATCGGGATCCTCCGGCTCAAGCGCGACATCGGAACCGGATCAAACATCGGGATTCTATTAACCAGTTACAATTTTATCGAGAAACATAATCAGCTGGGCGGCATTGATGGGCGATTCAAAATCAGCAAGCAAAAAACTCTTAGCTTCCAGATCCTCGGCAGTATTTCACGCCGTTGCTTTGCTGAACCGGCATTGGATACTCATCGGCCGGGTCCTTCTGATGGATGTTTCGCGGGCTTTGATCCGACCGTCGCGAATCCTTCCCGGCCTGGCGAGACCCGCAACTACTATCGCACCGGCAAGGGTCTGGCCTACAACATTCGCTATAACCGCGATGGCCGCCACTTTTTTTATGGCTTTAACGGCAATGGTCAAACGCAGGACTATCGCGCGGATGTCGGGTTCACGAGACGGCTCAATACAAACTTCGAAGGCGGTTATGCGGGTTATCAATCCGAGCAGAAGCCAAAAGCGAAATTGATCTCATGGAACATCAATACGAACGCGGGGATCAATTTTAACTGGCAGGGCCTGAGCCAGAACCTGTACGAGGAGACAAGCGCACAAGTCAATTTCCAGCACAGCAGTTATCTGGGCGTAGGGGGCAGCGTCGGATATGAGCGACTGTTTGAAGAGGAGTTTGGTTTGAAACGAACGGCCACGCACGGCGGAGCATTCTTCGGTGGTCCAGAGCGATCAAGTTACCAGTTCAATCCGTATATATACGGAGGGGCCAGGCCGAGTAAGCGATACAACTTTAACTTTTTTCTTGCCCAGGGCCGGAACAGTTTCGATTTCGATTTTGGAGCGGGGCCAAAATATCCGCGAGTGAGCCCAGCGGCTCTTGCCGATCCGTCGGCGCCGTTGGATCCCGGACCGGGCACTTTTATCGAACTGGATCTGAGCGGAGAATACAAACCAACCAATGAACTGGCGATGTCACTGAGCTATACCAGGAATTCTTTGCGACGAAACGATACGCGCCTGCTGGCGTTCGCTGACGACATCTATTCACTTCGATCGACTTATCAGTTCACTCGCTTTCTCTTTCTCCGAGCGCGTGTCGACTATGACACGCTGGCGTCAAATGCTCGCGGCCAGTTCCTGGCCGGCTGGACTCCAAACCCCGGCACAGCTTTCTATCTCGGCTACAACGATGACCTCACGCGCAACGGCTTCAATCCCTTCACCGGTCAACTCGAGCCGGGGTTTCGTCGCAACGGCCGCACGTTCTTCATTAAGATGTCCTACCTGTTCCGGCGCAGCTTTGGGAAATAGATCGCAGTAAAACAAATATGTTGGATTGACCGGTAAATGGAGCGCGGACATCATGTCCGCCTGCGGGCGAAGCACGCTAAGACTCCAGAAGAAACGCGTTGCGATTGTTCATACTAAGCAGGGATTCGCGCTGCGCGCTCAGGCGGACAGGATGTCCGCGATCCGAATCTGATCCCTTGTGCGCTTGAGTCTTTCCTTCACTCCGTCCTCAGTTTTGTTCTGGGCGGTCTATCCTCGATAATCAAATCCTGGAGTTTTGGAACAATAAAATATGGAAAAACCTGCCCAAACTGATTACCCGATCCTGGAAATTCTGAAGCGGCGCTGGAGCCCCCGCGCTTTCTCTGATCGAATGGTCGAGCCCGAGAAGCTGTTAAGTCTGTTTGAGGCTGCCCGCTGGGCGCCCTCATCCTTCAATGAACAACCCTGGTATTTTCTTCTGGCGACCAAACAGAAGCCGGAAGAGCACGCGCAACTTCTCGGTTGTCTGGCAGAAAAGAATCAGCAGTGGGCGCATCAGGCCCCGGTGTTGATGGTTTCCGTAGCGAAGCTGAATTTTGAGAAGACCGGCAAACCAAACCGCCACGCTCTCCACGACGTTGGTTTGGCGGTCGCCAATATGATCGTGCAAGCCACGGCGATGGACTTGTGCGTCCATCAGATGGCGGGATTCTCCGCGCAAAAAGTCGCGGAGCTCTATCACCTCCCGGTTGCATTTGAACCGGTCGCGGCCATTGCGATTGGCTATGGCATCGATGTTGACGCCCTGCCGGAACCGTCGAAAGCATCCGAGTCAAGCCCGCGATCGAGAAGGCCGATCGATAACTTTGTTTTTGAAGGCCAGTGGGGGCAGCCCGCCGGGCTGGTCTCCGAATGAACGGAAGTGTTGTGCGACCTTCATCAACTGTGAGCCATTTCTGATGAGGGCGTTAACACGATCCACGAACCCACCCAAACAGGCTTTGGTTCAAGTCATTTTGGTGAATTCGTGGATCGGTCTCTTGCTCCATTGATCCTGCCCTCTGGCGCGGAGCTCACGACCTTTTGCGATGACTCATCGCCTCGACAATAAACGCCTGTACTTCGTCGCTAAACGGTTTGGGCATCGACGAGGGCCAGTTGCTCCGGTCTGCGTACATCTTGTTGAGACCTGCCTGAATTTCAGCATTGCCGCCAGTGAAACCCTTGAGCAGTTCGATCCAACGGACCGCCAACGCTTGCGACAAATCACTCGCCGGATCTTGCCTCTCTGCTACCGCTGTCTCGACTTCTTTAATAAGCATCACCCAGTCGCGTTGCGATTGCTCGATCACTTCAGGGGAGACTATCGCGGCGCGCTTCGCGATTTCTTGCTGCGCTTCTTCCGAGTAATACTTCTTGCTCCAGTCCATATCGGTCTGCATATTGATCACCTCAATTATTTTGACGAACGTTTCCCAGTCGGGCTGGTTGTTGGCAGCCGCTACATATTCGGCACGCTTGATTGCGTTAATGGCCAACTCCAGACGATTGCGCTTCTCCTCGATCGCCTGGCGCTGTTGCCGGAGAGTATTGGCGAGGCCAACCGACCTTCGACTGAGCACATCCTTGATTTGTTTCAACGATAAGCCGATGAATTTCAGCGCTACGATTTGCTCCAGCCGCGCCACATCACTCTCGCTGTACAGCCGGTAGCCCGCGCGAGTGTGTCGACTCGGCTTCAGCAACCCGAGCCGATCGTAATGGTGCAGGGCGCGCACGGTTACGCCGGAAAGTTTTGCGAACTCCCGGGCCTGAAATAGCTTTTCGTTACTGTCTCCCATCAGCTCACCCTCGGAACGAACAAAACTAAACCCTGACGTAGCGTCAGACGCAAGCGATTTCTTTGATTGGTTAATTGTGCTTCGACTGTCCAAAATCTCGGAAGGATTTCCGGACGATCGGGTACGGAAAACCCGATCGTTCGGCGCGTCGCGGAAAAAACGTTGTGGCGGACCACGGATCGTAACCAGACTCAGGCCATCGGCGTCTTCATGCTAAACTGTCCTCAGTTTTCCCGAATCAACAACGAACAAAACATGTCCTTGTCTTTTATGAGAGCCGTTAGGTCGCGAACCACTGCCCCTGGTTTGATTTTATTGATGGGGCTGTTGGTCGTAGGCTCATCAGCCTGCAAGAGCGACTATCCCGCTTCAGGAAAAGCCGCCAGCCCTGACAACAAGACGCCGCCGCGCCAGGTCAAGACCGTTAAGGTAGCAGAAATGCCGATCGGTCAAACCGTTACCGTGAATGGAACTTTGGCCGCCTACGACCATACGACCCTGAGCATTAAGGTGCCCGGCCGGTTGCAAACGATCTCGATCGATCTCGGCAGCGTAGTTCACAAGGGGCAGGTAATTGCGCAAGTTGAGCAGCAGGATTACAAGCTGCGCGTGCAACAGGCGGAAGCCGCTTTGGCCCAGGCGCGCGCGCGTCTCGGCTTATCGCCCGACGGGGCTGACGATCGCGTGACGGCGGAAGAGACCGGCACAGTCAGGCAGGCAAAAGCGGTCCTGGAAGACGCGAAATCGAAACGTGACCGGGCCAGCAAGTTGGTTCAGCAGGGCGTGATTCCGCACGCCGAGTACGACACGGTTGATTCAGAATACAAGGTTGCACTAAGCCGTTATCAGGACGGGCTCGAGGAGATTCGGAATCGTCAGGGGCTGCTGGCTCAGAGGCGTTCGGAATTGGCGCTGGCGAGGCAACAACTTGCTGATACGATTGTGTACGCGCCTTTGGAAGGTGTAGTGCAAGAGAAGAAAGCGAGCGTCGGAGAGTACCTCGCCGCCGGCGCGCCGGTTGTCGACATCGTGCGCATCGACCCTTTGCGATTGCAGGTCAATGTTCCTGAGCGCGAGTCGCACAGCATTCGTAGCGGTCAAAGTGTGCGAGTCACGGTCGAAGGCGATCCGGACTCTTATCTCGGCTATGTCAAACGGCTCAGCCCGACTATTAGCGAACAGAACCGCGTCCTGGCCGTCGAAGCAGATGTGCGTAACAACGGCCGCTTGCGTCCAGGAGCTTTTGTGCGCGCCGAAATCGTCACGGATCAGACGAGCACCGCAGTCACCGTTCCCAGTACCGCGATCGTTACGTTCGCCGGGATAGAAAAAGTAATGTTGGTGGAGAATGGCAAGGCAAGTGAGAAGGCGGTCACGACTGGACGCCGCGGCCCGGACTGGATTGAGATCAAGGCTGGCGTCAACGTGGGTCAAAGCGTGATTGTTGATCCGGGAAATTTACAATCGGGACAGCCCGTAGTGGAATTTTAGATTTTTGATTTGCGATTCTCTCTGTGCTTCCTCAGTGTCCTCTGTGTCTCTGTGGTGAAGGCTTCCTTTTCTTGATTCACCACAGAGACACAGAGGAACACAGAGCTTCACAGAGACAAAATCTAGAGTGCAAAAACTAGCCGAAATCTGTATTCGCCGTCCGGTCTTCGCCGCGATGATCGTCTTGTCCCTGGTCGTAGTCGGCTCGGCAAGTTATTTCAAGCTCGGCGTCGATCGTTTTCCTTCCGTCGATTTGCCCACCGTCAGCGTGCGCACGAACCTGCCCGGCGCTTCTCCGGAAGAAATGGAGACGCTCGTCTCGCAGCGCATCGAAGAAGTCGTCAATACAGTTGATGGCATTGACAACCTGCGTTCAGTCTCCGTGCAGGGAAATTCGATCGTGCTGGCGACCTTTAATCTAAATCGTGATATCGACACCGCGGCGCAGGACGTGCGCGATCGCGTCAGCACGGTTGTGCGCGATTTGCCACCAGACGCCAAGCCGCCGGTAGTCGCCAAGTTCAATAACGACAGCACGCCGGTCGTAACGATTGCCCTTTCTGGCAATCGGTCAATTCGCGAACTCACCGAATATGCCGACAAGATCGTGCGGGTGCAAATTGAACGCGCCGGAGGCGTCGGCGCGGTCAACGTGGTTGGCGGTCTGGATCGCGCCATTAATGTTTGGATTGATGCCGAGCGATTGGCTGCTTACAAGATCCCGATTAGTCAGGTGCACGATGCTTTGCAGCGACAGAACGCGGATGTGCCGGGTGGCAATGTCGAAACGGGAAAGCGCGAACTCGTCCTGCGCACACTGGGACGTTACACCGATCCGCGCGAGATGGAAGAGTTGGTGGTCGCGAACATCAATGGCGCCCCGGTTAAGATTCGTGACATCGGACGGGTTGAAGACGGAACAAAAGAACAGCGCTCAATCGCGAGGCTGAATGGCATGCCGACAGTCACGTTGGAAGTTCAGCGGCAATCGGGCGCAAACACAGTCGAAGTTATTCACAACGTCAAGGCGCAAATGGCCCGGGTGGCCCCGCAACTGCCGGCAGACGTAAGAATGGAAGTAATTCGCGATCAGGAGCGATACATCGGCGCGGCGCTGCACGAAATCACACGACATCTGGTGCTGGGCAGCATTCTCGCCAGCCTGGTCGTGCTGCTGTTCATGCGCTCCTGGCGCTCGACCTTGATTGCGGCGATTGCGATTCCATGTTCGGTGATTTCGACTTTCGCAATGATGCGGGCGATGAACTTCACTCTCAACGGCGTGACGATGCTGGCCCTGGTATTGATGGTCGGAGTCGTGATCGACGATGCGATCGTGGTGCTTGAGAACATCTTTCGTTTTGTCGAAGAAAAGCGAATTACGCCGATGCGCGCCGCCAGGGAAGCTACGGCCGATATTGGTCTAGCGGTTATGGCCACGACTTTTTCGCTGGTCGTAATCTTTCTTCCGGTTTCGTTCATGTCGTCGATCTCCGGCCGCTTTCTGTTTCAGTTCGGAATTACCGCGGCGGTGGCGGTTCTGGTGTCGCTGCTGGTTTCGTTTACTTTGACGCCGATGATGAGCGCCCGCTTACTGCGAGCCAAAGACGCCGCCGCCGGCCACGGTGCAGAGCTCGGGCACCATCATGACACGCTATCGGCGGCTTCATCGCGGCGCGGTTTCTATTCTTTCATTGATCGCTTTTACACCTGGCTGTTGCGGGTGGCGATGCGCCATCGCGCCGCTGTCGCTGCGATTGCGATTGCAGTGGCTCTCTCCAGTATCCCGCTCTACCGCGTTGTGAGACAGGAATATATTCCCACCGATGTTGATGAAGCCGAATTCGATGTCAACGTTAACGCCCCGGAGGGCACCAATATCGACGCCATGAATCACACGATGCTGTCGATCGAAAAGGATTTGCTTTCGACTCCAGGCGTGCGTTTGATTCTTTCTTCGTCGGGCGGTTCGTTTCTGGGCGCAGTAAACCAGGGTGGTGTCTATGTCCGCATCGCGCCGCATGACGAGCGTGTGTTTTCTTTGACCAAACTCTGGGATTCGATCAAAAGCGGGCATCCACTGGCGGCATGGCGCGGCAATTACACGCAGCGCGATGTGATGTCGGAAGTTCGCCGGCGACTGCAAAAGTACGCCCCGTTTCGTTTCGGCGTGCGCAACGCACCGAGCTTTAATATCGGTGGCGGCAACAACGATATCGATTTTGTCTTTCGTGGGCCGGAGCTGCAGCAGCTGGCGAAGTATGCAGATGCGTTACGAGAGAAGACCAAAGAGATCGGCGGTATCGTCGACGCCGATACGACGCTGAAGCTGGACAAGCCGGAATTGCGCGTCCACATCAACCGTGATCGAGCGGCCGATCTCGGAGTCGACACTTCTAATATTTCCACGGCGCTGCGTTTGATGGTCGGCGGCGACGACCAGGTCTCGCGCTTTCGGGACCCCTCGGTTAACGAAGACTACGACGTGCAACTGAGATTGACGGAACAGGATCGCAAAGACAGCGCGACCATCTCTCGTCTGTATGTGCCATCATCACGCGGCGGTCTGGTGCGTCTGGATAGCCTGGTGGATATCAAGGAGGACATCAGTCCTTCTCGTATTGACCGGCTCGATCGACAGAGACAAGCATCAGTGCGCGCCGGAGTGGCGCCCGGGTTTGCGCTGGCCGATCGGCTTGACGCCTTGCGCAAGGAAGCTGCTGCGATGAACCTTTCGCCGGCGTATTCGACCACTATCGCCGGCCGCGGCCGCGAGCTGGAAAAAACGTTTGTCGAGTTTCTCTGGGCCTTCCTGCTTTCGATCATTTTCATGTACATGATTTTGGCTTCGCAATTTGAGAGCACCGTGCATCCGCTCACGATTCTGCTGAGTCTGCCGCTCTCAGTGCCGTTTGCTTTGCTGTCGCTGTGGTTGATGAGCGATACGCTGAATCTCTATTCGGCGCTGGGCGTGCTGGTGCTTTTTGGCGTCGTCAAGAAAAATGCGATCCTGCAGATCGATCATATGAACAATCTGAGGACGCTCGGTATGGAGCGAGATGCGGCGATTATTCAGGGCAATCGCGATCGGCTGCGCCCAATTCTGATGACGACGCTGGCCCTGGTTGCGGGTATGGCGCCGCTGGCTCTCGGGACCGGACCGGGAGCGGAAGAGCGCCGCTCGATCGCTATCGTAGTCATCGGCGGACAATCGTTGTCGCTCCTGCTGACTCTGGTCGCCACGCCGGTCGTGTATTCGTTGCTTGATGATCTCAGTTCGACCGCCAGATGGCGCCGCTGGGCCACGGCTACGGGCAGATTTACAGCTCCCATAACGGGTGTGGTGCGAAAGTTGGCGCCGACGCGTGACCGAAGCGAGCGGCCGGCCGAAGCCAAGGCACCTCCTGTCGCGCAGACGTTGCAGTCAGATGATTAGGAGTAAGAGAACATGCCTCATCTAACAACTTGGCCATCCGACTTGGGAGATCCAAAAGAGAAATTTCATGTCAAACCTTCGTTCAAGTTCACCAAAATGACGCTAACAGGGCCAGAAAGAAGGTTGTTGCAAAAGTGCGGGACGAAACTTCAGGCCTTTTCGGCGAGGAGGTCAACTTCAACCAGCGACGAACACAAGCATTTTATGAAGGTGCTTCAAGCGTTTGAGGAAGGAAACTCAAGCAGCGACGGATATAGGCAGTTCTTGAAGGTGTGCGATGACGCCGCCGAACCGATCAGCAAAGAAGAACGTGTGTGGTTAAAATATATAGAACTATGCTGGAAGAAGAGAGACGACTTAAGAAACAACACGAACAAGAATTAATAAAGTCGCCTGAACGAGAAGAAGATATCAAGTCAAGGTTGGTGCCTTAACATTTCGGGTAATTCAATTATCGGCAGCGCCAAAGGCGCGAAATGTAAAAGCCTGGGGGCAACGCCCCAGGTTTTTTCGCAACAATCGCACGAAGCGCTGAAGGCGCGAAATCAACTCAATCCCAAACATATCGTTCGTCGTAATTGATTCCATAGGCCTTGAGGAATTTGCGATATTCCTGCTGAAACGTGACCCGCCGGTGATGTTGTTTTTGACGATGAATGTAATGTTTAAGCGAGACCACATGGACGAGAGAGATTGGGCCATTGGGAGTCTTTGCTTTCAGATTATTTCGCGGTTTCAGCGCTTTGGATTTCAAAGGTTGAGTGACCTGGGCCGTTGGCCCAGGCTTTTACATTTCGCGCCTTTGGCCTTAGGATTGTAAGCGATTTTCGACTCTTGTTGGTCGTAAGGTTTTATGCATGTCCCGAGCGCTGCGCGGAGTTCGCGCAGAGAAAAGTCTACAGACGTCACCGCTTACCCCTTCGGAACTTTCCGAAAATCTCAAACGCGTCTTCGCTTTCCTTTGATTCGAGCAGTTTCGCTAAATTATCCGGGCTATCGGTCACGACCGGGTCAATCGATTCAGCCGTACCCCGTATTCTTTTCTGCTGAATAAGGATCTTGAACTTTTCCGAATTCGGAAGCCAGATTACTAATTCGCCCGCTGTAATCTCGTAGCGGGCCAGCAGGAAACCTTTGTCCCGATCCTCGTTTGTCGGGTTCAAAATCATATAGGAACGATTGGCTATGATTAAGATTCTCGCCGTCAAAACCGGGTTCTTCTCGTCATGATTGGCCGGAAGAAAGGAGATCTTGATTTCTTCACCAGTGCCTTTGTCGAATTTGAGCGTCGTGGCTTCCTTCTCTTTTTCCTGGTTAATCCAGCTACCGAGGAGCGTTTTGTCTAATTTGAGTTTGCCGGCAGGTGGATGGATGAAAACGACTTCGCAACCGCCGAGGAAAAGCGACAGCAGTAGCGCAAGAGAAGTCATGACTGGTTGACGTTTCATAAAGAAGGAGTGGGTCGGGTGATTGCTTGCGTTGCTGATGTTCGGGAATTCTATCTCGAAGCAACTCACTTCGCCTGGACTAACTCTTCCGGCATTTCTTCAGGTAGCTGCAAAACCTTCTCCCAACCAGAACTGTCGACCTGCATCCGTTCCGTCAGCTCGTCGCGCAACGCTGTCAAACCGGGACTCAGTGAGCAGGGGTAGTTATGCAGATCTTCGAAATGCCTCATCTGATCCGCGACAAAAGCTTTTTGTTTTTCAATCGAGGGGATTGCCGAATGTTGGCCATTCTCCCAGAACGGTTGTAGCAGGCGCTCAACCGAAACGGCGCCCGGGATTTCGATCTGTTCGTCTTCGCGGGCGGTCACGTCCCCAATATAATTGCCGGCGGCGTCACTGCCTCGAAAGACCTGCATGCTGCCGGGCAGCGTGGTCTTGTCCAGAGAATTGGAAGCCTTCAGCGTTGGCCGGCCGTCGATGACGCAGGCCTTGAAGATCACTCCGGCGACGTTCTTAACTTCACTCGACAGTTTGGTGCCGATGCCAAACCCGGCCGCTTCTGGAAAGGCGGCGACGATCCGTTTCAATTTTTCGACATCCAGATCGCCAGTTAAGTTCGGCCGCAGATCTTTCAGACCATTCGCTTCAAAAAAGCGAAGGCACCACTTGCCCAGCTCGGCCAGATCGCCCGAGTCGACCCGAAAACCTTTGAAGGCTTTGCGCCGAGTTTCGTTCGAAGTAGCGGCCATCGCCGCGTGCACTGCGCCCAGGTAAACGTCAATCGTGTCCAGCAAAAGAGTAGTGCCGTTGGGATTCGCATCAAGCCAACGTTCGAAAGCAACCTGCTCGAAATGCTTGGGTTGTCCAGTGCGCGGTTCGATTTCCGGTTCGTAAAGATATTCGAGAAACGCCTGCTGCCAGTAATGCGCTTCGGTGCCGACCGCGGGTATGTCCAGACGGTGCGCGGCTTCCATGTTCGAGGTGTCGTTAAAGCCGCCGATGAAGGCATAGGTGGCAATGTCTACCGCGCGTTCGATGTCGCCGTTGCGCCGCAGCGAAAAATCAGACAGCCAGCGATTGCCAGCGGCCATGCGAAATTGCATCGCGACGCTGGCCGTCGTCATCGGTAGATCGAAAGCGTGTTCGAACTTGATTTCCTGTGCCTGGGTGAGACCGAACCTGCCAGTAATGTCGGCGACCGGCTGCTGCGGAAACATGATCGTGCCGGGGCGCACGGTACGAATAGTGCCGGCGAACTGAATGTCTTCGATCGCTTTGGCGAATCGTTGCAGCCCGCCACGATCCTGCTCGAGAAACCGCAGCCGCGGCCGATCAATTTGACTGTCCACCAGCAGGCGAATCAAACGCTCGTGACCGAGGACCGGTGCGAAAGGGAGCTTTCGTTGCGTTACATAAAATGTAGCGATCGTTTCACTTAGCGGCTTGCCGTGAACGCGCGTGGCGTCCTTGTAGGATGCGTCACCCATCGCGGCGTGATAGCGATCAATATTCAATGTGCCCATTCGCGCAGATGATATCACGTCAGGTCATTCCATCCAGAGTCCTTTTGATTCAGAGGTGGTCGTTTCAAGTTCAGCTGTTTAGGGTACCAACCTAAGCTGGGCTTTTTTCAGCTTAATCAGAGCCCGACTAGATTCGGTATTCCAGACACCGTTTACCACGCTGGACACTCGCGCTTCGCGGCCTTTTGAATGTTCGTCACTGGTAGTATCCTAGTGCCTCTCCTCCAGAGTTCACCGGACGCCCTCGGGACGGTCACATCTACTAAACAGCGCGGCTGGACATTGACGCGCCAATATCCGTTGGCATGAAAAAGGAGAAAAAGAAATGAAGAGAACCTCGTTCGTTCTGCGATGGAGCTTAATGCTTTTGGTTTGTCTGGGGACGCTTGCCGCCGCTGGTCCGGCGTCAAACGCGCGAAACCAGTGCAAGGATCGCTGCAACGATCGCTACAATACGCGAAAAGATATTTGCAAAGCGATACCCTACAAGCGCCAGAGACACAGTTGCGAGGACGCTGCAAAGCACGCCCGAGATGAATGCAAGCGGCGCTGTCGTTAAAAACTCAGATAGCTGGTCGCGAATGAGCTTGGAAGACGGACGATTGAATCCGTGGGCACCAAGTCTTCAGTCGTCCGTTTCACCGCCGGCGTACTTCGCGTCCGTGCCCAAGCACGCTGCGCGTTTGGAAGCTTCTTACTTCGCGCGTGGATCCATCTTTACGATTAAGGTTTGCGTATAGCTCTTCCCGCCGACCGTCAGCTTCACCGTGTAAGTGCCCGGCAGGACGGTAGAAACACCACCGCGACCGAAACCACCGCCGCCACCGGCAGGCCGCGGTGGAGGAGTCGGACGAAGGTCCCAAATCCATCGATGCATTCCGGCCGCGGTCGAAAGCACTTCAGTAGGTCGCACCCAGAAGGCCGGAATGTTAAGCGTATCCGGATTGACTGGAGTCACCTTGTCGTCACTCGCGTAGCGACGAATTACATCGCCCGCTGGATCCAGAATTTCGAGCGACACCACTCCCGTAACATTCGACTTCAAGTAATAATCAATCATCGCGCCCGCGGCAGGGTTCTCGGCGAGTGGTTCGTCGCGCGGCATGGGCGTGCCGTTGTCGCTCCCCGGAGTCAGGCTAATGGCTGTGGCGGGTTGGAATAAATGGGCGTTTGCATGCGCGACGTCTTTATCGATCTCACGCAACGCGGTGATGTCGTCGAGCACCCAGAAGCCACGGCCGTGCGTCGCAACGATCAGATCATTTCCGTGCACGGCGAGATCACGCATCGAAGCCGGCGGCAGGTTCAGTTGCAGCGGCTGCCAGTTGTCACCATCATCGAAGGAAACAAACACTGACCGTTCGGTGCCGCCAAAGAGCAGTCCGCGGCGCTCCGGATCTTCTTTCACTGTCTGAGCGTAGACTCCCGCCGGCAATCCCTTCGTTATTTCGGTCCAGGTCTTGCCGGCATCTCGCGTTCTATAAATGTGTGGGTCGTAATCTTCCAGTTGGTGACGCTCAACCGCGGCGTAGGCCTCTTTAACGTCAAAGTGCGAGGCTTCGATCATCATGACCTTGTTCCATGAAGTCAGAGCCGGCGGCGTGACGTTCTGCCAGATCTTGCCGTCGTCATTCGTCAGTTGGATCAATCCATCATCAGTGCCAATCCAGATCAACGGCGCGCGCAAAGGTGAAAGGCCGATGGTATACACGACACCGCGTCGCTTCTCTGTGGGGGCGTCTGCCGCCGCGGCTTCATTGAGGTTCGCCGGCGTGCCCGGATCTTCGCGCGTCAGATCCTGACTAATCTGCGTCCAGCTCTCACCTCCGTTAATTGTCTTATAAAGGAACTGATTGGCGTAGTAGAGCGCATGCGGGTCCGCTTGCGAAAATACCAGCGGCTGCGTCCAGTCATGTCGATAGACTGTCTGACCCCCGCCACGCTCGGGCGTTACATTCCTGGTTTCGCCTGTCAGCACATTGCAGCGCGAAACCGTGCCGCCAAAAAGAATCTCGGGATGCAAGGGATCCGGCGCGGTGTAACCTGACTCACCGCCGGAACACAAGCCTTCCCAATCACGATTTGAAATTTCAGAATGGCGGCTGCGCGACGGCGTGCCTACCGCGCCGCTGTCCTGTTGGGCGCCGGTGACCCAGTAGGGAAAACGATAGTCCGCCGCGACGTGATAAACCTGCGCGGTGGGCTGGTTGTACCAGGAGCTCCACGTGACTGCTCCGTCCACCGAAACGATTCCGCCCTGATCGCTGCCCAGCACCATTCGCTTCGGATCGTCCGGATTTATCCAGAGTTGATGATAGTCGTCGCCGCCGGGCGCGCCCTTGATCGCTGTCCAGGTCTTGCCGGCATCGGTCGAGCGATAAACCGACGTGTTGCTGACGTAGACAATGTCGGCATTCTTCGGATCGACCACAACTTTTTCAAAATACCAACCACGGTCCCACAGACGCTTGTCTGCGGATAATCTGATCCAGGTCGTGCCCGCGTCGTCCGATCGAAAAATGCCGCCTTCTTTCGCGTCTACGGCCGCATAGATGCGATTGCGATTTGCCGGCGCGACTGCAATCCCAATGTGCCCGCGACCCTCTACGGGAATTCCCTCTGAAATTTCTTTCCAGTTGGCGCCGCCGTCGACTGATTTGAATATTCCGGCGCCTGGACCATTCGCCGGCGCGTAGATAAACCAGGGCGGCCGGCGCACATTCCATAGCGTGGCATAAACGATTTGTGAATTGGTCGGATCAAAGGCGAGATCGATCGCCCCCACATCGTCGCCCTTAAAGAGAACTTTCTGCCACGTAGCGCCGCCATCGCGCGAACGGTAAACGCCGCGATCAGGATTAGCTGCATAAGCATGGCCCAGCGCCGCTACTAACACGACGTTAGGGTTCTTTGGATCGACGATGACGCGGCCAATCTGTCGCGTGTTCTCAAGCCCGATGTGCTTCCATGTCTTCCCGGCGTCGGTGGATTTATACATGCCATCGCCAAATTGGATCGAATCACGCATGTCCGGCTCGCCGGTGCCCACATAGACGATGTTGGGATTTGACGCCGACACCCCAATCGCGCCAATCGAAGCAGCCGTAGCTGAATCAAACACCGGGTTCCAGGTCCGTCCGGCGTTATTCGACTTCCACACGCCTCCGCCCACAGAACCAAAATAAAAAGTGTCGGGCTGGCCCACGACGCCGCTGACGGCATTGACGCGACCGCCACGAAAAGGGCCAATCATGCGCCAGCGCAAGCCGGAATAGAGACTGGGATCGTATTGCTGCGCGCCGGCGATCGGGACCAGGAACAATAGACAAACGATTGCGGTAATGGACGCGCTCGTTATTGCGCGCAGAGTGATTCGTCGAAATTCAGGCATGGATAGGCTCTCCAAAGAATACTTTAAGTCAGATATCGTGTTCGCTGGATTGTAACACTCGTGGGTCGTTCAACGACTCGAAAGATCGTGAACACTTCCGATCGGCTACACGCAGTCGGCGCAGCCGACGATATATCAGTAGCCCACAGCGCAAGCTGTGGGTAAAGAAGCAAGAATGATGACGAAGCCCCGGAAGGGCGACATAGAATTTATTGGCGGAGATCGATGCTTGCGAATTATGTCGCTCGCTTCGCGAGCTTTGTTTTCGATTCGCGCGTGCACCCACAGCTCGCGCTGTGGGCTACTGGTATGTCGCCCGCATTCGCGGGCTCAGAAAAACGAAAACATCAATTGGTTCGAAGACCGCTTCACAATCCCTGTGCATTGCATGGCCCCGCAACGCCCTGATCCCGGCGTCAAAGTCTCTTTGACTCAACCGAGCCAGGACTGAGTCCGCTCCGGCCGCTAGTTTGTCTGCGTAAGCGGCGTAACTTGGCGCAATCTCCTGAGTAACCAGTTGCTCGGCGATGGTGTGAAACCCAGCCGCCTCAAAAACCTCGCGCACAAATGCATTTGTAGGCAGGACCTCTTCAAGAATAGGCCGGCTCTCTGGGAAAAAATCAACATAAGGATACGACGAGATGCGTTCGCGAATCCCGGTGCGGACGAAGCCTGTTCCCCCATCTCGAAGCACTCGGCGGCATTCGCGCGCTGCGAGTGGCGCATCCTCGAAGTGATGGAAAATCATCGATATGAAAATCAGTTCAACCGAATTGTCGGGGAGCGGGATCGATTCCGCACGACCAGTCTCGTATCGAATCCTGGCATTGGCCAGTTTGCTCCGGGCCTGAGCCAACATCTTTTCCGAAGGGTCAATGCCAATGACCTCCGCCTCGAAACGTGCCCGCAGAGCTTCGGTAAACCGTCCCGTACCGCAACCCAGATCCAGAATCGTTTTGATGTGCTGATCCTTCACGTGCGATGAGACCAGGTCCATCCAAAGAGTGAGAAACTCCGGCCCATGTTCGCGACCAAGGTCGTAGGTCGAGGCTATGTCAGTTGCGTCGTAGTCCATATTTTGAAGGCAGAACGTCAGACGACCCGCTTGTGACGCCGGCCAACGTGCGATCGGCAACACCCAGTCGGCGAAGCCGACGATATATCAGTAGCCCACAGCGCCAGCTGTGGGTAAAGAGGCAAGAATGATAACGAAGCCCCAGAGGGGCGACATAGAATTCATTTGCGACAATCGACGCTTGCGAATTATGTCGCTCGCTTCGCGAGCTTGTTTTCGATTGACGCGTGGACCCACAGCTCGCGCTGTGGGCTACTGGTACGCCGCCCGCGACGCGGGCTTTTGCAAACGTCCGAGCAGATCCAACGGTTGAGCTGACCGGAGGCGGCGATTACATTCGACCTTCGATTCAATCAATCCAGTTGAGAAACCAGCCTTTCCGCGCTCGGGCCCTACGATCTGATACTAATTCCCATCTGCCTTCTTCTCTTCCTTCGTTTCCTTTTTTTTTGGCACATCCGGCGCGGTGAAGTCCGGCAGCGGATCGCCCCAGATGTAATGATTGAACCAGGCGAGATTGTGCTGCATGACGGCGCGCATCGACTTTGGTTTGGTGATGCCGTGGCCGAAGCCTTTGTAGACGACCATCTCGACTTTCACGCCGCGATCTTCAAGGCCCTGGCGCAACTCGTACGCGTTGGCGATGGGCACGCGGCGATCGAGCTCGCCATGCTGAATCAATGTTGGCGTCTTCGCAGACTTGATATAAGACATCGGAGAAGTCTTTTGATAGATCTCCGGATCGACCGCAGGATCGTTGCCCAAATAATTAATCGTGAAAGGCGTGATGTCGGTGTTGTAGTAGTAGGTCGACCAGTTTGAGATTCCGGCGCCGACGGAGATCGCGGCGAAGCGATCGCTCGAGGTGGTCAGAAATGCCGAGATGTAGCCACCCTGACTCCAGCCCATGCACGCGACCTTGCTCTTATCAACCCAACCTTTGCTGATTAGATAATCAACTCCTGACAAAACGTCCCAGGCATCGCCCACACCAAGGTTGCGCACGTTCAATTTGCGAAACGTTTCGCCGTATCCGGCGCTGCCGCGATAGTTAACTTTCAAGATCAGCGCGCCCCGCGCGGCCCAGATGTCCGCGGGGTAATAACGAGAGTCAGGCGTCAGCAACAGCGGCCGATCGACTCCCGTTGGTCCGCCATGAATTATGCAGAGCAGCGGGTACTTTCTGGTCGCGTCGAAGTTCGCTGGTTTGATCA
>WNFS01000290.1_pt1 | contig 74625 bp, 73 predicted proteins | sample 5400141 | NCBI WGS metagenome assembly WNFS01 (sample SAMN13153358, study PRJNA577476) | soil metagenome | isolation source: 60 cm saprolite under Madrone tree | place: USA:California | collected 2016-06-14 | reverse complement strand
CTGCGATTCGGGCAGGGACAAGCCCTGCCCCTACAAAATGAAAATTGCCACCTGGAATGTGAACTCGATTTTAGCCAGGCTGCCTCACGTCACGCGTTGGCTCGAGGCTGAGCAGCCCGACGTGCTGTGTGTCCAGGAGACAAAATGCACAGACGATAAGTTTCCTTCGCTCGAAATAAAAGCGCTCGGGTATGATTGCGTCATGCTGGGCCAGCAGAGTTACAACGGCGTGGCGATAATTTCCAGAGCGGGATGCGCCACCGTGCAACGCGGCTATCCGAATGACGATCCATCCAGTCAGGCGCGTCTGCTCTCAGCCGATATCGCCGGCGTTCGAGTGGTCAATGTCTACATTCCCAATGGCCAGATGGTTGGATCAGAAAAGTATCAGTTCAAGCTTGATTGGATGAAGCGTCTGCGCGAATTTCTCGACGCTGGCTATGACAAGAACACTCCGGTCCTGCTGTGCGGTGATTTCAACGTCGCGCCGGAAGAGCGTGATGTACACGACCCGCGGCTTTGGCAGAACCGAATACTTTTTAGCGAGCCGGAAAGGGCTGCTCTGCAGCACGTCAAAGATTGGGGCTTCACGGACGCATTCCGTTTACATACCGAAGAGGGCGGTCATTACTCATGGTGGGATTATCGGGCCGGTGCTTTCCGCCGCAATCTGGGATTGAGAATAGATCACGTCTGGGTCTCGGCGCCGCTGGCTGCGCGCAGCAAGACAACGGTCATAGATAAAGAGCCGCGCAAGTGGGAGCGGCCGTCGGATCACGCGCCGGTGGTGGCAGAATTCGATTAGCGTCCCCTTCAACCGAGGTGATTGGATTCATGAAGGTGGTTGAGGCTTTCAGTTCTCAACCATCTTCAATTGGATCTTGGGATCGGAATATCTGTTGATAAACTACGAAACGATCTTACGTCGTAGGAGGGGTTCCGATGACGCCTGTTGATGACGCGTTCTCAGTTCGATGTTAGTTCCGCGGTCTTCTCGGTAATATCCTTCTGCGCCCATTCGTTGTCACGGGAAGCCTCGCCCGCTTTGTGCCGCTTGGCTTCTTTCATGCGACTGACCAACTCCATATGAGTTGAGAAGTACGGCAAGCTCTTGCCCACGATCTCCTGCACCGAGTTGAAGCCTTTCTCGGTCATGAACTTTGCCAGGCCCTCCTGAAGTTCGTCGACCATCTTCACGCCTTTGAGCATTACGCCCGTGCAGATCTGCACAGTCGATGCGCCCAGCAACATGAATTCGATCACATCGTGCGCGGTTTCAATCCCGCCAATACCGCTGATCGAAGTTTCTTTCGGCAGCGACAGAGCCAGTTGGCTGACCATCCGCAAAGCAATCGGCTTTACGGCCTGCGAAGAATAACCGCCGGGCACCGTATAGCCCTCGACGGTGGGCATCGGGCGCAGAGTGTCGAGGTTTACGCCGATCACCGACAGGATCGTGTTAATGGCTGAGATGCCATTCGCTCCGCCGCGCACAGCGGCCGAAGCCGGCTCTTTGATATTAGTGATGTTAGGCGTCATCTTGGCCCAGACCGGGATCTTCGCCACCTCAGTCACCCATCCGGTTACTTCTTCGGTCAGGTCGGGATGCTCGCCCATCTCTGAACCCATTTTGCGTTCAGTCATTCCGTGCGGACAGGAAAAATTAAGTTCGAACGCGTCCACTCCGGTGTCCTGCACGACGCGAGTCAGTTCCTGCCAGCGTCCCTTGTCGTACTCTTCCATGATGGAAGCGATCAGAACATGATCTGGATAGTCTTTTTTAATCTGGCGAAATTCCTCGAGCCAGACTTCGATAGGGCGATCCGAGATGAGTTCGATGTTTTCGAAACCGATCACTTCACCATTGTTGCGCGAACGCAGTTTGCCGTAGCGAGGTACGACGTTGACGACCTTGCTCGACTCGAGGCTGACGGTCTTGGCGACTGCGCCGCCCCAGCCGGCGTCGAAGGATTTTGCGATAACGCGCGCGTTGGTTCCCGGCGGGCCGGAACCGAGTAAGAAGGGATTGGGAAACTTGATACCGTTGACGGTGATTGAAAGATCCATGATCGACTCCTATGAACTTCGAGATCTTACACGTTCCACTACGGGTTATGAAATTGAGCCGCCGGACTATTCGGCTTCAGGTATTCATTGATGACGTTGTAAGGAACCACGGTCCGGTCGAACACAGCGATTGCGTGGGGGAAATCGAAATAGACGACCAGGCCTTTTGGAGTGAGCCCCCAATTCATTATTTCGGACAATTGATCCATTGACACCATTGGTTCATGCGGACCAGGCCTTCGCCCTTCCGTCCGGGCGTCCTCCTGCTCAAAGGCAATCGCACGTCGATCAATATCGGCAACCACAAACTTCGCGATCGCGATCTTATAATCACTGCCCGGCTTAAAAAGATCATCAAGCTCGAGTTCTTTGTCGCCTGACAGATCGTACGTTAGTGACCAAAAACCGGTGTTGGGATGGGCGCCTCCGGAATCGGAGTATTCCGACATCTCGACGCTAATCAGATCGTCGGTGGCAAGCAGAACGTTGTAGTTGATTTCGAAGCTGTTTCGTCCCGGTTCTGATCCCGGCTCGAACTCTTTGATGGCTTTTTGTGTCAGGGCCAGGACCCGCCGATTAAAGCTCGCGGCGCCCGGCCCTAACGCGCTGGTTCGATTTGAAATCTGTGGATAGGAAACTCTGACGCCGGACTTTCGATTAGCAATGGTCTTCGGTACGACTTGCCATCCATTAGTGAACGCGACGTGCTGCTCCTCGAGAGTTACGTAAGCTTCGCGTGTGCCGTCCGGTTTGGACCAAGTGCAATCCGGTTCCGCCGCGTCGTTGAATCGTTTGCAGACAAACTTGCCGGTCGGTTTTCCCTTTGCGCCGGATTCTGCCAGCTCGAGGATGCCTTGGCTATCCAGATGACCGGTTAGTGCGAGGTCTTCTCCGATACTGTCGTACGAGTAGGCACCAGATACATTGTTTCCCTGAATATTCAGACGCATCTGAAAGTGGCTCCCGCCTACCGAGCCCCTATAAACCCTCACAGTTGTCTGTAATGCCTGTTGCCCCATTACTGCCACACAAAGGAAACCGCACTCCAGCGCGACAGCCAATACTAGTCTTGTGTTGGTCCTTCTCATCACTCTCTGTCGGTACTGGTTTCAGTTTAGCCCTTATTAGCACCTCACTTCAGTGAGGTGATCGCGGCTGTCAGGCCGTTTCAGGCTTTCTAAGAAAAACCGTTGACGCGACTTTCCAGACTAACTAGCGTCCGCCTAACCACCTCACTAAAGTGAGGCGCTAATGAGACTGCGTGTGATTCAATCTGAACGAGTACCTTCTAGTTTCTGTTGTTTTCCGGCAAGTCAAAATGTTGTTTCATCCGATTTTGCTGCACTCTTACAATTCAGCGTCGGCTTCGATTTCGATCAGCATTCGTTCATCAATTAAGGCGCTAACCTCGACCATCGTCGTTGTGGGCTTCACTTCGCTTAGAAACTCCCCATGAGCGCGTCCGTATTCTTCCCAACGCGAGATGTCCGTTACGAACATTCGCGTGCGCACAATGTGCTCGAGTCCCGCTCCCAGACGATGCAAAGCACTCTCGATGTTCCTCAAACACTGAACGCTTTGCGCGTAAGCATCACCGATGCCGACAATCTCACCGTCATCACCAAGTGCCGTAGTTCCCGTAACGTAGATGCGAGTGCCGACACGGACGGCGCGGGAATAACCAACGATCGATTCCCATTTTGCTCTGGAAGATATCTTTTGACGTTCAGTCACGATCATGCCTAAAGCCCTCCCTGACAGTCGGGCTACTGCCCCAATCACCCGGTCGCTACCGCTCCCGGTACTGACTTCTGACCGCAAGATCGGGTTACGGCTGGGGCATTTAGTCGGCTACGAGTTGGCCGTAGCTATCCGGCCGACGGTCGCGGAAGAATTGCCAGGTGTTGCGCACTTCGCGGATCAAATCCAGATCCAGGTCGGCGACTACGATGGCATCCTGATCGCGCGGCGCCTGCGCGATTATTTGACCGCGCGGATCGCAGAAGTAACTCTGGCCGTAGAACTCGCCGATGTCCCAGGGCATTTCGTGACCCACGCGATTGATCGCGCCGACAAAATAACCGTTAGCGACGGCGTGCGCCGGTTGTTCCAACTTCCAAAGATATTCAGACAGTCCGGCCACGGTGGCTGAAGGATTAAAGACAATCTCGGCGCCGTTCAATCCCAACGCGCGCGCGCCTTCCGGAAAGTGGCGGTCATAACAGATGTAAACTCCTATGCGCGCGTACGCCGTATCAAACGCGGGATAACCCAGATTGCCCGGCCGAAAATAGAATTTTTCCCAGAAGCCGGGGTTGACGTGCGGGATGTGGTTCTTGCGATACTTACCGAGGTACTTGCCATCGGCGTCGATCACAGCGGCCGTGTTGTAGTAGATGCCGGTGATCTCTTCTTCGTAAATCGGCACGATGATCACCATGTTGTGTTGCTTTGCCAACTCCTGCATCAGCTTTGTAGTCGGCCCGTCGGGAATCTTTTCGACGGCTTCGTACCAGCGCGTCTGTTGCTCGGCGCAGAAGTAAGGCGTGGTGAAAACTTCCTGCATACAGAGGATCTGCACGCCCTGTTTGGCCGCGTCGGCAATCATCGTCACATGCTTTTCGATGTTGAGTCTCTTGATCTCATCAATCGACGCATCGGTCGGGCCTGCATTTTTCGCCTGGATCAAACCGCATTTAACTGTTCGTGCCATATTCGCTCCCGAGTTTCAAAATTCAGTGTGTTAATGGGACCTGCGCGGAATCACGCGTTGATTTCGGCGGTACCAGCAGCATCAAGACCAGGTACGTTATTCCCGCGACGCCGAACCCGACGAACCACGCATAACTGTAAAGCTTGTCGAAGAACCAAATCGGTATTCCGAGCTGTTTCAGTATCGGGCCGCTCCAAGCGAGAGCGCAACCCAGCAAAGTCGCAATCACGGCGCGGAGATTCCAGCCGCCCAGATAGCTGTAGGCGCCACGCCGGCGATAAAGATCGCCCAGCACCAGATCCTTCCGCCGCACTAACCAGTAGTCCACGATGAGTACGCCGGCTCAATCCGCCGGTTCGAAATGAAATCAGCCGGGGAAAAGCGTTCGCAAAATCATTGGCCGGCGAAACCACATTCGCCGCGATATTGACCGCGAGCGTAGCGACCACGACGGTGAACATCGACACCGCGACAATCTCAACGCGATGAAACTGGCCAACGAGCTTCATTGGATCCCACAAGTCGGCCGCCTTCATTTGCGGGTAGATAATGACCGCCGCGGAGGTAATCATGACGCCCATGGCTGCAAAGACCGTCATCGTCGTCGGCAAGGCCACGATCTGGCCGACAGCTTGTTCGCGTTGGCTGTGACCAAATCTCGTGAAGTCAGGCATGTTGAGCGAGAGCGTAGCCCAGAAACCAATCATGCCTGTTAGAGACAGAATGAAGACAGGCCAGAACTGACCGAGGCTGTGGAAATTACTCTGCTGCGTCAGCAGATAACCGAGCCCATGCGCTTTCCAGATCGCCCAGCCTAATAGCAGGGAAGTCATGACGAGCACAAACGGGGCGGCCCAGTTCTCGACCTTTCTTAACAAATCCATCCCGCGATAAATGATGTAAATATTCAGACCCCAGAAAAGCAGGAACGAGAGCCATTCGGTTCCCATGTGATCAAGGATTGGACCGCCCAGGAGAGTCGTCCACTTTGGAAGGATCGCGGTGAAGAGAGTGTTAAGCGCTTCGCCGCCAATCCACGCCTGGATTCCGAACCAGCCACAAGCGACGATCGCGCGCATTAACGCCGGCAGATTCGAACCATAAGTTCCGTAAGCCGCGCGCGCGAAAACCGGGAAGGGAATTCCGTATTTGGTGCCTGGATGAGAATTCAGCAGGATCGGAACCAGCACGATCGTGTTGCCCAACAGAATTGTAATCAGCGCCTGCCACCAGTTCATGCCGGCGCTGATCAAACCGGACGAGAGCATGTATGTCGGAATACAATGCGCCATGCTGATCCACAACGCGGCATAGTTGTACGTGGTCCAGTTGCGGTCAGCGACTTTGACCGGTGCAAGGTCGCGATTGAACAATGGGCTCGCACTTATTTCCTCGAACGCTTCGTGCTTGAGCTCGACCCGTCCGTCCGGATACTGAGTTGTTTCGTTGTTCAAATCCAAGAGTGACTTCTCCGGTTTATGCGCTGGGCCTAGTAGGATCTTTTTTCATAGACATCACGGAATGCTTCGAGCAGCGGTAGCTCGATCAGGTCCCGATCTCGGTTCGCCGCCCGTTTGCTGGCGATAATGTCACGGATATTCAGAACGGGAAAGCCACTGGTTAAATCAACTCGGCTTTTCGCTTCGTCATAACGTTCAATCCCATCCGGCGCGAACACGAGATCGATATCAAACGGTCCGTTCTTTATTTGCACAAAGTCCTTACCACGCACAATCTCCTCTTTGAGAGCTTCGTCAATTGCAAATCCCAGTTCCGCCAGGGCGGCTGCGATGCGCCGGCCATTCTCGGGATCCTTTAGCGGAAAGACATCAACGTCCTGCGTCGTGCCAGGGTAGCCGAGCAGAATTGCGCCGCTTTTGCCGATGAACATATAGTCAACGTCATGCTTCGCAAAAGCCGCAGCCACTTCCTGCGCCTGTGACGGGTTAAAAGTCTCACGTTTCATCTGATTGGCTGGGCGATGGATTATTTGAACTGCAATAACCCAGGTATGTCGGTAGGTTTGTGCAGCACCACTGGCGGTATTCCTTCATTGACTCAAACGATCGCCACGACGCGTCGTCGAGCACAGGTTTGTAGACGTAGTTGAAGCCGTAACGCATTCGGTTGGCGACGCTACGATGCAAGTTGCGCTCGCATTGATCACGGAAGTCCGACATCGCGTCTCTTTTCATCCCCTGCCTCCGTCCACAATTTATTTGGGGCGCTAATTAAGTTCAAATCGGACCGTGACCCGAGCGGTAACCTTGATTAGCCCAAGGGCGAGCGTGCCCTCGGACTCGCTGCCATTTCCCTCCAGTGAAAAGGAGGAAATGTTTGACTGCACATTTTGGTAAGGGTTGGTCCTCGTTGGCGCTTCCTCCTCGATAGAATACGCCTTGCCTATCTTCTGACCGATCTCAGCAGTCAAGGCGATCGCTTTTTCCTGAGCAGCTTTCATGGCCATTGACCGCGCCTGATCTCTGTACTTCCGTAGCTGCGACGTCTGAAAACGAATTGCGTTAATGCGCGAGATGCCGGACTCCATAACCTCAGACAACAGGCTCTCGGCCTGCGTTATGTCGCGTAACGTGAAGACCAGGTCTTTTCTCACAGAGTAGCCGAGGAAAAGGCGGCTTTCATCATTTCCCTTGTACCGCGGTTCAAGCTTAATATAGTCAGTCTGAACGTCCTGTGGCGCAATTTTGTATTTCCGCGTCAACTCAAGCAGCTTTTCAAGCGCTCATCTGTTTGCGACTTGGCCAGCCGCAGATCCTTATTAATCGTTTGCACCGTAAGATCGAAGACTACTTCATCGGGGGCGATATTAACTTCGGCCTCTCCCGTAACGGTAATCAATGGACGTTCCGGCTTGTCGTCGGCCAGCCCGAATGTCGAAACGGTAAAAAGCAAACTGACCAATAACAGAACCTTTTGGAGCAGTTTTGTGACCTTCATAGATTCGTCCTTTACACCGGGATCAATAGCAGTCTTCACCTCTTCTGCGCATCGTCGATGAACCTGCCGACATCGGCTCGCAACTTCCCGAGCGATTTCTCGTCAATGTACATCATGTGCCCCGCTTCATAGTAACCGGTGGAAAAGTTTCTCAGCAGCACCGGGTCGAGGCTGATGTGATGCAGAGTATAGTCGACTGCAAAATACGGTGTGGCCATGTCGTAATAGCCCATCGCCACGAATATCTTCAAATAAGGATTTCGCGCCATAGCGCTCCGCAAGGCGACGCTGGTGTCCACGTAACCATTGTTCGTATTCCAGTTCCATGGGCTAGTGATGCCTCCGCCAAGGATGTAGTACTCGAGATCAGTCTTATAACCGAGCTCGGCGCGAACATAGTTATTGAAGGTCGAAGTGTAGGGTGGACGGATCGCCGCTTCGCTGGCGTCAAAGTCCGGACTGTCCGAAGCATAGCTTGAGTCGAAACCCTTAAAGCGCGCATCCAGCCGGCCGATAGATCGCTTTTCAGATCGCAGTAACTCTTTGCGGAACAGATTCAGCGATACCCGCAGATTCGCGTTGTCGACAAACTGAGTGGACAGGCCGGTATAGTGCGCGAGCTTGGCGACGATGTCCTGCCGCTCCTGACCGGTTAAGCGATCGCCTTTACCCAGAGCCAGCGTGTAATCACTAGCGGCCCACTGCTCCACATCGGACGTGAGCTGCTGCACGCTGTGTGATTGCAGATCGGGCGCCAGCTTCTTGTGATACCAGGCGGTAGCGGCATACGAAGGCAGGAACATCACGTACGGCAAATCATTTCCCGGTGCGAAGTCCGCCGTCTCGAAATTCATGATCGTCGAGATCAAAACGATGCCGTTGAAGGCGATGCCCTTACCGATCAGATATCCAGACAACGCCGATGCGCGCGTTGTTCCATAGCTCTCGCCCGCCAGGAACAGCGGCGACGTCCAACGCTCATGACGGCTTAGATACATCCGTATGAATTCGCCCACTGACTCAATGTCGCCGTTTAGCCCAAAAAATCTTTGCGCCTCAGGTCTGACGATGCGGCTATAGCCGGTGCCCACCGGATCGATAAAAACGAGATCGGTTTGATTGAGCCACGTGTATTCATTGTCAACCAGTTGGTAGGGCGGCGGCGGCATTGTACCGTCTGGATTCATGGGCACGCGCTTTGGTCCAATGGCCCCGAGGTGCAGCCAGACGGAAGCCGAGCCGGGCCCGCCGTTGAATGAAAAGGTCAGAGGGCGACGGCCGCGGTTGCCAGCGTCATCCAGCGTGTAAGCCATGAAAAATATGCGCGCTTCAGTTTCGCCTTCGCGATTTTTGAGCGGCATCATGCCGACCGTGGCGGTGTAGCGGAGAGTTTTGCCGCCCGCTCGAATCTCGTGATGCGTGACGATCGGTGGTTCTTCGGCTGGTGTCGCGGGCCGATCCTGCGGGCCGCGCTGCGGAGCTGAAGCACCCGGCGAAGCCATGGCTTGTGGAGATGGCGTTGGCTGTGGGGCGGGTTGTTGTTGTCGACGCCCCTGACCTTCTTCTTGTCCAAGAGACAGTAGTGCAGAGCAAAGCAGGATTATTGCGAGCATCGTAGGTTAACCTTTCCGCCAGGATGGTTTCGAAGGCGACAGCAAGGCGGCCATAGTAAGACAAACCGAAGCGCGGCTACAAGTTTTTTGTCGGTAATAAATTGCAGAGATTTACCTTCCCCCCGTTAGGAGAGGGGCAGGGAGACGGTTTGGGGGTGACGGCTAGCTCAGCTCCCCATCACCAACCCTTCTCCGAAAGGTGAGAAGGGAGAAGATTGCAGCTTTAACCTTCCGGGGATTCAAATTTTGGCTTAACACTGCGAATCTTCCGATAGGTTCCGGTGGCATTAACGTTATGGCCGAACCCACAGTCGGCGTCGGAGCCTTCCTGTGTGACCTTCAACTTGCCGGGAAGGAATACCAGAGTGATCTCGCAGCGCTCGAAATCTGGAGGTTTGAACGTCGCGATGTTGCCGTCGATAATTGCTTCGCCCATCGCATATCCCATGTTCGGGCTCTTCGCGAGCGTCATATAGACGCCGTCGAATTGAACCTTCAACTTGTTGTGGCCCAGGGCCAGGATCCGGAACTCGCTTTGATAGTAGCGATACACGCCGTTCGCCTGGGCAGCGGTGACGATTTGTTGTTTATTCGGCCCCTTGGGCGGAGCCGAAGATTGCGGATCTTGCGCGAAACTTGAAAGGCCGCAGATCGACAGGAATAAGATTAGCAGGACTGTTCTTTTCATCGATTTCACCTTCAGACAATTATCGTCGGCGCCAAAATACCCCCGATGACCGTCGTAGAAAAGTCTGGAGCATTAGGGTAGCGCCATTGTTAATCTTCGTGACTGATAAGGTCATTAGCGACCGGGTACGATCCTTACGATCTCGACGTCGCGCGAGTTGAGACTCGGTCGCATCCACCACCCCACGCGGGCTGCCCGCGCGGGAACCCCGGTCCGCTCACGGTACTGACTCCGTTTCCGATCAAAAGCAATCCGATTGTCCGTCAACGCCGCATTGGAACATGTAAGGAAACTGCGTTTTGGTCAACTGCTCGGTCGCGTTCCAAAGCCTGGTTTGTTTGTAGCGGTCTGCCGTCCATCCTAAACGCTGCTTGTTGCGCCAGGTAGAACCAAGCGCAGCTTCCTCGCCACTGCCCATCAAGTGCGCCGCTTCGTGTAGCAATACCGCCGCGCGCTCATTGTCATCAATCGGAACACTGAAGAACTCGGGATACAACGTGACTACTTCAAAGGGAAAGTTAGTGGCGGCATATGCGTCGCGGTGTCCGATATAGCGGTTCCACCAATTATCCGTGCCGCGAAAGACCGTTAGATGTTTCAGGATCAAGGCTTCACGACTGAAGCCATGTTGCTCGACTACGGCGATCGCTTTTTGCACTACTGCGCGCTGGTCAGGCTGAAGTCCGTCGGAGCTAATCAATAGTGAAAGATAACAGATTAGCAAGGCGATTAGAGTGGCGCCGGCGATCCAGGTTAATCGCTTGAGCAGACTGCGCCGCTTCGGAGCAGGTTCCTCTGCGACATTCGGGTTGAGTCTCTGTTCGTTGGGCGCGTCGCCGGTCAATGGACTGCCGCAGCGCCGGCACGACTCATCAGAGCCTGTGTTGACTAGTCCGCAGTTGGCACACTTTTGTCGTGATTGGTGAGGCGTTTGATCGGAGTCTGGGTTCATCGCGATGGAGCTAGCAATATTATTCGTGCAGTTTCGTGTGAATTCGTGGACCGGGTTTTTGTCCGCGAAAACGAACTACGCAGATGATTATGCGGTCAGTACCGGGAGCGTTAGCGACCGGGTTTCAAGTCACACAGCGGTCGAGATCGCCAGGACTGAAACCCGGTCGCTACCGGTCCCTGTCCTGACTCCAATCATCGCGTTCGATACTAGATCGCCACGCACTCGCCGCGTTTGAGGAAGCGGCCGTTGCCTGACTTGCCTTTGAACTCCCCGTTATCGATGACCACCTGTCCGCGTGAAAGAACTATGTCGACCGTGCCCTTTATTGTCTTGCCTTCATAAGCGCTGTAGTCAACGTTCATGTGATGAGACTTGACGCTAATCGTCTGATATTTGTTTTCATCGAAGATTACGATGTCGGCGTCCGATCCCACTGCGATCGTGCCTTTCCTGGGGAATAGTCCGAACATCTTTGCGGCCGCGGTTGAAGTAATCTCGACAAAACGATTGAGCGAAATATGGTTCTCGACCACGCCGTTATAAATCAACGAGACGCGATGCTCGACGCCGGGCGCCCCGTTGGGGATTTTGGTAAAGTCATCGCGGCCCAGTTCCTTCTGCTCTTTCATGCAGAAGGGACAGTGGTCAGTTGAGATGATTTGCAGATCGTCCATCTTCAAACCTTTCCAAAGCTCCGCCTGGTTGGATTTTTCGCGCAGCGGCGGCGTCATCACGTACCTGGCGCCGTCAAAGCCTTCACCGTAATCATCGATCGAGAGGAAGAGATACTGCGGGCAAGTTTCGGCAAAAGCCGGGATGCCGCGATCGCGCGCTTGCCTGACCTGGTTCAGCGCATCGGCGCATGACAGATGGACGATGTAGACGGGCGACTCAGCCATCTCGGCAATCGCGATGGCGCGATGCACGCCTTCGGCTTCGGCGACAGTCGGACGCGTCAACGCGTGATACTTGGGCGCCGTGCGACCCTTGGCCAAAGCATGTTTAATTATCTCGTTGATGACGATCCCATTTTCCGCATGCATGCAAATCAAACCGCCGCGCTGGCCAGCGGCTGACATCGCGCGAAAGATGGTGGCGTCGTCGACCAGAAACACGCCGGGATAGGCCATGAACATTTTGAAGCTGGTTACGCCTTCGTCCATGACCGTATACATTTCTTCGATCTGCCGGTCTTCGAGCTCGGTCGTAATCAGGTGAAAGCCATAATCGATCGCGCATTTGCCCTCGGCTTTCTTATGCCAGTTGTCGACGCCTTGTAAAAGCGACTCGCCTTTGTACTGCACGGCAAAGTCGATAATCGTCGTCGTGCCGCCATGCGCGGCGGCAATTGTTCCGGTGCGAAAATCGTCGGACGCCGTGGTGCCCCCGAACGGCAGCTCCATATGCGTATGCGGATCGATGCCGCCGGGAATGACGAGTCTCCCTCCGGCATCAATGGTCACGTCGGCATCCATTTCGAGCTTTGCGCCGATGACGGAGATGACTTCGTCTTCGATCAGGATATCGGCGTGGTAATTGTCGGTGGCGGTGATGATGTGGCCGTTTTTGATAAGAGTTTTCATAAGTTTTCGCTGCGTTGGAAGCGAGATGTTTATAGCACCGCCGCACTAAAACTGACAAAGCTCCTTTAGGAGCGCAATGTGAACGGTTGTTCATTGCGCTCCTAAAGGAGCTATCAGATCCAAAGACGCCTCGAGTGCTATAAACATTGCGCCCCTGACGGGGCGTCGCACCCGTAACGCGCTGTTGAGGCCAACGCGAAAGGCAGTCCGTTACTCAATGAACTTGAAAACGTACTTGTCTTCAAACGAAATCTCATATTTCTTCAACCACTGGAGATATTCATCCTTGAATGATCGTCGTCGATGATGCTTTTCCTGATTTTGTATGTAGCGAATGATCGTGTCTAACTGTGAATGGCCGAAAGAGAATGCACCGTAGCCTTCCTGCCAACTGAATCTCCCGCGAACCCATTTGTTCTTATTGATGAAGTTGGTTGAATCCGCCTTGATCTCTTGAACAAGTTTCGCGAGAGCCATCGCGGGCTTGAAACCGATCAGAATATGCACATGATCCGACATGCCGTTGACTGAAATTAATTTTTGGCCCTGATTCTTGACGATGCCGGTCATATATTTGTAGAGGTCTTCTTTGAATTCGGGGCGGATTAGGGAGAGGCGGCCCTCAACGGCAAAGACAGTTTGAATGTAAATTTGGGAGTAAGTATTGGCCATGAGTTTTCACGTTCCGCTGCTAAGGAGCTATGAGAAATGGAAAGAGTCGGCGTGCTATAAACATCTCGCCCCTAACGGGGCGAGGAAATGAGTTAGTAGTTAGCGGATCTATAAACATCTCGTCCCTAACGGGACGAAAGCCACTTGAGCCTTTCGCACAAGCGCATCATAAGCCCTCTGTCAATCCCAGTGTCATTGCAATCTCAAGGTCCATCTTCGCTCCGTTAGGAGCGAAATGTTTATAGAACCCCGCCGAAAACAAAAAAAGCTCCGTCAGGAGCGAAATGTCATCTCAATCGCAGTCCGCTCGGAGCGATTCGAGCAACTTGGGGGCGCGGTCTATGGACATCTCGTCCCTGACGGGACGAAATCCTTTATGTGCCCTATCCAGCGCGCACTCACGACACCGCAGCGAAACTCGCATCCATCGCCGTAATCAATTCATCGACATGATCCTTCGTCGAATTCAGCATCATGCCGGTGCGGATCACGTTGCCATATAGACCGCCTTTGCCAACCAGCACGCGATGCTTCTTAGTTTCTTCCATAACCTTTGCAACCGTCTGGGGATCGGGCTCTTTCGTTTCGCGATCCTTGACCAGTTCGACTGCCTGCATCAGACCCATGCCGCGCACGTCGCCGATGACTGGATATTTATCCTTCAATTCGTCCAGCCGCTGACGGAAGCAACCACCGACGTCGGCTGAATTCTTTTTCAAATCGTCGTCTTCGATCACTTTGAGCACTGCCAGAGCGGCGGCGCAGGAAACCGGGTTGCCGCCAAAGGTCGAGAACGTCAGACCGGGAAACTTATCAGCGACTTCGGGGGTGGCTACGGTGATGCCGATCGGCGCTCCATTCCCCAGCCCTTTCGCCGAAGTGATAATGTCCGGCTCAACATTCCAGTTTTCGATTCCAAACCACTTTTCGCCGGTGCGGCCCCAGGCGGTTTGTACTTCGTCGGCTATGAACAGACCACCGTGCTTGCGCGTAATTTCCACCGCGCGTTCAAAGTAGCCCGGCGGCGGCACAATGAATCCGCCGACTCCCAAAATCGGTTCGGCCATGAACGCGGCAATCTCGCCGGTGGTCGTAGTCATGATCAGTTCTTCAATGTCATTCGCACACGCCAGTCCGCATTCCGGATAAGTGAGTTTGAAGGGGCAGCGATAACAGTAGGGCGCGTGAGCATGAACAAATCCTGAAACCTGCGCCGGCAAAGGCCGCCATGGAGCGTGACCCATGGCCGAAAGGGAAGTTGCCGACCTGCCGCTGTAAGCATGACGCAGGACCACGATCTCATGACAGCCGGTCGCGAGTTTGGCCGCATGCACCGCCGTGTCGTCTGCTTCGGTGCCGCTGTTGGTAAAGAACGATTTCTTCAAACGACCCGGAGTGATCTGCGCCAGCTTCTCTGCGAGATCAGACTGCGGCTTGTTGGAGTAGAGAGTCGAAGTGTGCGAGATGCTCTTAACCTGGTTAATGATCGCTTCATTAACTACCGGGTTGGCATGGCCGACGCTAACGGTCAGCACACCGCCGAAGCAGTCGAGATATTTGTCGCCGCGATCGTCCCAGACGTGAAAGCCCTCGCCGCGCACCAGGGCCAGAGGTTCCTGGTAATAGGTCGTGACGGCAGGGAAGAGAAACTCTTTGTGTTTGCGGATAGTTTCTGATTGCGTGGTCTTCTGTTCAATTGCGCTCATGCCTTTGAATTGAACTCCTTTCGGGATTGCCCCGTGCGCCCCGCACCAAAAGCACGGGCGTCCTTGATGCGAAATTGCTTGTATTTTTCGCTCATAGAAGCTTCAAAGAGGCGCGATGTTCAGTTAGTCGATTCATCGCGCAGTTTCTTGATAATAGACTTGGCTAAACGCTCGTTAGTCTCATTATGGCGTGGCACTGGTTGGGACTGTTTAGTGCGCGGGTTTACGTACCAGTCATGTTTTCCACGGTGTCGAGCCAGCACACAACCCATTTCTTCTAACGCTCTAATCAGGTCGCGTCTTTTCACGACGCGATCGCCATTTCTTCGACTTACCTAATAAACGGAACGTCGCCCGATTCAAGGTCGGTCAGTAAGTCCTTGAGGTTTTCTATCAACTCATCTTTGGAATAAGCCTGAGTCTGGTAGTCCGGGTAATCGTTCATATAGCCCAGGAAGAATTCGCCATCCTGCCAGAACGTATACTTCAGTGTTCGCATCGTGCCTCTCCTTACTAATACAGATTCCCCTCGCGCTTGCGTCCAGTATAATCCACGTAAACCACTTTCAATTCGGTGTAGAAGTCCAGCGCTGTCGATCCCTGTTCACGGTCGCCGATTCCCGTGCCCTTGATCCCGCCAAAAGGGATGTGAGCTTCGCCGCCCGTGGTCGGCGAGTTGATATGCGTCATACCGGTTTCGATTTCGTCAACGAAGCGGAAGATCCGCGCAGCATCATTGGTGAAGATCGATGAGGATAATCCGTACTGGGTATCATTCGCGACCTGCATGGCTTCCTCGAAGTCCTTCACCCGCAAGACAGAGAGGACGGGTCCGAATATTTCTTCGCGCGCAATGCGCATGTCCGGAGTCACATAATCAAAGACGGTAGGACGAACAAAGTAACCTTTATCGAGGCCATTACCGGTCGCGCGTTCGCCGCCGCAAACCAGCGTTGCGCCATCCTCGCGACCAATGTTCAGATAGTCGAGGACAGTTTTGAACTGGCTTTCATCCACACTTGGACCCATTTCAGTTTGCGGATCGCTACCGTTCCCAATCCGCATTGATCCGGCACGCTGCGCTATTCTCTTGACGAACTCGTCGGCGATTTCGCTAACCACGATGGCGCGACTGGTCGCGGTGCAGCGTTGTCCGGAGGAGCCAAACGCGCCTTGCGCGGTCGATTCAACCGTCAGATCCATGTCGGCGTCTTCCAGGATTACCACCGGGTTCTTGCCGCCCATTTCGCACTGGCACTTGGCGCCGCGCCGGGAAACCTGTTCGTAAAGACGGATCCCCACTTCGTTCGAGCCGGTGAACGAGACGGCTTTGACTGCCGGGTGATTAATGATTTCATCGCCCGCATCCGAACCCGATCCGAGAATCAAATTCAAAACTCCCGGCGGTATCCCTGCCGCTTCAAAGATTTCCACGATGCGAACGCCGGTGGCGGGCGTAAGCGTTGCTGGTTTGAAGACTACGGTGTTGCCGGCGACCAGCGCCGGTGCAATCTTCCACACCGGAATTGCCACCGGAAAGTTCCAGGGTGTTACGCAGGCGACGACGCCCAGCGGCTGTTTGATCGTGTAAGCAAAGTTGGCAGGCAGTTCTGAGAGAATAGTCTCGCCGTTCATTCGTCTTGATTCGCCGGCGCAGAATTCCGCGACATTGATCGAGCGCTGCAACTCGCCTCGTGACTCTGAGAGTGTCTTGCCTTCCTCGCGCGTGAGAATCTGAGCCAACTCTTCTTTCGCTTCTTCCATTAGCCGCGCAGCTTTCGCGACGATCTTGCCGCGTGAGGGCGCCGGCGTCCTCCGCCAGCTCTGAAATGCTTCGCTTGCAGCCTCGACGGCGGCGCGGGCTTCTTCGCGCGTTGCCTGTCGCACAGTTCCGATGATGTCATCGGTGTTGGCCGGGTTCGTGTTGTTGACAGTCCGCGACGAACTGGATTCAATCCATTTGCCGCCGATAAAATTTCGATAGGTATCCATATTTGTGTTATGCCGAAACTTAGGCGGACGAGTCCGCCTGCTAAACGAATTCTGTTTGTATGTATTACTGGCCTTGCCGGCTGAATATATCACGAACAGCGTTGCGGATTCAGGTCTCACTCGGGTGGAGAGGTCTCGGCTTTATTAGGTTTGCGGCCGAACTCGAAGCGGCGGCCGATGATCATCTTCAGGATGAGGTGATCGGTGCTTCTGGTTAGTCCGATGCCGACACCAAAGTTGAATTCCCACTTTGGCGACACGTTAAGATCGATGGCTGGGAATATCTGATGCTGTTGCTCTCGCCTGGGATCAAAGCCGCTAAGCGGGCCCAACGCGCCGTAATACTCGATCCCGCCGTCGATCTTTTTCGTAATTGAGTAAGCGACTTTGAAATTTGGCGAGAACTCAAATCCTTTCTTGGTGCCTGGTCCCTTCAAAGAACGTTCAAGCGCGGGGTTGAACGCGATGTACCAGCGCTTGATGTCTTTATCAATGATCGGGCGAATCTCCCAACTCCAGGTGTCTTCGGAAAACTTTCGGCGCACGTAACCGATCTCCTGCGAGAGGCTCACGCCCACCGGCCAATGCCATTTTGGCGGCACGCGAAATCGAGGTCGAATATGCGTGCCCACGAAATCCAAACCGCTGCCATCGCGAGCACTGGTGAAGATATAGAAGCCGGTTTCAAACCAGTCGTTGAAACCGTGAGTGATCTCGATTGTCTCGTGCCAGGCGTGATTGGTCGGCAAGGTACCGTCGTCAGTCTTTTTCGATCCTTTAGTGGTGAAGTTATTATGCAACTCGACCATGGTGAGGCCGCGAGGAATGGTTTCAGATCCGTAGACCTGGATTTCGTAGTTGTCCTGGGCCTGAACGGCCAACGCGAACATGCAGATTAGGGCAAAGCCGAGTGCCGAACAGACTATTGTCTTGTTTTGCAGGGCAGTTATCCGCCAAAGTGTTCAGAAGAGCTGGCGCATCATACAATACTTTTGACGCGCCGGCAGTGGCTCGTGTGGAGCGATTTCATGACTCCGCGCCTTGGCCCCTTTGCGTGAGACTGTTTTTATGCCAAGGCGCCAAGGCGCAAAGAAGTCTTGAGTTTCATAACGCATTTGCCACAGAGACCAAATTCGTACAAAGTTACGATCCGAAATAATGACCAACCCGGCTAACAACGAAACGAACATCGCTCCGAATAATCTCGGGCAACTGCTGGAACAAAGAGCTGCTGCCACGGCGGAGAAAGCTTTTCTGTTCTCTGAACCCGACGGCCGGAAGTTTACCTACTCTGAATTTCACCTGTCGGTGAATAGGGCGGCTGCGATGCTGATTGCTCATGGCATTGGCAAAGGCGACGTGGTCAGCCTGCTAATGCCGAACAGCGTCGAATACATCATTGCCTATTTTGCTTGCTGGAAACTCGGCGCACTGGCTGGACCGATTAATTCGCTCTTGAGAGAAAACGAAATCGCTTTCGTACTGAACAATTCAGAGACCAGGGCAATTCTGGTCCATTCTGAATTCAAGGAGCGCGTCGAGAAGATTCGCAACGAACTCCCTCACCTTCGGGCCGTCGTCACCTTTGACGATGAGAGTGAAGCGACGCGGCAGTTTGAAAAAGGTGGAGAAGGCGGGCGGCATGACTGGGAGCGAAGCATCGACAAAGAGGACGATGCGATCATTATTTACACCTCAGGCACCACGGGAAAACCTAAGGGCTGCTTACTAACGCATGGCAATGTAATCGCTAACGCTCGCCAGATAAGCGAGTGGCTAAACTTTAACGAACACGATCGGCTCCTGACGATCATGCCGCTGTTTCATATGAACGCAGTGTCGGTGACGACAATGTCTGCGTTGTACGCCGCTGGTTCGACGGTGATCAGTCCCAAGTTTTCCGCTTCTCAATTCTGGAAAATCATCTCCGACTATCGGGTCACCTCGTTCGGCTCGGTGGCGACCATGCTATCGATGCTTCTGAGCAGGTATCCTGAAGGAGTGCCCGAAGGTTTGAAGACCGATCAGCTTCGCTTTGCGATGTGCGGATCTGCGCCAGTGCCTGCCGAGGTGATGAAGAAGTTTGAAGAGACCTTTAACTGCCCGGTAGTCGAAGGCTACGGCCTCTCTGAGTCAACCTGTCGTTCGACGTTTAATCCGCCAGACGAGCGCAGGCGTCCCGGATCGTGCGGTTTGCCGATCGGAAATGAAATGAAGATCTTTGACGACGACGACAACGAAGTCGCTGATCGCCAACTGGGTGAAATTGTCTTGCGCGGCGAGAATATTTTGAAAGGCTATTACAGGAACCCTGAAGCTACCTCCGCGGCTTTTCGCAACGGCTGGTTTCACACCGGCGACATTGGCTATCGCGACGAGGAGGGGTACTTCTTCATCGTCGATCGTAAGTCGGACATGATCATCCGTGGTGGTGAGAACATCTATCCTCGCGAAATCGACGAAGTCCTCTATCAGCATCCTGCCGTGGCCACCGCGGCGACAATCGGAATACCGGATCAACTCTACGGCGAAGAGGTTGTCGCTTTCGTTGTCCTGAAGAATGGAATGAAGATAAGCGAAGAAAAACTAGCACACTTCTGTCGCGAACGCTTGGCGGATTACAAGTGTCCAAAGTCAATCCACTTCATTACCGAGATCCCAAAGGGACCTACGGGCAAATTGCTGAAGCGCAAATTAGCTAAGGAATACGGGCCACTGGTGCACCTAAATAGCGAGGATGCAAGAACCTGAGCCCATACACCTCGAGGAATCCTTTAATGAATTCGTCAAAGTGTCGGGTGGCGAACTTGTTAGCTTGCTACTTCCATCAGACCGCCCTTTTGATAATGCTGATTATTTATTTAGAGAAGAAGCTGTCGTCGCCGAACTCAAATGTCTACAGAAAGACATTCTTGAACACGGTGAGTACCAAAGGAAGCTCAGCGAACTATATGAGAGTTGGATACGTCAGGACTTAGTGCAAGAAATTTGTTGGGGTAATTCTACAGTAGAGATATCCAAGCTTCCGATCAAATGCCATAGTGTTTAGCCTGGTTAAGAAGCCCATAGAAAGGGCAATTAAGAAGGCGAACAGGCAGATAAAACAAACGAAAGAATACTTTGGCCTAAAGGATGGAGCAGGTTTACTCTTACTGGCTAATGACGGCAATTACTCATTCGAGTCAAATCACATTATCTCGATAGCAAGTAAGATTCTGAGCACTCAGTATTCAGGTATTGATGGGTTTGTTTACTTCACGGCCAATATGCGGGCGATGATGCCCGGCTATGAACGGGATGTTAATCTCTGGATCCCAAAACTACGGTGGATACATCGAGCGGTTAGTCGCACTCGTAGACCGACTTGGACTTGCGTGGGCAGAATTCTATGCGCGCAAAATAGGGCAAGATGTACCGGTCCATGAATTTGAATACGGCGATAGAGATATCCTTGATTCAATAAAGTTTATTAAGAACTCGAGAACCCTCCCAGTGCTGGATCCAGGCTCACAATCGACAAAGCGAAAAAACAAACTTGGACGCAATCCTCCATGCCCCTGCGGAAGTGGCAAGAAGTACAAGAAGTGTCATGGAGCATGATGGCCCGCTCTTTGAAGCTAGCTTGTCAGAATAATGCAACAGCTCTTGCCCAGGCCGGAGCGCGCATCGAATCAGCACTAGAGGTCCGTCGAGCTGGTCCGTGGTGAGTGGTAGAGATGGACTTGGTAAAGTTCGCCGACCGAGTCGTACGCTGCTATCGAGCGAACTCAATTTCTTACTTCAGTGAGTGGGGAAGGGCGCGACATACGATCGTGCAGCCGATCAATTAACCAAGCGCCAACCAGCCACAGCGCGCACACTACCACCATCATCACGGAAAACCATTGACCATAAAGTCCATCGGGCGAAAACTTTTCGGTGGCCGCATGCAGGGCCTCACTGTTGGGCAAGACACCGGCTTCGGCGAATTCATGAAAGGTGAAGATGGCCACCTGCGTCATAAACAGAAGCAGGAAGATTCCAGTGACCTGGAAGAACCGCTTGACGTTAATCAAGTGTCCGAACTGACCCCACGCCCAGGCCATGGCTACGGCAGCCCCCAGTCCGAGCAGGGCGCCGGACAATAGTCTCGGGCTGCGTACCTGCAGGAGCATGAGAGATGTCTCCATACCTTCACGGCTGATTGTCAAAACCGTGAACAGGAAAACTCCCAGCCATGCCGTCCAGCCAGAGCGGTGCGCGGAAACTTCACCGAGGCGCTCCTCCATTTTCTCTTTCAGTTTCGGCCCAGTGCGCCACATGTAAACCACCAGCGACGCGACCATGACGATCGCAATCGCGCCCAGAATAGCTTCGCGCAACGCTTCGTTGCCAAGAAATCCGGCGAACGTCTGGCCGAGATGCTGTTCGATCCAGTCGCCTTTGCCCGTCTGCATTTGATAGAGCAGGTAACCGAGCCCACTGCTTAGGGCGAGCGCCGTCGCGATTGCCCAGTAGACCGCAGGTGCAAGTTGGCGCTGCCCGGATTTGCGTAAGTAAGAAAAAATGACGGCTACAAGGAGGAAGGATTCGAATCCCTCGCGCAAAATGATGATAAAAGATTGAAGCATAATAAAAAGCCGCCGGGGGTCCAAAAAGGCGTTCTCCTTGAACGGCCAAGCCCGCAGTATGCTCAAATTGAAAATGATTGTCAATATCGAATGAAGTGTATCAAACCTCAATCTTAGGGAGGGCCAGGAGAGCTATCAATCGAGTTGGAGGTAAAATGCGTCGCCCTTGCTGACTCGCGGGCTGCTGATATTCGCCCTTATTCTGAAGGACGGTCGAAGATTGAGTTGACTACATAAAACGCGATCATGCCACCACCGATGACCGCGCACGTTGCCACCGTCCGCCAAAGCACGTCAGTTCCGGCAAAATTCCAAATGGCGAGCAGGCAGGCGACGACCGCCACCATAATGCAGGCGCTCGTAGTCCAAAAAGAAATCTTTGTGACTATGCGCGGATTGAGGAAGCCTCTTCTCAATTTGTTCTGCCCGTTGTCCACGACTATTGCCTCAGTCATTATTGAGCGGTAGCAGGGGCGATTAATAGATCGGCCCGAACCGGACCAAACTGAGTAACGGCCGAAATCCGCAAAGGCAGGCGACGTGCATCGTCGCCAAGCCAGATGCGCAGCTGCATCTTATCACTCTGCGGATCGTCGGTTGTCAGCGTCAGCATGATCGCATCGATCTTTTGGCCACCTAGTTCAATCGTTTCCCGTCGCTGAGATTTGACTAATAATGTGCGCGGCTGGCTGGTTGCCATGATCGAGATGGCGTTCTGTTTTGGCGGCCATAGATCAAAAGTTCGAATGGAATAAAAAGCCGAGATCAGATCGTGCGTGCCCACGGGAATATCGATCCGTTCCTTAGTATCGGCCACCGCCGCCCCACGGTTCTGATCAAGACTATAAGCATGATTGTAGTGGTACTTGCCTTCCGATAAATGCAATTCAGTGCGAAACGGCAACAGTGTGGCCGGGTCAATATACGAGGTGATTTGATCTGTAACTGGAAACACGCGCCCTCCGGCAGCGGTCGTTTGCGCAGTGACTGAAATTAGTAAACCATCTCGATTGAAATATTGTCCGCGGGACTTTAAGGCGAATCTAATCGTACCTACGGATTGTTGCGGAGCGTTAGAGAGATAAACCTGGTAAGCGAGTTGTTCGCCAATCTTGAAAGGAACGTCCTTCAAAGGTAGCTCTGAACTGATACCGCCCGGCGGCGTTTGATTCCCTCGCGCTGGGGGAGTCGACCTGGACGGGGGATCCTGGAGTCCAGGATTGATTGGGTGACGCGGATCACCCTTGAGTCCCGCGTCGGGAATCATCAATTCGGAAGCCGCTAACTCAGCGCGAATCTCTCCCGAGTTGAGCTTGGCGGTAACCAACACCGGCACATGTCTTTCGTCGTCGCTGAAGTAGACGCGCATGTTGTCGTCATGCGACTTAACGATCAACCGCGTCACAATCGTATTAAACGAACCGACGTTAGTCGTGAGACGCTCGTGGCCAATAACTTTTACCTCAACATTGTACTGGTCGCTGTCGTGAATCACGGTCAGGGGGTAGGTAGAACCATCCGTCAAGGGCAGCGCGCGCACGCGATAAAGCGCTGAAAGTAAATCGTACGTGCCGGGAAACTCTCCCATTCGTACCCTTGACGGAATTGCGGCGGTCCCTGCCGGCTGATTGTAATCGCGTGCACCTTCAGACGTTCGCCCCGCTTCGCGCATTACCTGCTGAGCGCGATAGGGTAAGCCGGTTCGAGCGTCTACGAAAGTCGTGTAGTCGTTGTTGATGGAGTAGAGTGCGACGTTCACTAGTCCCACGGTTTCAACGTGCGCGTGCAATTGAATTCCATTGCGGTTGAAATAATTACCGCGGCCGGCCACGAACAGTTCGACATGTGCGGCGCTGACAAAATGCGAGAAATCAACGTTGTAGGTAAGGCGTTCGCCAACCCGATAAGCAGCCTCATTAAGAGGCGCCTGAGTCGCTTCACTCTTTTGCTGGGCTGCAATGGCGCAGGTGAGCGAAACCAGCAGGACCATCAATTGCGCAAGTTTTAGTGAGAAGTTCAGCTGTGCGTGCACCTTCGAATGATAATGGTAAGTCGTTACGCGGCGCAACAAACCTTTTCAACTGCACGCCCGCTCGGTCCTTTGGTTCCAACGATCTCAGAGGACATCGTCAATCTCTGCCACAATTCGTTCGGCGGCGGCGACCGGATCATCAGCATTCAAGATCGGCCGGCCCACAACCAGGTAATCAGCGCCGGCGCTAATCGCTTCGCTCGTAGTTAGTGTGCGTTTCTGATCGTCGCTGGCGTCGTTGGCAGAGCGAACACCGGGAGTCACAATTAGGAAGTTAGAGTTGGGGATTGCCTCGCGAATCGATCGTATCTCGAGCGGAGATGCGACGACTCCGTTGAGCCCGCAATCCGCAGCCGCACGCGCCAGGCGGGCAACCATTGTCTGCGGTGCGTCTTTGATCCCAAGCAGTTCCAGGCTCGTCTGATTCAGGCTGGTCAAGAGAGTGACTGCTATGACCTTCGGTTTCTCAAGTCCCTCTCGATTAGCGATCTCGGCCACGGCATCCGAGGTGCGCTGCAACATCTCAGCGCCGCCCGATGCATGCACGTTGAAGATCGAAACACCCAAACGCGTGGCTTCAATTCCAGCGGCGGCCACGGTGTTGGGAATGTCGTGAAATTTCAAATCCAGAAAAACGCGGCCACCCCTGCCAACAATCTGCCTGACAATGTCGGGACCGGCGGCGGTAAAGAGTTGCGATCCGATTTTGAACGTGCCGGCAAGATCCCGCAGCGCATCGAATAGATCGAAGGCGCGTGCGGCGCTGTCGACATCGAGAGCGACTATCAGTTTGTCTTTTGCCTTAACGTTCATCGAAAACTCTTATTTCGCGTAGTGACCTCGTTGCGAGAGACATCGGGTCCTTCCGTAAGACATTGTCTGGACGTTCTCACTCAACTTACACGCCGGCACGACACCCGACGGCGTCGTCAAGTTCGCGAAACCCCTCGCGCTTCATAATCTCCGCGATTCCTTCATTGATTCGTCCGGCCACGCCGGGGCCTTCATAAATAAAGCCAGTGTACAACTGGATCAGACTTGCGCCGGCACAAATTTTCTCCCAGGCGTCTGCGGCGCTGAAAACTCCACCCACGCCAACGATTGGTAACTCGGCCCGAGTTAGGCGATAGATCGACGCAATCACTTCATTTGACCGACTGCGCAAAGGAGCGCCGCTTAGTCCGCCATCTCCATAAGCCTCGATCTCGGCGCCCGGTGTTCGCAAACCTGCGCGGCTGATCGTGGTATTAGTCGCGATCAGTCCGGCGATCTTCAAACTGGTGGCGACATCAACGATTGATTCAATTTCAGATTCAGATAAGTCCGGAGCGATTTTCAATAGTAGCGGTCTGGGCCGCGGATAAGAGTGCCGTGACGCGAGTTCGTTATTTCGCTGCGCCAAACTCTTAATTAGCCCCGCCAGCATGTCTGGCCTTTGCAACTCCCGCAGATGGGGAGTGTTCGGCGAACTCACGTTAATCGCGATGTAGTCTGCGACGTCGAAGACTGCTTCGAAGCTTTTCAGATAATCGGGAATCGCATCCTCGATTGGCACGCTGCGAGATTTGCCAATGTTCACACCCAGCACGCAGTCCGGCCGACGGCGGCGAATATTTTCCGCCAGTTGGGCCGCGCCACAATTATTAAATCCTGCGCGATTGATGAGCGCGCGATCTTGCGGCAGACGAAAAAGTCTGGGCCGGGGGTTGCCCGGTTGTGGCTCGCTGGTGGCCGAACCAACTTCGATTGAGCCAAAGCCGAGCGCGGCCAGAGCCTGCGCGGCGGTTCCATTCTTGTCAAAGCCTGCAGCGAGTCCCACTGGATTGCGAAACTCGAGTCCGAAACGTTTCAGCTTGCCAAACGGCTCGCGTTGGAGTCGCCGGCTCGCATAGCGACGCGCCGTTGCTGTCCCCAAAGCGAATGACAGTGAACCGAGCGCAAACTCATGCACTGACTCTGGCGGCAGCCGGAACAGAATCGGACGTACTATTGAGCGATAAATTGACAAGTGATGATGACGAGCCGGAGCAGGAGTTTATCCTGTCAATCGGATATTTGTCACTGTGTGCTTCGGTACAGAACCGGGAGCGGTAGCGACCGGGTCAAACGCTCAACCTGAATAATGACGACAGTGCCAAGCGCTCGATCGCTTGGGAACAAGGCCTTGCTCGACCCACTTGGTTGGATGGCTGGACCCGTCGCTAGTCTCCCTTCCGGGTTCTGTACCTTAGTCGCTGGTTGATTTTATTTCGGGACACGATCTTTGTCTTGATTCACTTGTCACGCTCTCGCAATTCTTGTTAGTATCCCTCGCGGTGGAATTCACTGAGAAAGCCAGAATCATGGACGAGGCGCGCATCAATCGCGCGCTGGCCCGGCTGGCTTCCGAAATCGTAGAAGAAAACCACGGCTTGACTGATTTGGTCCTGGTTGGGATTCGTCGTCGCGGCGTCCCTCTGGCAAATCGCATCGCAGACAAAATTGCCGATCTCGAAGGTAAGCGCCCGCCGGTAGGCATTCTCGACATCACTCTGTATCGTGACGATCTTTCGACGGTCGGCGCCAAGCCGATAGTCAGCGGCACGGAACTGCCCGGCGATGTCGAAGGCCGCTGCATCGTTCTGATCGATGATGTGCTTTACACCGGGCGCACGGTCCGGGCGGCGCTCGACCAGTTGATTGATTTCGGGCGGCCGCGACGTGTGCAACTCGCGGTATTAATCGATCGCGGCAACGAACATCGCGAGTTACCGATTCAGGCCGATTACATTGGCAAGCTGGTACCGACAAAGAAGAGCGAAATAATAAAAGTCATGCTTACCGATTTTGACGAAGACGAAGGGGTCGTGATCGTAGAACGACCGGCAGCAGAAGCTGCAGCGTAAAGCGGCCCCGTTGGCCGCTTTTTTTATGTTTGATTTCAGAGTTTTGAGTCTCTCCCTTTGGGAGAGGGTTGGGTGAGGGCGTGAGCTCAGCGAAAAAAATTCTTTTGTCACCCGTATCTCAGGCCCTCTTCCCCAGCAGCTCTCCGAGTGGGAGAGTTAAGCCATAATGTGACAAAGCCATAATGTGACAAAGCTGTGAGCACTAACTTCAAACTTAAACATCTGCTTGGCATCCGCAAATTATCAGCCGATCAGATTAACTATCTGCTGGACACCGCTGAAACTTTCCTCGACGTTTCAAAGCGTGAAATAAAAAAGGTGCCGGCCCTGCGCGGCCGCACGGTCATCAATCTATTCTTCGAAGCTTCGACCCGCACACGCACTTCCTTCGAAATCGCCGCCAAACGTCTTTCGGCCGACGCCGTTAATATCAGCGTTTCAACTTCCAGTGTTTCGAAGGGCGAAACCCTGCTCGACACCGCGCGCAACCTGGAAGCAATGGCCCCTGACTGCATAGTCATTCGACACTCTTCGGCCGGAGCGCCGGGACATCTGGCTCAGGTATGCAACGCCGCAATCGTAAACGCCGGCGATGGCGCGCACGAACATCCGACCCAGGCGCTCCTTGACGCGCTCACCATCCGCGAATACAAAGGGCACCTGGCCGGGCTGAAGGTCGCCATCATCGGTGACATCCTGCATTCGCGCGTGGCCCGGTCGAATATTTATTTGCTGGCGAAGCTCGGCGCGATTGTCAGCGTGGCCGGCCCGGGGACGCTCGTGCCGCCCGAATTCTCCGGCTTGATCGAACAAGGAGTGCGGGTCGAAAGAAGGATCGAAGACGCGATCGTCGACGCTGATGTAGTGATGATCCTGCGCGTGCAACGTGAGCGCCAGACAGAGGCTTTCTTCCCGTCGATGCGGGAATACGCTGTTCATTATGGATTACATCTGAGCCATTTGAGCCTGGCGGCTCCCGATGCGATCGTGATGCATCCTGGTCCGATGAATCGGGGGATCGAGGTTTCGTCAGAGATTGCCGATGGCGGACGCTCTCTGATTCTGGATCAAGTCACCAACGGAGTGGCGGTGCGAATGGCCGTGCTCTACCTTTTGGCCGGCGCCAGTAAAGAGAATGGAGCCAGGCGAGCGCCGGCTGGTAAGAACGGGGCCAGGAAGGAACGGACCGGAAAGCTATTTCCGCAATGAAAACAAACGACGAAGGATTCTCTGTGAACCTCTGTGGCTCTCTGTGCCTCTGTGGTAAACAGATCGTTCTTCACCACGGAGACACAGAGGAGCACAGAGGAAGCACAGAGAAGAGACCCAATGCGCTTACTAATTCAAAATGGTTACGTGATCGATCCCGCGCAGGGAACTAACACCGGCAAGAATCTGCTGATCGAGGATGGCCGCGTAGTCGGACTGTCGAGTCACTCCGACGGTGTTCCCGAAGGCGCCGACGTTTTCGACGCGACCGGTTTGATTGTGGCTCCGGGGTTCATAGACATGCACGCGCATCTGCGTGAACCCGGACACGAATACAAAGAGACGATCGCCAGCGGCACTGCGGCCGCGGTCGCCGGCGGATTCACGGCGGTTTGTGCAATGCCGAACACTAACCCGATAAATGACAACGCGGCGGTTACCAGGTTCGTGATCGAACAGGCTGAGCGCGCCGGCCTGGCGAGCGTCTTTCCGATAGGCGCGATTACCAAGAATTCCGACGGTACTGAGCTGGCCGAAATGGGCGAAATGAAAGACGCGGGGATTATCGCCGTTTCCGATGACGGCCGCCCCGTGCCTACGGCGGGCATGATGCGCCGGGCCATGGAATATGCGCGCGGCTTCGACTTGCCCGTCATCGATCACTGCGAAGACAGGTCGCTCGCTCGTGGCGGAGTGATGCACGAAGGTCACTGGTCGCTGGTGTTGGGACTGCGAGGTATGCCGGCCGCCGCTGAAGAAGTAGACGCAGAACGCAACTGTCTATTGGCGGAATTAACCGGTGCCCACCTGCATCTGGCGCATGTCTCGACCCGTGGCGCGATCGAGGCCGTACGGCGCGCCAAAGAAAAAGGGTTGGCAGTGACCTGCGAAGTAGCGCCGCATCACTGGACGCTGACTGATGAAGCCGTCCGGGACTTTGACCAGAACACAAAAATGAGCCCGCCTTTACGCAGTCAGAATCATATCGAAGCAATTCTCGCAGGCTTGCGGGACGGCACGATTGACGCTATTGCGACGGACCACGCGCCGCATCACGCGGACGAGAAAGCGCTCGAGTACGATCAAGCGCCGTTCGGTATTGTGGGTTTGGAAACAGCCGTCGGACTGGCGTTTGAGCGACTGGTTAACGAAGGCGTAATCTCGCTCGAGCGGCTGGTAGAACTGTGCTCCACCAATCCAGCTCGCATATTCGGTTTAGCAGATCGGGGGTCGTTGCGCGCCGGCGCGCGAGCCGACCTAACCATCCTCGATCCTGAATTCGCCTGGACCTTCGATGCTTCACGATCGAAATCGAAGAGTCGCAACACTCCCTTCGACGGCGAATCCTTCCGCGGCGCGCCGGTGGCGACAATCGTCGCTGGCCGGATCGCTTATCTTCATCCTGAATACGCGCGCGTCATCCAATCTCAACCGTCCGGAACATTGGTTGGTTAGAGAGTCTCCGCGCCACCTCTGCGTCTCGCAGAGGAAGTCGAGCCTAAGATCAACGTGAGTGACGAGGTCAGTACCGGGAGCGGTAGCGACCGGGTCCGTCCTGGTCATCGCGGCCGTTTAGGTAGGTGAGACCCGGTCGCTAACGCTCCCGGTACTGACCTCAATTACGGTCGCTACCATTCCCGGTACTGACTACATCGATGCTATGATTTCGCGGATTAGCTGAATCGAACAGCAAGACTCTGATGAAGCAGATCGTTCGGGTCGCTATTCTCAGTTCACATTGTTTCTTCCGAGTGCTGGATGCGCGCAAGCGTCCCCCAGGTAAAGACCTTTCGATGAAGATTCAACGATTCAATTGGCCAATTTGGACAGCTTTCCTCCTCAGCTTGTTTGCGTTCACAAGCTACCCATTTATCTTTGTCAGGTGGCCGGTTACGCGCGATTTTCCCTGGGCGAACCTGCTGCTATTCGCCATTGTCGCGGTTCTCTTGCTCCTTGGCGCTCGGCGCGCGTTTGCAAAAGACCGCAGCAGGGTCTCGAAGATCGCTGGATCAGCCGTGGCTGCGTTCAGCGTGCTGGTCTTCGCATTGTTTGTTTTTTCGTTCCTGATCGCGTCGAGGTGGATGCCCGCAGCTCGCGGTGCTCCCCGGATCGGCCAGAAGGCGCCCGATTTTCTTCTCGCTGACACCAATTACAAATCCGTCTCGCTGGCGGAACTCTTGTCATCCTCCATAAACGGCAAGCCCGCAAAGGGCGTACTGCTGATTTTCTATCGAGGCTACTGGTGACCTTCATGTAACTCCGAGTTGCGGAGTATTCAACAGAGTTTGGATAAGTTCACAGAGGTAGGTATTCGGCCCGTCGCGATCAGTGTGGACGCTCCGGAAGTATCTCGTGACCTGCGTCAGAAAGCCGGCTATACATTTACTTTTCTTTCCGATCCTAAAGTGGACGCGATTCGCCGCTATGATCTGGTTCATGCGGGGCAGGGAATTAATGGTCAGGACGTTGCCCGTCCCGCTGAGTTTCTTCTGGACTCTTCCGGAATTGTTCGCTGGGTGAACCTGACGGAAAACTATTGGGTGCGCGCGCGGCCCGAGCAGATTCTGAAAGCGGCCAAGGCGATTCAGTAAGTCGCGCTGTCGGACAAATCCTTCAGATCAATAGCTTCAAAATCTTCCCTGGCAGTTTTCCTGGCTAGTTCCTTCCGACCTCACTAAAGACAAGCTCGCTTGACATAGCCAAACCGCTCATTTATTCTGCCGTTGGCAAGTGAGCTTTACATGGCCTTCAGCATCCAGAACCGAGTCAAAGAGCTGCGCGGCGAGCGTGGGTGGACGCAGCAGCAACTCGCTGATGCGGTGGGCGTGTCACGCCAGAGCATCAACTCCATCGAGCGCGACCGTTACGTCCCGAGTCTGATATTGGCGCTCACTTTCGCCAGAGTTTTCAAGTGTTCCACCGATGAGATTTTTAAGCTGGAGGGTAAGAAATGAACATTCCCATTCTCGGTACGGCAATCGATGAGCGCTTTCTAAATCACCGTCTGCGATCCACAAGCCTCGCGGGCGTGATCGGGGGATTCGTGGCGACCCTGCTCTTCGCTTATCGTTATTACGTCAATCACGTTTTTAGTTGGGATCTTCTCGCCGTAACGCTCACGATCGTGGGGGTCAAACTGGCCGTCCTAATCTGGTATCGAATAACCGATTGAAATTCTTAAAGGAGAACGAATAAATGAATTTACGATTAAGAGAACCCAAGTTTATGGTCCGCGTCGGCGCGGCATGTTTATTACTCGCCAACCTCTCCCGTTGGTTCCTTCATCCGTCGGCTGACTCTTCGCGAGGTTTGGTTGACGGTGCAACTGGCATGCTGCTGGGCTTGGCGATCGGCTTGTTGCTGGTAGCCGCTACGCTGAAGGCTCGTCAAAATCGCAGTGGTGGCAGCCCTTGCTCATCCTGACCACGCCACTTTGTTCCAAAACCTGTAGAGTGATGCTCAAACAGAAAAAAGCGTTTTGGCCGAATCTCGAAGATGCAGCTAAGCTTCCTGCTCCGCGCTTACAGATTCCACTGCAGGCACGACGGCAACCTCGGTCTTTGCGTACTTGCCCATTCCGAATCCCAGGAAAATTGTTGCCAGGATGAACGCGGAAGAGAAGAAGAACGGCGATGACACGCCGAGGTGATCGAACGACCAGCCGAAGAAAAGGGGCGCGATGATGCGAGCCACTCCGCCATAGGTCTGTTGCATTCCCATATAGAGGCCGCGTTCTCTGGGTTTAATTACCCGCGACAACAGTGCGGTCACGCAGGGAAACGTAAAGGCTGTGCCTAGCGGGATCAATGCCACCGCGATCGCCAGCATCCCAAGATTCTGTGACAACGGCATCCCCAAGACTCCGGCGGCCAGGAGAATGATACCGAGTCGCGAAAGATTTGCCTCCCCGAGCCAATCGACCGCGCGTCCCAAAAGCAGCACCCGCGCAAAGACAGAGATGGCGCCGACGTACATGAAGAAGTAACCAATCGTCTCTTTGGTGACCTGAAAGCGCGCGTTCAAGAAGAGCGCGAGCACAGTATAAGTTCCCTGAAAGGCGCCGATCGCGATCGCATAGATCCAGATGAGGCGTGACGAAGGCTCGCTCGCATGCGAGATGACGCGCCAAATCGCCTGGGACGAAGTGTGCCGGATTTCTCCCTCCTGTGGCTGCTCACTGAAATCGCGCGATTCCTTCAGATAACGCGCGACGAAGATCATGTTTAGCAGACAGAGCCCGGCCGCAATGATTCCCGGCGCTGCCGACCCCATCTGCAATGTCCTCACTCCCGGCATCAAGTCTCGCTTGCCTATGGCAATTGCAAAGGAGCCGAGCACTGGACCGAGCGCCACTCCGAGATTGGTCGTAGCCGAGAGCCAGCCAAGCGCCCGCGCGCGATCCTTCGGATCGGTTGAATCCGCCACATAAGCCTGGATCACACCCACGGTGCCGCCGCCTGCCCCTTGCACGACGCGCGAGAGGAACAGAACCAGCAGTGAATGGGCGAAACCGAAAATCAGATAAGCAAGAGCGGAGGCGCCCAACGCGATCAGCAGAGTCGGCCGCCGCCCCACGCGGTCGGAAAAACGTCCCCATAGCGGCGCGCTCAAAAATTGGGCTACGGTGAAGGCGGCAACGATGAAAGCAATTATCATCCCGACGCCAAAGTGCATCCCCAGAAAGTCGATCCCATCGCCGCCCAGCGTCTTCACGTAAAACGGCAGGAGCGGAATGATCATCAGCAATCCCACCATATCCACAAAAGCGGTAGCCATTAGTGTGAATAGCTTCGCCGGGATCTTCCGCACCTCTCTCCACAACACATAGAGTAGCCCGCAGGCGATCGCGCCGAGCAAAACGCGCACGATGGGCGACTGGAAAGACTGGGCAATGTTCTGCTGAATCAGAAACATTTCAAGCTCAACTCATTAATGACATTCGAGGCATGTACGGTTAGACCGAGCATAATACACTATGGTCGAACGCTCTTTATGGAAGGAGTAGCATGCCACGGATTTCTGGTTTAGAGAAGAGGCAGGCACCGTGGCATCCGCGCTGGTTTTACCGTGATGCGGAAAATGTTTGGCAAGGATCTGACGCCGGTGAAGCCGCAGATGCCGCCGCATTTCCGCGGAACTATACACGCGCCTCGGCGAACATTTCTCTCCAGGACAGCTGAACGAGTTGGGGACGCAGGTCGCATTCGAGAAATATCGCGCGCGGTTCAATCGCGTCTTGAGCGATGAGGTCAGTACAGGGAGCGGTAGCGACCTGGTAAGGCTGGTAATAGGCTTAACTTTGTTGGCAACAGAGACCCGGTCGCTACCGCTCCCGGTACTGACTCCATTATGTGTTTGCAAATTAGGTCACTACCCTACCATGGCTGATATGGCTTCCGGCGCATCACCGGCGTAGAATAAGCGGCACCGATTTGGAATTTGTTAATGGACAAACTCAATCAATCTGAATTCTTAACTGAGCGGATTGAGTCATCGGCTGAGCGCACCCGAGCTCTGCCGACTCTTTCGACATCTCGCAAGAATGAAGAACCCTTTCGAGAGGGACAAAGCCGTGTCCTCGAGATGATTGCCCGCAGCGCGCCCCTGAGCGAAATCCTTAACAGCCTGGTACTGCTGATCGAGGCGCAGTCGCCGCAAATGCTCTGCTCAGTACTCCTGTTAAGCGACGACGGTAACCATATCCGGCATGGCGCCGCACCGAGTCTGCCCGAGGAATATGTCAAGGCAATCGACGGCGCCCCCATTGGTCCGAAAAACGGTTCGTGTGGGACTGCCATGTACCGCGGCAAGCCCGTCGTTGTCACCGACATTCGTGAGGATCCGCTCTGGGAGGATTACCGAGAGCTGGCCGCCGCGAGCGGGTTGCGCGCTTGCTGGTCGACGCCGATCATGTCGGGCCGCGGCAAAGTGCTGGGATCATTTGCGATGTATTACCGTGAGCCGCAGACGCCCACAGGCGACGAGTCTCGTTTGACGGACGTGGCCACTCATATTGCCGCGATTGCCATCGAGCAACAGGCGGGCCGAGAGAAGCTGACGCGGACGCAGGCTGAATTAGCACACGCTGCCCAGGTTACCGCCATGCGCGAGTTGGCTTCTTCGATTGGTCAGGAAGTTAACGAGACGCTCGCAGCGATCGTTAGTAACGCGGACAAGTGTCTTGCGTCGCTCGATGAAAGTAAGGCGGAGCCTGAACCAATACGCGGTGCGTTAACCAGCATAGCGGCCGATGCTCGCCGCACCATCGAAGTTATTGCTCGCATTCGCGCCCTCGCGAAAAAGAGCGAGTCACAGAAATCACCTCTGAATCTAAACCAACTCGTCACTGAGGTGCTGGCGTTGATCGGACATGAGGCACAGAGAAAGCAAGTCGACCTGCAAACCGAGTTGGCCGACGATCTGCCTTCAGTAGTTGGCGACCGCGTCCAGTTGCACCAGGTGCTGCTCAATCTGGCACTGAATGGGATGGAGGCAATGAATGGCGTGGAAGCGAGTGGGCTCAAGTTGACTGTGAAGACTGATCGGTCGGATAACGGAGACGTGTTGGTGGCGGTAACTGATCGAGGCACGGGGATCAGACCAAACGAGCTCGATCGGGTCTTCAAACCCTTTCATACAACCAAGACGGCTAACCTGGGAATGGGATTGGCAATCTGCCGCTCGATCATCGAAGCACACGGCGGCCGGCTTTGGGCCGAGCCGAATATCGGGCCGGGCACGACCTTCAAATTTACCCTCCCGATCGGCATCCGCGCAGTGTAGTTCTGCCCAACGATTGCGAAATCAGTACCAGGAGCGGTAGCGATCGGGGTTCGCCACAAGATTGGTTCGGATCTCTTTTGCGAGTTTGCCAAAGTTAAGTTTCAGGATTCCCTCGCAGCCGCTTGATGGGGTTCTGTATCGGTGTACCCTTATCCGCGTTAATCCGCGTCCATTTGTGGCCCATTCTTTCTTGGTTCTTCAAGCGGTATGATGTCTGAAACGAAAACCAAAAAGGAGACGCGTATGAAGCTGACGGAATTCTTACTGGCAGAGTTGGATCGCGAGGTCGAGCGTTCGCGGCGCGCGTTGGAACAGGCGCCTGAGGGCAACTATGACTGGAAGCCGCACGAGAAGTCGATGATCTTCGGCTATCTGGCGAACATGGTGGCAACGATTCCGATGTGGATCATGATGCAGATCAATCAGGACGAACTGGATGTAGCCCCAGCGCCAGGCGAGTCTAAATTCGAACACAAGCGCCTGGATACCAGCACCGAATTGATCGAGGCGCTCGACCAGGCAGCTGCCGGGGCGCGTGCCGCTTTCCAGCAAACCACCGATGAGCACCTGAAAACCAACTGGCGTCTGCTCGCTCGTGGAAAGGTTGTAGCTGAGGCGCCGCGTTATGAAATGATCCAGGACACGATTAATCACTGGGCTCATCATCGCGGCCAGATGACGGTTTATCTTCGTTTGATGGGCGCGAAAGTGCCGGCGATCTATGGCCCATCAGCGGACGATAATAGTTTTAAGTAAGGGGTTGGATCGCCTCTAGCCATGACGAGTCGGCGCTGCGGAACATATTGCGTGTTACAGAACCGAGAGAGTAGCGACCGGATGCTACATTCAACCCTGCAATTCATTACGCTTTCAGGCCGTAGTTGAGTGTCAGCATCCGGTCGCTCTCTCGGTTCTGTAACGACTTGTTCTTGCTGCAAAGAATGGCATCGACTAGATCAAACGGGTCAGTACCAGCTCAGCCCAGGCGGGAGTCCGTCGAGACCCATCCGCTTTAATCTTCGGCAAAATCGCTACTTCTTCAGCAACTGGTTCTTATCCAGAAAGGCCAGCACGGCGGCGTTAAATTCTTTCGGCTTTTCCATCATGATGAAGTGGCCCACACCACTCCACATTTGGAAATCCAGGTTGGGCGCAAGGCTGCGATAACGCTGCTCCATGTCGGGCGGATAGAAAGGATTCTTCGCCATGATGGCCAGCACCGGAACCTTGATCTTGTCCTCTCCCCAAATTGACGCGTCGGCCATTCCTTCCATCGCGCTCACCACTACATGCTGCGGCGTGTTCAGAAACGAAGCTTTGATTCGTTCCTGCGCTTCGGCTGAAAGATTGGGACCAGCCATCGCGGTTAACATCTGGGTTGCGACCACTTTGTAATTAGCGCCGCGAAAGCCGGCCATCAGGCGGTCCATCATTGCCTTGTCGGCGAACGCCTGCAACGCGCCGTCAACAATGACAATCGCCAGAGTCTTTTCGGGATACTTGCGATAGAACTGTCTGGCTACGGGCGTTCCCATGCTGTGGCCCACCAACACCGCGCGTTTCACTCTGGCATCGCGCAAGACGGCCTCAACCGCGCGCGCGAAAAGATCCATGTTGTAGGTGATTTGCGGCTTGTCACTTTGGCCGTGGCCGGGAAGATCGATCGCAATCACGCGGTTGCGCCTGGCGAACTCAGGCATTTGGTCGCGCCAATTATCTACGTTGCACGTCCAACCATGAATCAAGACCAGCGCTTCGCTGCCTTTGCCATAGCTCAAATAGTGAACGCGCATTCCGTCAAGCGTCGTAAACCGGGAATCCGCCGTTTCGTCGTTCGCGTTCCTGGCTGAGGAATTTGTACGAGCCGGGCTGGCTCCTGCCCGCGTGTGCTCGGCCGAGGGCGCTAACGCGAACGCGAAAATAAAAGCAACAGCTAAGCAGAGCTGACGATATAGATAAAACACCGGCGGCCTTGCGGTTTTGACTTGTGTAAGTTTTGTCATAAATTTCAGGCTCGTGTGAACGGCATTTCTCCTCATCGCCCCTGATTACAGCTTGTCTCGGCGATTTCTGCAAGAGCGAAATCAGAGATCAGACAGATGCAGTCCGGGGCGAACATGGCCGACTACTTGCCTTAAACAAGTTACCGACAATTGGGTTCATGCAAATCGTACGCGGAGAGGTCATTTTTACCGCGAACGTGGACGTTTTCATAACGGTCGCATGGGCGAGGGTTGGGAGAAGGCAACATGAATACTATGAACAAAGTTGCGAAAGTCACTCTTTATTTTTGGATTATGAAGATAGCCGCTACCACCCTGGGCGAGACTGGCGGCGATCTGCTGTCGATGACTCTTAACATTGGCTATGCCGTTAGCTCGATCATTCTGCTTAGTTTCTTCCTGGTGACGCTGGTAATTCAGCTCTCGGCAAAGAAATATCATCCAGTGATCTACTGGTTGGTGATAGTTTCGACCAGCACTGCGGGGACAACCATGTCCGATTATATGGACCGAACGCTTGGCCTTGGTTACTTAAAAGGTTCGCTATTGCTGGTTTGCTGTCTGATGGTCATCCTGGCGATTTGGCGTTACCGCGAGAGGACACTTTCGGTCAACTACATTCGCACAAAGAAAGTGGAGCTCTTCTATTGGACCGCCATCTTATTCTCCAATACCTTAGGCACCGCACTGGGAGACTTTCTCGCCGACAGTTCCGGTCTGGGTTTCTTAGGCGGGGCGATTCTAATTGGCGGTTTGCTTGGATTGGTAGTGCTGGCTTTCTACCTGACGCAGCTTAACCGGGTGGTGCTTTTCTGGATAGCTTTTGTTCTCACTCGTCCATTTGGCGCGACCTTTGGCGACGTGCTCACCAAACCGATCGAGAGAGGGGGCCTCAACCTCGGCACGATCGGGTCTTCGATAGTTCTCGCGTCAATACTTGTTATCTTCGTAGTTTGGTCGACGATTCAGGAGAAGCGCGTGCTTGAAGGGAAGAGCGGCGGGCCATTACCAGCATTGAGGAAGAGACCGAAAACGAAGGTTTCAGGGCGATTGGCCAATAACAACTGAGTCACGCTTTTATAAATCTGCGACAGATGCTGGTGGTGTCTTAATTTGCGGGAGACAGTCCGCGGACGGCGTGGAGTCAGTACCGGGAGCGGTAGCGACAGGGTCGCAACTTACTCATGATCCATGATCGCGATCACGAGACCCGGTCGCTACCGCTCCCGGTACTGACTTCATCCTCAAATTAAAACACTACCCAGATGCTCACATCGAACAAGCAACTCTCGCGCCGGCTCAATGAACTCGAAACCAAATATGATGGGTAATTCAAAGTTGCGTTTGACGCGATTCGTCAACTAATGAGGCTAGTGCCTAAGGCCCAAGAACCCATGGGCTATCGCTGGCACTCAAGGCGAGATGAGCCTGTCGGCGACTCTGTCTGATTTAAGTTAAGCGCTTGCCGAGCCGCGGCTCGTGGTGTATCAATGTGCCGAGTGCAATCGCAGGGCAACAACCAGACGGCAGCGAGATCGGACCGAAGAAATCTAAGCCTTCATTTTCTTTCCACGCGCAAGGTCATCTTCGCCTTAATCACTCTCGTAATCCTCGCCAGCCTGACGACATTTATTATCATTCGCCTGCTGAACGCCCGGCGGCCACCAACTCTGTTTGGGTGGCGAGCCCACGTGTCGACGTTGGCTGGAGACGGTTCTCCATCCTTTCGCGATGCGACCCAGCCGACACTCGCCGCGTTTGCCGATCCCTTCGGCATCGCAATCACTGACGACGGCGTGATCTATGTTGCGGATGCCGGCGAGAGCAACCGGATTCGCAAACTCGCACCTGACGGATCAGTTACCACTTTTGCCGGGAGTGTCGAAGGCTTCGCCGATGGTCAGGGAGCGCAAGCGGCTTTCAATGCGCCCTCGGGTCTCGCCATCGACGCTAAAGGCAATCTCTTCGTAGCTGACACCGGCAACAACCGCATACGTAAGATAACTCCGCAGGGATTAGTATCAACCCTGGCTGGGGACGGAACCGCGGGACACGCCGACGGCGCGGCAGCTCAGGCGGAGTTTGATGGGCCGGTTGGAATCACGGTTGACGCGCTGGGCAACGTCTATGTGACTGACACCTACAACGATCGCATTCGAAAGATCGCGCCGGATGGAAACGTTAGCACTGTTGCGGGCGCGGGACTCGGATACATTGACGGGCCTGCGAGTGATGCACTCTTTGATACGCCATGCGGCATCGTCGTCGCCGCTGACGGAGCCTTGATCGTGGCCGACACCGGCAACCAACGCCTGCGCAAGATTGCTAATGGTCAGGTGACGACTTTGCCGTCTGTTTTTTCCGAGGAAGCTAATCCGGCGGACTTGAGAAAGCCGGTCGGATTGGCGTTGACGCACGATGGTTTTCTCTACGTTACTGAGCTCGACCGCGCCCGCGTCGTTCAGATCGCACCAGACGGTCGCGCACGCGTGATTGCCGGAGGAACGCCGGGATACGCCGACGATGGGAATGATGCGCGCTTTAACCAAACCACGGGTTTGACGATCGATCGCCACGGCGATCTGTATGTAGCCGACAGCGGGAATTACCTGGTGAGAAAGCTCAGCTCAATTGCCGGCGCTGGTAGGCCGTCACTGCGCTCAAGCGAGCCGTTACCGCGCCTCACTTCACTGACTCTTGGAGAACAATCTCTGCTTTGGCCATTGGCCCCGCAGCAGAGCCCGCACGAAGTCATCGCCACCGTCGGAGAAGTTCGCGGCAGTTTCGATTCGCAGGACAGTCGCGATCATCTGCACAGCGGTCTTGATGTCTCGGGCGCCTACGGAGACGTGGTCCGTCCGGTCCGTTCTGAGAAGGTTGTTAGCCCGCTCGGCAACTGGGGGTTCGGCGATCTCAACGAAGGTCTGCGCGTTGGTATCTTCTCATACATTCATATGCATGTTGGGCGCGATAAGGATGACAAGGTCTTTGACGATCCACGCTTCCTGCCAGTGAAAGACATGAGCGGCAAACTCGTGCGCATGCGAGTCCGGCGCGGCGCGCGTTTTAAACCGGGCGACGCGCTCGGCACGATCAATCGTATGTATCACGTGCATATGAACGTAGGCCCGCCCGGAGCAGAGATCAATCCGCTCACGCTCTCACCAATTGGGTTTGCGGACCGCGTCGAGCCGGTAATTGAAAAGGATGGCATTCAACTTTTTGATCAATCAGGCATACGGCTGCATGAGAAAGAAGCGGGGCGTTTGCTGGTGCACGGAAATGTGAACATCGTGGTCGATGCGTTTGATCGTAATGACATGAACGCCAACCGGCGGCGGCTCGGTCTCTATAGTCTCGGTTATCAAATCCTCAAGCCAAATGGCACGCCTGCTCCCGGATTCGAACAGCCGCGCATGAATCTCATTTTCAATCGACTGCCGGCGGACAGGTACGCAACGAAGATCGCCTATGCAGAACAGAGCGGGATCACGGTCTATGGCAGCGCTACCACCAGATTTCTCTATAACGTCACCAATACGGTGCGAGATGGGCGAGCAACAAACGGAGTTTGGGACACAACCCAGTTGACCGGCGGCGATTACATTCTGCGCATCATCGCAGCCGATTATTCAGGCAACCAAGCGCATGACAACCGCGATGTCTTGCTGACGGTGAGGTAGCCGGATTGTCAGAGCGCGGCGGACACGAGTGAGGGTTGCTATCCGCAGATTACGCAGATTACACGGATTAAGGAACATAAGCGACAGCGCTGGATTTTCAGCGGTTATTTATTAGAGAGCGAAAACAACCCATCACATACCTGAGCTTTTTATCCGCGTGAATCTGTGGTTTCTGATGTTACCTGCTTCTCGGTTTCCTGGTCTGTGTATTCTGCGAAATCCGCGGATTCACGCTGTCCTGTAATTTGCGAACTCGCGCAGCCAGACGCGCATCCCCGATCCGCTCAGTCGCTGCCGCGAAGGATGAAGTCGGTCCGGTCCAACGCAGCTCGTCGACGCTCGCGAACAATGGCGCGTCGGTGCGCAGTGTCGCGAGCGTCTTGAACAGCAGCGCGCGTTCAAGGTTTTCGTCCTTCAGAGCGCCGGCAGGGAACTGTTCGATGTGGCCGTGGCGGTTGATGATGGTGGCGGCTGTCTTTGCTCCAAGTCCCGGAACGCCGGGATAGCCATCCGCGGCGTCACCCACCAGTGCAAGAAAGTCCGGGATGAACTCTGGCGCGACGCCAAACTTCGCGCGGACCGCTTGTTCATCACGAATCTCATTCTTTCTCCGATCCGCCTGGACCACCCGGTCGCCGACAACGCATTGCGCCAGATCTTTGTCCGGCGTCCAGATGCAAACCTTCTCCACTCGTTCATCCTGTGCCGCCAAATTGGCAGCCGAGGCCAACGCATCGTCGGCTTCCAACTCGACCATTGCCCACACAACGACACCCATTGCGGTGAGAGCTTCTTCCAATGGAGTGAATTGCGAGCGGAGCACCGGCTCGATTCCCGCGCCGGTCTTGTAGTCCGGCCACAGATCGTTGCGGAACGACTCGATGACGTGATCAGTCGCCACGCCGATGTGAGTCGCGCCGTCCTCGATCATCTTTGCCACCATGTTGAGCACGCCGCTCAAGGCGCCGAAAGGTGGATCGATTTTCTTGAAACGGCGGATGCCGTAAAAGTGGCGAAACAGTTCGTAGGTGCCGTCGATGAGATGGACGATCATTAGAATCGTCCGCGGCCCGGCGCTGATTCGCGAACCTGCCACAGATGAGATGGATCGGGTCGCGTCGGTAACAAAGATAGGAGACTCTTTATCATTTTGGGTGAACGCGGTTTTTGTTCTACTTAAGTCGCGTAAATGTTCATTTGTGCATTAGCGGCCTCAGGCGCTGGCGGCCGTAAGCGACGAACGCCATCAGGAGTCCCACCACGAATGGGAACACCGCTGCTGCGATGCCGAGCTTCAATGAAACTGCCACGGCGCCGATCATGATGATCACCAGCCCGGCGGCGGCCATAGGCATCAGCCAGGTCTTAAACCGAAAGAGTCCCGGCAGGATTAGACCGAGTGCGCCAAGCACTTCGCACACGCCGATGAACCTTATAAATAAACCTGGCAGATGCACCTGATTTGGCGGGCCCATTGAGGTCAGTACGTCGATCGGCAGGACCAGCTTCACGCCGCCGGCGAACAGAAAGAGCAGCGCGAGCAATACCTGAATAATCCACAGTACTACGTTCATGATTGATCTCCTTTGCTCCTCGGCTACTGATCTTAATGCGTCACCTCTCGCTATGGCTTTGGTGCGGCCTCCGCCACGGCTTTCATTTGCGCCAATCCCTTCTCGAAATCGCCGCCGATCATCTTGTCCATATTCACGAAGAGATGGAACGCTTTGGCGATGAAATTTTTATCGCCGGTCATGCTCCAGGTGACTGTAGTCTGGTTGCCCACAGGCTTGAAGGTGAATACCGTGTCGCTGGTGCCGGCGAATGGCCTGATGAAGTCCAGTTTGATCTTCACCAGATCGCTCGGATGGCTCTCAGTAATCAGCATCCGGCCCTCGCCTACCTCTTTGTTGCCGGACCATGTGTAGACGGCGCCGTTTCCGGCGGGCGCACCCTCAAAGGTCTGCTTCATCGACGGATCGAGTTTCGCCCAGGGAGACCAGGCGTTCCAGTTGTGAAAATCATTGACCTGCGCAAATACAACCGGCGCGGGCGCGTTGACGGTCGCAGTCCGTTCGACGTGATAGGTCGAGGACTGAAGCGCAATAACGATACACAGCGCGATGACAATGACAACCAGGACTAAGAGAATCTTCTTGATCATTGGGGCTCTCTCCTTGAGTATAGTCTGCTGACTTTATTACGACGGCTCACATCTCAAACATCTGTGCTCTAAGCCGCTCAGAGTCTTGTGCGACGGCGTAAGTCTTTTCTTTCTCGAATTCAACGGCGGTGGAGGAGCATACGCCAGATCAATAGAGACTTGCCAGCGTTTTGAGCGAACCTATTCTATTGCGGATCGCGGACATCTTGTCCGCCAGTGTGCGCAGCACGCTTTGCGATCCGAAGTTCGCTTCGCTCAGGCGGACAAGATGTCCGGCGTCTTCGCTACTTCTTTCTTTTCGCGCGCGCCTCGTTCTCTTTGATGCGCGCCCTGACCAGCTTTTTTACGAGCGTGGCGGGAAGCGGCTTGTTCGCCGGGAAACGGATCGTCCCTTTGGACGTGTCGTATTGTTTAAGTTCTTCCTTGTAAGCGTCCATAACGGCGGCGCCGGGAAAAATACTGCAGTGGTCCTTAAAGGCAGCAAAGCCAAGCAGCATGCCGTGATGTTTGTACATCGGCATCTGATAGCTGATTACTTCAGAAGCCATGGGCGCGGCGGCCTTGATCGTCCGGCGCAGTTTCTCGAGCGTTGTGCGCATCTCTTTGGGCACGCGCGAAAGATACTCATCCACGTTCCTGGCGGTCGGACTTACCGCATCAGTTTTTCTCATGCCCAATCTCCTTCCTCTTTTCTGAGTTGAGCTGTTCAAGTCCGCTTCTGTTTGTTCCCAGGCCTAGCCCGACGGCTGCTGATACAGGCCGAGCACGTTTCCTGCCGGATCACTGAACCGCGCCGTGATTTCGGGTGCATCGCCGCCGATCGGTTGCACGATGGTACCGCCGTTGGCGACGACAGCATCGATGGTGGCCGCAACGCTGTCAACCATGATGTAGACCAACAGGCCGGGATCTGTCATGGCCCTGCGGCCGAGGACCCACGTGCCGCTTACTTCACCGACGCTATCGTCGAATGCGAGACTGCCGTTGCCTCGCGTTCTGGTGTTCCAACCAAAGACGCTTCCATAGAACTTTGATGAAGCATCGATGTCCAACGCTGGAATCTCTATGTAGCAGATTTTCCCGTTGGCGAATGTCGGAGACTTGTCGTTTTCTGTTGGCATGATTCTCTTCCTGCTGTCGGGACGGTCCCCTTAATTCGAGCCTTCGGTATTAACCATCCAGGGGATACCAAACTGATCGACGCACATGCCGAAGCCGGGCGACCAGAAGGTCTTCTGGAAAGGCATTGTTACTTTCCCATTTTCGGCCAGGGCATTGAACATGCGCTCGCCTTCAGCGACATCCTGCAGGTGAATTGCCACATTGATGCCCTGCGGTTGTTGGTAGCGGCCGGGAGGCGAATCGGCCCCCATCAGCTCCTGTTCGCCTATCATGAGCCTCGCGTGCATGATTAGCTTTTTTGCTTCCGCGGGAAATTGATCTGCGTCAGGCATCTCGCCCCAGGTCATAATTCCTTCGATCCTGGCGCCGAGAACTTGTTCATAAAACTTCAATGCTTGCTCGCATTGCCCGTTGAAAGTTAAGTAGGGATTAATTTGCATACGGCCCTCCTTTTTGTTGTATCCGACAAAACTAAACGAAAGTCTAATGCCAGTCCGCTCATTTTCATCTCCAGCCCGCGTAGCGGGTGAAAGCATAAAGCCTGTGGTGTAGCCGAATTCCAGGTTAACAAAGCTTTAGAAATCATAAGCGCGCGAAGCGTGCGACAGCGCAAAGGTCGTCGATTTATTCTTGATCAATGGCTCTCGCTCACTTCGGGGACGCGGTGTGTAGAGTCTGGCGCGGACGCGGTGATTCGCTCACCCTTCTTTCTCCGCGGCTCGCTTCACAGTCGCGATATCGATCTTCTTCATTTGCAGCATCGCCTTTGTGGCGCGGTGCGCTTTCCCTGCGGCCTTGTCCTGCAGGAGCTCAATTAAAATATTGGGTACGATTTGCCATGACAAACCATACTTGTCTTTCAGCCAGCCGCATTGACTTTCTTTTCCGCCGTCCGCGGTGAGCTTTTCCCAATAGTGATCTACTTCTTCCTGCGTCTCACAGTGCACTACGAACGAAACAGCCTCCGTGAACTTGAAATGCGGCCCGCCATTTATCGCTGTGAATTGTTGTCCTTCGAGTTCGAAGGCCACGGTCATCACCGAGCCCTTCGGCCTTCCGGAGGCCGCAGCGGCGGCATCGTCATACCGGGTAACGCTCAGCACCTTTGAATTCTTGAAAATGGAAGCATAAAGATTCGCTGCCTCTTCGGCTTTGTCGTCATACCACAAGAACGGAGTGATCTTTTGCATCGTCTACTCATCTCCCTTTTGGTTGATTGTTCCCGCGCTCCGGCTCTCATGATTCTCCCTTCTCTCCTAAAACGAGAGTGAGTCAAAATCTCGAGCGGTTGAGCTTGGGCCTCTACATTATTGTGTCGCTACTAATAAGTCGAATGGGGCTAAGGTAAATCGACAGCTTCGGGATCTGTTTTTACATATCTGGTCACTATTCATCGTCAGATAAGATGATCCACGAAACCAGACTAAGCAAAGCTAAGAAGGCCCTGTTCCTTCGTACGATTCGGTTTGATTTCGTGGATCGGTTTTGTTCAAGGGAGCGAAACGCGAAACCAAATTTCACCATGACCTCCCTGACGGTCGGGCTTCTGATACGCGCCGCGCGGGCTATCGTTGGGCTTCGACCTGCGCGCGCAGACGTTCCTCTTGCTGCCTCAGCTCAGGTGTAAGCTCGTCGCCGAAATCTTCCGCCTCGAACACCTGCCGAATCTCCACTTCGGTATCTTCGAAGGGGGCGCGTTTCAGCCATTCGATTGCTTCCGCCCTGGATTTAACCTGCCATATCCAATATCCGGCAACCAGCTCCTTCGTTTCAGCAAAAGGCCCGTCAATCACAGTCGTCGTTCCGCCCGAAAATTTAACCCGGACGCCTTTCGAGCTGGGGTGTAGTCCGTCGGCTGCCTGCATCACGCCGGCTTTCACCAGCTCTTCGTTGAATTTTCCCATTTCGGTAAGCATCTTCTCGGTCGGCATCACACCTGCTTCCGAATCCTTGTTCGCTTTAACAATCACCATGAATCTCATTGCAATTTCTCCTTCAAGAATTTCTTTTTCTTCCTTCTGCCTCGTGTTGAGGTCAGTACCGGAAGCGGTAGCGACTGGGACGAGACAGTTAAGTGAGGCAGGACGATGACCCGGTCGCTACCGCTCCCGGTACTGACCTCTTCGCTCCGCAAGACGAGCGACGCGATCGACACATAAACAACTCAGCGACTCAAATCAAGCGCTCTTTGTTTGCCAGAGACCCAACGCGGCGCCGGTCGGATCGGCAATGATGCTGAGCCAGCCCATATCCGGCACTTCGATCGAGTTCTTCACAATCTTCGCGCCCAGAGATTCCGCTTTCTTCGTGGCCGCGCCGATGTCGTCTACCAGAACATAAGCCAGCCAAAACGACGGGACACCGGGCATCGGATTTTTGAGTAACCCGCCGCCGGTACCATCCCCGACCTTGATGATCGTATAGGTGTCACTCGGACCCATGGCCATATCTTCGAGTTTCCAGTCAAACAATTGACCATAGAATTCCTTTGCCTTATCGACATCCGTCGTATTCAGCTCTACGTGCACAAATGGATTTGCCATTTATTTTACCTTCCTTTGTCTTGATCGTTTCTTACTTGTTAGTCGAACAGCCAATGAACGTTTCGACATTTTGAACAAAAAAGAATTGGTGTCGGTTACAGGGCGTACAGAGTACCGAATTTAGTCGGGCATTTGCCGTGACCAAGAGCCCAACTAAAGTTGGTACTCTGTACGCCTCTATATCACGAGTCCCAATGTCTGCAAGTTTACTTTCACACGAAAATCAGCTCATCGGCAGGCCGCCGATTTCCATTACCGGCCGAATCTCCACGGTGCCGAAGCGCGCCGGCGGAATTCGTTCGGCGATGCTGATGGCCTCGTCGAGATCGCCGGCCTCGATAACGTAGTAGCCACCGAGTTGTTCGCGCGTCTCGGCGAACGGACCGTCGGTAACAACTCGTCTGCCGTCGCGTACGCGCACACTGGTCGCAGTCGCGACGGGATGCAGCGGGCTGGCATCCAGGTATTGTCCGCTGGCGTTGAGAGACTGAGCGAGTTGCGCGGATTCGACGTAACAGTGCTCCCGCTCTTCCTCGGTCATCGCTTGTTCATCTAAATAAACCAGCAACATGTATTTCATCTTGTTTCCTCCATCAGTTGTTGGTTCAGAGCGTTCAGATTTGAACGATCGGTTTCCAGAACGAACCCAAGCTCGAACTCGAACCCCGTCAATCTGGTTCTCGATCTCCCCGTTAGGCCGCCGCCGGTCTTGCCGTCTCCACTACTGGCCGGATCTCAATTGTCCCTGTGCGCGCCGATGGAATCCGGGCGGCAATACTTCTTGCCTCGTCCAGATCAGTTGCTTCAATCATGAAGAAGCCGCCGAGTTGCTCGCGCGTCTCGGCAAATGGACCGTCGGTCACCATCTGTTTGCCATTGCGCACTCGGATACTGCTTGCGGTCTTTGACGCTTGCAACTGGTCACCGGCAAGATACTTTCCGTCGGACTGAAGATCTTGAATCAGCTCGCGGTATTCCTGATAGATTGTCCGGTGCTCGGGCTCAGTCTGGCCGTGCCACTCATGCTCCTCGTGGTAAATTAACAACATGTATTTCATATGCGTGCCTCCATCGTCAGAATTTGCTGGTACTGAACCAGGAACGGTAGCGAGAGATCGTGCCACTCGCTTTGAGTGTATGATCCGTTGCTCTGTAACAGCCTTCAACGGTAAATCGAATGGCAACTACCTGGATCGACACTTCACCGCAAAGTTTTTATTATCGGACGCCTAAAAAGCCGCCCGGCCACCACGGAGCAATGCTGGACAAGTATGCTATCCAACGCTAATGCAGCCGTAGATGCAGTTTATCACTCCGATTGGGGCCGGATTGTTGCCACGTTAATTCGCCTTGTTGGTGATTTCGATGTGGCGGAAGAAGCGGCACAAGAGGCCTTTACCGTCGCCGTCAATCAGTGGCGGACCGACGGCGTCCCAGAGTTCCCGCGGGCTTGGATCATTCAGACCGCAAGGCACAAGGCCATCGACCGCTTGCGGCACCGGACCCGGATCAAGGAGAAGCTGGAGTCGTATGCTGAGTCTGGTTTGATTGCCACCGTTGAAGAGCCAAATTACGACGCCGATGAAATCCCTGACGATCGTCTGCGTCTGATTTTTACCTGTTGTCACCCGGCGCTGGCGCCTGAAGCTCAGGTTGCACTAACGCTGCGTACTCTGGGCGGCCTGGAAACCGACGAAATTGCGCGCGCGTTTCTTGTGCCGACCGCAACCATGGCCCAGCGATTAGTGCGCGCCAAGCGGAAGATTCGCGACGCAGGAATTCCTTACAAGGTGCCCGATACAAACGAGCTCCCGGCCCGCCTCAATGCCGTGCTGACAGTTATCTATCTCGTTTTCAATGAAGGTTACGTAGCGACTCGAGGCCAGCCGCTGGTGAGGGCAGACTTATGCGCCGAGGCGATCCGCCTCGGCCGGCTCGTCAGAATGTTGATCGCGCCGCCATCCGGCGAAGTTACCGGCTTGGTCGCACTGATGCTGCTTCATGATTCGCGGCGCCAGGCTCGTCTGGATGAGGCCGGCGATCTCGTTATTCTTGAAGAGCAGGATCGCGGTCTTTGGAATCAAGGGCAGATCGCCGAGGCGCTGCCGCTGGTCACAGAAGCGCTCAAGGGTGAACCCGGATCATTTGCTCTGCAGGCCGCGATAGCCGCTGAGCACTGCAAGGCGGCCCGCGCAGAGGATACGAACTGGACCCGGATAGTCGAGCTTTACGATGAGCTTGAACGCCTGACGCCTTCGCCGATCATTTCGTTGAACCGCGCAGTCGCGATCGCGCTGACCCAGGGACCTGAAGCGGCGCTCCTCCTGATTGATTCGCTGGAGGCGGAGGGGGAACTTGAAGATTACCACCTGCTGCATGCGGCACGCGCAGATCTGCTGCGTCGTCTCGGCGCCTCGGCGGAGGCGGCAAAGAGTTACCAGCAGGCGCTGCAGCTGGTTACCAACGAGAGCGAACGTCGCTTTCTCGAGCGACGCTTGCGCGAGGTTAGGTCAATGAAACAATAAACTGTATGCGAACTCTCATTTCGAGACTTCGCGAAAGCTTTTAGCGAGATTGCCTTACGCTGCGTGATGGGGTATTTTTGCTTTCTGCGGTTCCCCCCTTTGGTATTTAATCTTCCCCCATGTTGAAAGGTTTCAGCTCGATGGCTGCAAAAAAGCGTCTGCTGTGCATTGATGATCATGAGGATACGTGTGACTTGGTTTCCTCAATTCTTGAAGGCTACGAAGTTATCGCCGAGCACAGTAAGGCAGGAGGGCTTCGGCAGGCCGCGACGGAGAGGTTTGATGTAATACTCGCCGACTATCATCTGCCGGACGGAACCGGGTTGGAATTGTGCGTGCTCATCAGAGCTTTTGATCCGAATACTCCGATCCTTGTAATAACAGCCACACACTCAATTACCCACGAACAGATTGTAGCGGTCGGGGGTCAGGGAGTCATGAGGAAAGATCGTCTTCCTCAACTCCTGCCTGTAGCTGTAGCCCAGGCGCTCGAAGTGAAGCTTCTCGAACGATAGAGGCTCAATCTCTGGGAAGTGGGTCGATTGCTACTTAGGCTGAGATGTTCCGTGACTATGCGAACGATGTTGCGCTATACGCGAAATTCCACGAATACTGCGCGAGTCAGCGATCGTCCCCGCTTTTAGTTTGGGCGATAGAGATCCCTTCTTCCTGCGGAGTCGAAGCTTGCCGATGCGAGAATCCGAACGAGAAGGTTCGCTCTAGAAAAAAGCATCCTTGAACCGCTGGTGACGTTGACGCGCCACTTCCATCAACGAAGCGTATTCCGTTTCGCCACGAATATTGTCCAACAACGAATCGCTTATGAAGTAGGGATAACAGAAGAATCCCTGGTCGATGCTTTTTTTCAGCAGACGCAACGCTGAAGCACTGTCTCCCAGCACGCTATAGGACTCCGCCAGTTTGTAGCTCAATTCTCCATCGCCAAATGGATCCTGCTGAAGCTTGCTCTCAGTGCCTTTCAAGAGTTCGAGCGCTTCGCGATTATGTCCTTCCATCGCCAGTTTGAGAACTTCACCGACTTGCGAGACCAGCGCACTTGAATCAAGCTGATAAGCACGATCAAAGTATACCGAAACGCGCGCCCAATCTTTCATGTAATAGTGTCCCAGACCGCGATAGAACAATGTATAAGCGTCGTCGCGCATTGGTAGACTATTAACGAATCTCTCGGGTTCGCCGGCATAGAGATAGCTATTGAACAAATGACCAGTGATGTGGGGATCGAGTCGCAACGCGCTCTCGCCTTCGGCGATCGACTGCTCCAGCATGCCGCTATAGCGATATGCGTAGCTCAACTCCCAGCGTGCCAAAGAATGGTTAGGGTTCTCGTCAATGACTGCCCTCAACATCGGCACAGCTTCTTCAACCCGGTTGTTTTCGGTCAGGAAATTGGCCAGCAGCATGCGCGCTTCCGGCTGCTGAGGCTTGAGGGCCAGGGCCTTTTGATAGGCAGCCTGGGCCTTGTCGTGAAATTCCCGACCGCCAAAGTATTGCGAGGCCGTAACGCTGTAGGCTTTTCCCAGATACGCCCATGCCAGGGCGTAAGTTGGATCGAGCGACACTGACTCTTCCAATAACTTGATCGCCGTTTGATGATCGTTGCTGGATATGAGGTGTCGTCCGTGCAGGAAGAGTTCATAGGCGTGAGGATTTTGAGGCGCGTCAATGTTGACCCGCTCTATCTCTGCTGGTGACAAGTTCAGCCGCAGGCCTTTGATGATCTGGTCAGCAACGCGATCCTCCATTATCAGTAACTTGTAATACTTGACATCGATCGTTTCATTCCACAACGTCTCGCCCCGATTGACATCAATCAGTTGCGCGTTTACCCGTAGATCATCGCCGTCTCGCAGGAAACTACCGATCAACAGTTTGTCTACATTCAATTCCAGGGCGACCACCTGCGGATCAACCTCCTGACTGCTGTACTTCTGAACGTAGGACGATGGCCGCACCATCAACGTGCGTATGTGGCTCAGCCGATTGATAAGGGCATCAGTCATTGAGGGGCCGAGAAAATCCGTCTCCGCATTGGGCCTGAGGTTGCGGAAGGGAAGAATCGCCAGGGTGTTAGGCTTCAAAGCCAGGTCATGCCGTGTTCCGCGTTTCATAAATACGAAATAAGCCGCAACCGCGATCGTCGTGACCATCGTAAGGGCGATGACCGCGGAGAGTGTCGAGTTTCGTTTCACCCAACTTATTGGATTAGTGGCTGTGCGGACTGTTTGGGGTAACGCGAGAACCGCGGCCCTCGCGCGCGCGGTCCGCGCAGGCAGTTCCATCGTCAACGGTGCGTCGTCATCATCGCATGTCTCGTGCTCTTCAATGACGATGCGCGATCGCGTGCGTTCGTGCACGACGAGGTCCCCGCGCTCAGCCGCTACCATTGTGACCTGAGCCGCGAAGCGATAGCCGCGTTTCGGCACGGTTTCAATGAAATGCGTCCCGTTTTCGGCTTTGCCCAGCGTTTTTCGCAGTTGCGAGATATTCACCGTCAGATTGGCCTCTTCGACAAAACTATCGGGCCAGAGCCGCACCATCAACTCTTTCTTGTCTACGACGTGCCCGCTGCTCTCGATGAGCACAATGAGAGTTTCCAGGACCTTTGGTGCGAGCTGCACGGGCTGGCCGTCGCGCAGCAAACGGCTCTCCGTCTCATCAAGAGTGAAGGGGCCGAACTCATACAAGTGCTTCAATCGCTGGCTCATAATCGCTATTAGATTTCGTTTAGGAAAACTTTAGGATGCGTTAAAGACTTCTTTTCCGTTGCTGGAGTAGTTTCCGCGACGAATTAAGACGAGGCGTCAGATTCGAGTCGCGACGCCGGATATGCGGCAGATTGTATAGCCAGAGCGGATGCAAGGCAACGATGGATTGTTGGTTAGCCTAAATGATGTCTGAGAAGCACAGCGCAGAGGAACGCAACAAAGGACACATGAAGAAAAAGCGAACCGAGATCACCATCGAGACGGAACGCACGTTGTTCATCAGCAGTCCCAGGAAAGTCATCGGTTGGTGCTTGGCATGTGGTGCCCAGTCCGAAATGGTTCCGGTGGACGAGGCAGCGATCCTGCGGCACGTCGACTCGCGCACGATCTTTCGCTTGGTTGAAGCAGAGCGAGTGCATTCAAGCGAAACCGCTAATGGCTTGTTGTTGATCTGTCTTAATTCATTCTAGCGGGGAGATTGTCTGACTCCAGCATTGCAGCCAACCGTCGGAGACGGCCATATCGCAGCCGACTACACGAGCGTCGCTGAAAGGACGCTCAAACCGAAACTGATAAGAGAAGCACAATGATTAAGTCAGAATTCAGCAATTTGAAATTGACCGGGTCTGTCGCTGTTTTGGCGACAACTCACATCGGGCTAGAGAGTGCGGCACTTGATGGAAGGACAGGCAATCGAATCTGACGTTCTGTCTGTGAAAAAAAGAGAGGCTCAATGAAAACAACCCATGGTCCTACACCCCGAATAGCCATGGCGCTGCTAGCGCTGGCGAGTCTATTCATCTCTTTGACGCCGCGCGTTCCGGCCACTCCGGCAGTGAAGAATCCTTCGCGTCGTGACGAGGTGCGCCCATCTCTGCCTGCCGGCGATGCAGCGAATAAGATGCGCGTGAGCGAAGCCTACGGCAAACTGCCGATGAGCTTTGAGCCTAACCGAGGACAGACCGATCGCAAGGTCAAGTATCTCTCGCGTGGGTCCGGCTACACGTTGTTTCTGACGCCGACCGCAGCCACGCTTGCGCTCTATAAAAATGAATCAGAGACCGACTCAACGTCGCGCGAGCATCATTCAAGCTTGAGCAGCATTGTGCGCATGCAGCTCAAGGGCGCTAACCCGCGACCAGGGATCGAAGGTCTTGAGTCGCTGCAAGGCAAGAGCAATTACTTGATCGGCAACGATCGTACAAAGTGGCACACCGACATCCCGACGTTTGCAAAGGTGAAATACGCAGGTGTTTATCCGGGCGTTGATGTGATCTATTACGGCAAGCTACGACAGCTTGAGTATGACTTCCGATTAGCTGCCGGCGCTGACGCGAGCAAGATCAGGATTGCGTTTGACGGTGCTCAGAACCTTTCGATTGACGCCGAAGGCAATCTCGTCCTGAAGACCAGCGGCGGCGAAATTGTTCAAAATCCTCCGGTGATCTATCAGGAGAACGAGAATGGCAGGCAATCAATTGCCGGATGTTATGTCTTCAGAGGCGAGCATGAAGTTGGATTCGAAGTCTCAGCTTACGATCGCAGCAAGCCTTTGGTGATTGATCCGCAGCTTCTTTATGCGACCTATCTGGGCGGTGGCGACATTGACGTGGCCAATGGAATTGCGGTGGATAGCGGCGGAAACGCCTATGTCGCCGGGAAAACCACCTCCGTCAACTTTCCCGTGACAAGTGTTGTTGACTCGAATGCGTCGCCGCCCCTTACGACTGCTTTTATCACGAAGCTGAACGCCGCCGGCACGGGAACGATCTACTCCACGATCATCGGAGATGGTTCGGGATTTATTATCGGCGATGATTTCGTGGGCACTCAGGCCAATGCCATTGCCGTGACCAGCGACGGCAAAGCCTGTATCACCGGCAATAACGACAATTCCGGCAAGGCCAGCGATTTCCCGGTAACCTCAAATGCCTATCAAAAAAGTGGCCTTTGTCTTTATGGCGTCTGCAGCTTCACGCCGGATCGTGTGACTGACGCTTTTGTCACGGTGCTGAATCCTCAGGGGAACGGCCTCTTTTACTCAACTTTCTTTGGCGGCGGCGCACTCCAGGCCGGTGCTAGTAATCGTGGATCAGATGCGGGTGAGGCAATTACCGTTGATTCCGCTAGTCGAGTCTACATCACCGGTTTGACTGCCTCAAACAATCTGCCGACAAAGAATGCTTTTCAGAACTCAAGGCAGTCTTCAGGCGAGGGTACGGATGCATTCATCGCCGTCTTCGATCCGGCGCTCTCCAATGGTAACGACACACTGCTTTACTCCAGTTTTTTAGGCGGCACCGGAGATGACATCGGCAAAGGCATTGCAGTGGACGGCTCGCGTAACGCCTATGTTGTCGGCAGCACGGCATCGGCCGATCTGGATACGAAAGCTCCGGCGGGACAGGCGCTGCCACCGCTACGGCCTTTTTTTCAGGGGGGTTCCACGGACGCCTTTGTCGCCAAGATTGACACTACAGTCAGCGGAGCTTCTTCGTTGACCTATCTGACTTATTTCGGCGGCAGCGGAACTGACCGGGCTGAGGCCGTGGCGGTTGATTCCGCGCAGCGCGCTTACATCACCGGCGCCTCCAATTCTTCATCTGCATCCTTTCCGCTGCTCAATGCTTTCGATTCGACGCAGACCAACGGCGAAGCTTTCATCGCCAAGCTCAACGCCGACGGCACGGCGCTCTTCTATTCCAGCTTCCTCGGCGGCAACAACGGCAACACATCCAGCGACGGCGAAGAGGGGCTTGGGATTGCGATTGATTCGGCGGCCAACGCCTATGTCACCGGGCGCACGACTTCCGGAGCGAGTTTTCCGCTTGGCGCAGTCGCCCCGCCCTTCCCGGCGAATCTGCAAGGCACGGCCTTCGTTGCCAAGATCCAAGCCAGCCTCTCGAACTCTACGACGCCGAAGCTTCTCTACTCCACCACCTTTGGTGGCAACGGGACCAGCGCCAGGGCGGTTGCGCTCGATCCGAAAGGCAATGTCTATCTGGCCGGCTCCACGACCGGCAGCTTACCGACGACGACAGGCGCTTTCCAGACCGCTTTCAACGGCGGTTCGACCGATGGCTTCGTCGCCAAAATCGGGTCGACCTTCAACGAAACCATCGGCGTTTACCGTCCTTCGACTGGCCAGTGGTTTCTGCGTAACTCTAACTCGGCTGGACCGGCAAACATTTCGTTTACATTCGGTGGGCAGTCTGGCGATCAACCTGTGGCTGGCGATTGGAATGGCGACGGCATTGACGACGTAGGAGTATTTCGTCCCTCTACCGGCCAGTTTATCCTGCGGCAGCCGGTAGTTACCATCACGTTTGTCTGCGATGCGACGGGTTGTCACTTTCTCACCACGGTCACCTTCATCACTATCAACTTTGGTCAATCAGGAGACCTGCCCGTCGTCGGTGATTGGAACGGCGACGGCATTGATACAGTCGGCGTCTTCCGGCCCAGCACTGGCACGTTCTTTCTGACTAACGGCCGTACCAACAACTCTACGCCTCCCGCCGATATCGTCTTCAACTTTGGCACCGCAGGTGATCTGCCTATTGCTGGAGACTGGAACGGCGATGGCATTGACACGATCGGCGTGTTTCGCCCAGGCAGTCCCGGCGCTTTCTTCCTGGCTAACAGTTTTACCAACTTCGCCGACATTTTCTTCAACTTTGGAACTACTGGTGATCTGCCCGTGGCTGGTGATTGGATTGGCGACGGCATAAGCACCGGCGGAGTCTTTCGGCCGTCTGCCAATACTTTCTTCCTGGCCAACAAATTCCAAAATGTCGCCGACATCGTGTTTGCTTTCGGCCAAAGCGGAGACCTGCCCGTCGCAGGAGTCTGGACCAATCAACCTCCGAACAGCGGCGTCAACGATCCGAGCAGCGGATCGAGCGGTGTAGGACAGACTCAAACATTCATTACTGCTTGCTCAGATCCGGATGGCTGGCATGACATCGCGACGATTGATTTCAAGATTGCCAAGAGCGATGGCAATGGCAACGGGATGCCGATAGCCCTCTGGGTGCAGTTTAATGAGAATACCGGGCGTGTGCGTTTCTACAATTCAGACTCGCAGACCTGGAGCGAAGGCGAACCGGGTTCGAACGTCGTACTCTCAAGCCGGTTTGCCGATCTGCACCTGGCACAGACGAGTGTGCTGGGAAGCGGGCCAACAGGATTGAGTGTGCAAATTGCCTGGTCGATAGTTTTCAAGAATGCAGCAGTGATGAACAACTACAAGCAGTATCTGAAAATCACTGACGACGCTGGCTTGACCACGGGTTTTGACAAGGTTGGTTCGTGGAACGTCGTCAGATAATCGGATTGGGACGGACTGATTCTCAATAAGAATCGCACTCATGAAAGATTGGATGGATCATGTCGAAACACAAATTCTTTGCCAGGCTTTGCAGCGACGAGAGAGAGCTGCACTTCAGCGAAACGCTTCGGCGGAGCGGTTATGATTTGGATCGACTCCCTGGCATGAAAGAAGAGGTTCGGTAATGATTAAACGAATTTCCTTTTCCGTACGATTTGCACTGGCGGCTTCCCTGATTACGATGCTGCAGCTTTCTGGTGCTCAAGCTCAGAAGCCAGAGATAGAACGTCTCCAGTCGCCGAGCGCCGCGCCGAATGTCCAGATTAGTCAGGTGAGAAATCTTGGCATCCAGGGCGACGACGCAACGCTGGCGATCGAAGTGAGCTGGACGGCCACTGCTCCGCAAACAGCTCACATCAATGGATTCCAGATGTTGATTTAAGTGGAGTACGCGGATCGGTCGAAAGATAAGACCGCGCCCGCGAATGCGACGCCTTCACGGACACTTCTGCGCGTGCTGAACAAAGGCAGTATCCTTCCGAAGCATTTCACAATTACGGTAGTAAGCGAATTCACAGTTCCAGCAACGACGCCGTTCAGCGTCACGGAAGAATTTGATCTCAGCAAAGGAAACGCTTTTGACGCGCATGAAAGTTCATCGCCACAGTCTCGCGGCAAATTCCTGGATATCGCGGAACTGAAAAAGCAGATTCCAGGGTGCAGCCCCAACGAAAACTGCTTTGACGCTGACGAAAGCTTTGGCCGTAGCCTTCACGTGAATGCTGAGATCGCCACTTCCCGTGGGAACATCGGTGACCTTCAATGTAACTTGACGCTCGCCAAAACCAACAGCCACCAGTAAAGGCAAGGTGAAGTTCACGCCGTCGCTGACTTTGACCGTCAACTCGCAGCCGGCGCAATCAACTTTTCCGGGACCTCAGCCGGACCGGGCGACCTTCACGGAAGTTAATTTACAAGCCACATTGAAGAACGAAATGGAGGTCGGAATCTTCAAGTCGCAGTCGTCATTTGATTTCGCGGGCGCCAGCTTTCAGCAGGAGGCGCTGCGGTTTGGAACCCTGGGTAACAATGCGCCGAAAGTGGACCTGAGCAGCTATCTGATTCACTTTCAGACCGGCAAGATCAAATACTATGTAGGCCACTTCTCGTACGGCACACAGCGTCAGCTTATCAACGGTTTTTCCAGCCGGGGAATCGAGATTACCGTGCCGTTTCTGAAGTGGTTTGACTTCACGGCCGCGGCGATGAACGGCACTCAAGTGGTCGGTTACAGTAATTTCTTTGGTCTGAGTAACACCAAACATCAGATGTTGAGCGGCACTGTGGGCTTCGAGTTCTTTCCCAAACGGCCCGGTGGTTTGCGCGCGTTGAAGTAGGAGCGCTGAGCGCCTACTTCCAGCCCGTCAGCGGCGTGAATCGCGGTGTGGTCACCGACCTGCAACGCAGTCGCGGTATCTCGGTGCGATTGATTGCCAGTGACAAGGGCGGGCGGTTTCACTTTGAAGGCGGCTTTACGCGCAGCTTCTTTGCCAGCCCGAGCGACAGCACGCTCAATCAAGGTACTAATGTCGTCACGCTGCCCAATTTCACGCGCAACGCGCATTACCTGGAAGCAAGCTACGACATTTTGAAGAATCATTCTTTGACAAAGACAAAGAAGGTAAACCTGAACGTCGCGTTTCGGGAAGAGAACGTGGCGCCGCTGTTTCGTAGCCTGGGAGCTTCAACTCAGGCCGACAAGATTCAGTACGAGTTTTCGGTGAATGGCTCGATGAATGAAATTGCGGCGCAGTTCTCGTACTCAAACTTTCACGACAACCTGCGAAACATCCCTTCGATTCTGCGGACACTGAATGGCTCAACTCACATTTCTGTGGCCGCGCCGGCAAGCGCGCTGCTCAACCGGACAAAGAGTTCGCCCTGGCTACCGCGGCTGGGCTACAGTTTCGATCGGAATCACGCATTTGGCGCGGCGATTCCCAGCAACGGCGGCTTTGAAGTCGATCTGAGTTCGATTCCGAATCAGTTCGGCACCAATCAAACCTTCAGCTCCGACTGGCAAATAAAGAAGTTCACCCTCAGTTACGCCCTCAACCATTCCTTTCAGGACAATCGCCAGAAGGGGCGCGAGCGTGCCGATCAGGGTGTGCTTGTCAATACGGGAAGGTTTGGAGTTGCACTCACCAGTGCGGCGGTTTGTCAGCACTCTGGGGGGGCCTGATGAATTTGTTCCAGTGACGATTCGTTTAAGCGGCAACGGCGCGCGCGTGCCGTTGTCGCTCACCGAGGTCAAGCTGACCTGGGGTGTTGGCAATCCAGTGCTGTTTGTGAAAACGGGAGAGAAGTTGCCAAGGTTTGCGGCTGAAATCACTTACACGGGAACTGGTCGCTTAAAAGGTCGCTGGGAAATCGTTAAGCCCGGTGAAAACCCGCCGCAACCACGTGATCTTTTGACCGAAGCCACACTGCCGATCGAAGAACGCGGGACGCAAAAGAGATATACCGAGATCACCCGGTTCAATCTTTACCTTTCCCCGACTGGAAAGATCGTTTTGCCTGGGCCAGAGGTCTGGCGGGTCGATGAAAGTCTTAACGGTCTTTACCTGGTCCTGCTGCGGATCGAAGCTTCGGATGACAAGGAAGGCGATACGGACCTTGCTTCAGTCGGTGCCGGGGCTGGAGTAGTTCATGGCGGAGCAGTTGCCGGATTCGCATTGCCTACGTTGAAATATTATGTGAGCAATGGTTCGGCGGCTCAGGCGGCGTCCGCTAACAGCGCGCTATTACAAATCGCGCCCGATGACCGGGTGGTGCTTGGGCCAGGGAAGCCTGTCAATTTTAGCTGGTCCCCAATTGACAGTGCGGTAACTTACCGTTTCGAACTTCAAGACCTGCAGGGGACCCCCTTGCTCTCTGCGATCCTACTCGCGGGAACCGTCTCATATTGCGCGCCCTCATGGCTGATAGAAAAGGTTGGCTCGGTGATCGTCCGGTGGAGAGTCGCAGCCTTCAACGACCGAGGCACGCAGATCGCCGCCACCGACTGGCGCAGTTTGCGGTTTTCATCTGTCCCAACTCCGTCGATTGGGACGCTGCCGGCGGATACCCGCTGACTCATCACCAGCTCCGGGTAATTCGCGCCGCAGTTCTTTCAATTCGATCGCGACCTCTTTGATTGTCTGATACGGCTCGTCCGGGTTTTTCGCGAGACAGCGACGCACAATGCGTTGTAGGTCCGGCGGAGCCGAAGGGTTGAAATCGGCGATGGCGCGCCGGCCCATAGACGACCCTTGCAGAGACTTGATCACTGACTCGTCTTCGAAGGGCTGTTCCTACCCATCTCGCCTCTAATGCAGATCGAATGCATCGCTTCGCACAAGAAGCCACAGCGGCTGCGGCGCTCAATCATCCCAATATTGATCACCTCTATGAGTCAGTGAGCACGAGAGCACCCATTTCATTGCGATGGAGTTCGTCGATGGCCAGGCCTTCCGTGAACTAATCCACCAGCAGCAAACAGATCTGGCAAGGCTGCTGCCGATTTACAGGGCGCAAACCAGAGTTTGAACTCCAAACTGCATCACCGCCAAAAAAGGGGGTAGTGTCTTAATTTGAAGATGAGGTCAGTACCGGGAGCGGTAGCGACCGGGTCTCGTGATGGCGATCATGGATCATGAGTAAGTTGCGACCCTGTCGCTACCGCTCCCGGTACTGACTCCACGCCGTCCGCAAACTGTCTCCCGTAAATTAAGACACCACCAAAAAGGGCATTGACTTATTATCAGGAATCGTTTAGAAAAAACATGCACCCGGTTCCCCTAAGACCTCCGATAACCTTGAAGGTTGCACGTCACAGTTTGAAGAGAGGGTTTGCCAAATGAGATCGTCGCGGGTTCTTCATGCGTTGCTCTTGGTTGCCTCGCTATTCTTATTATCGTTTCCGCCGGGTCTAACAGCGCATTATGCAAACGGGAGGGCCGGAGCTGAGCGCTTACCGGCGGCGGTGCTTCCGTTCGAGTCTTGTGCTGCGTCGATTGCTTCCTATCATGGCCAGCTGGCCGAGGACAACGTGTCCGGCGGGAGTCCCTCTGCGGACGATCATTCCGGCATCCGCGAGGATGTCCCCGAAAAATACCTGGTTCATTACAATCAATGGAAAGAAGAGTTTCTTTCGACTGAGTTTGGCCGCAAAGAGTGGGCTTACTATGCAAACAACCCTCACTTCAACCTGACGATCCAGATCTCTCGGGAAAACGTTGAAGGGGCCACCACGGGGAACTACAAGTGGAATGAAGCAGGGGAACTCGTGGCCGCTACTATTACCCTGGGCGCTCGCCTGAACCTGGGCTTTCCAGACCCGGTCTATTTTCCGGTGATGAATTCTTTGGTGCCCACGGATACTTCCTATCAGATAAATGGAAATACCCTGGCCGCAGCCAAGCTAGCCCACGAATTTGGCCATGTGAACCGCACCGGAAAAGTTGATCCCACGCTCTACCAACTTCAGGGGCAGCTCATTCCTCAGTACAACAAGATCTTCCTCAGCAACGGTCGCAATTCGAACGACCCTCATCTCGTCGCCCTGGCCGCACGCATGGGCGGGACGCCGGTCGAGGTCTGGGAAGATCGAGAATATTGGGGCGAAACCAACGCCATGCTTTTTCTGAGCGACCGATTCGCCGAGAACAGCTTTCGTTGTTTACTCTTTTCCAGGATTAAGCGAAGCGTTGATATGTACGCGAAAGGTTACGAGCAGCGCTTCCTTAAGATTGCTCAATCAACTTCCTCGAGTAACCGATGCGGTTGGTAGCGGACCGTTTCCTTTGCCGGACATAAACTCTCCGCTTTTCCGCCGGCGTGCCTTGCGCAATCGCTTTGGTCTGAAAGAGAGACAACGCGGGCCGTCATAATTCGCTTTCGAGTCTTTCAATTCGACGCTAATGACTTGTTCTCGATTATTCCGGCATACCGAGACGTCGAACCAGATCCTTGAAGCGTGGGTCGTCGCGCAACGGATCCATGAACGGATCGCTCTTCAGTCGCTGAAAAAACCAATCATGGGCTTGATATGCTTTCTCCAACTCGGCGAATGCTGCTTCCTTCTCGCCAAGGGCGGCGCGGACGATCGCCACCCAGTAGTTCCCTATGTATTTCGTTTTTTCCATTTCCTTCCATTGCTTAAGCACATCTTCGGCTTTCTGTCTTTGGCCGCTTTTCGCGTAGGCATAACCCAAAGCGGCAAAGAGCGAATGATTTGACTGCGTCCTCTTTTCCGAGATCGCCAGCGATTCAGCGTACATCCCATTGACGTCATAGGCATGACAGATCCAGTTTTGTCCGGTAACCAGGTTCGGATCCATGTCGTAAGTCTTCTTGGCCTGGTCCAATGCTTTATCGAACTGCCGGGCATACAGATAAACGGCGGCAAAATTTGCACCCTGCGTCAATGAAAGCGGTTCCAATTCCATCGCCCGCTTCATCTCAGCGATCGCTTCGTCATGACGACCCATCGGACTCAGATAGGTCCAGGCGTAGCGATAGTGTGTGATGGCAAGATTTGGATCGAGCTCGAGCGAACGCCTGAATTCGCGTTCGGCTTTGACCCAATCCCAATCATAAGTCGCGGCGATCATGCCGGCGACTGTGTGCGCCTCAGGGAGGTCCGGGTCGATCTCGAGAGCTTTAGCGACAGCAGCCTTAGCTAGCGGGTTGGCGTCGTTGGGCGACATATACGGATACGACGGCATCACGTTATACGATTCCGCGACGCCTACGTACGCCAGGGCGAAGGTGGGGTCGAGCTTTATCGCCTGTTGGAAGAGCTCGATACTCCGTCGAATGTCTTCATCTGTTCGCCTGGCGAAATAAAAACGGCCTTTCAGGTACAGTTGATAAGCGTCGTTGTTATCGGTGTAGCGCTTGGTTATGCCTTTTACCTCGTTGCCGGCAAGTCTTACCTGCAGTTTCTGACTGATGGCCGCGGCGATCTCGCGCTGCGTCGCCAGCAGGTCAGACATTTTGCGCTCGTACTGCTCGCCCCAAAGCGACTTATTGTTTCGGACATCGATCAGCTCGACTGTGATATTCAGATTGTCGCCGCGCTTGACGAGGCGTCCGGTCATGACTGCCTCGACGCCGAGTTCGCTGGCAATCTTAGCGATGTCCGTGTCCTTATCCTTGTAACGCATAACCGATGTAGTCGGGCTGACCTTCAAACCAGGCAGCTGGGACAGACGGAAGATTAGTGACTCTGCCAGGCCGTCTGACAGGTAATCCGTGTCGGCATCGGCGCTCTTGTTTTGAAAGGGGAGCACCGCGATGGAATTGATCGCTTCGGCCCCGCCGCCGGTTGATCCGCGATACTTAAAAAACCAGTAGCTCGCGCCCGCGATCAGGACAAGCAGAATCGCTAGGGCAACACCCGCGCCGCGTTTATTCTTCCTGATCCCGCTGAGCAAGTATTCAGCACTCGAGACGGCGGGTGATAGCGAGCCCGATCGCGCGGCGGTGGAATGAACGGAGCCACCGTCGGTACTGAGCGCCGTCGCACTACTAGCTGGTGGTACCGTCGTGTCATAGCCGGCGCCGGTCTCCAGCTCGCGGCGCAATTCCTTCAACTCGATAGCCACGTCTTTGATAGTTTGGTATCGCTCCTCCTTGTCCTTCGCCAGACACCGGCGAAGGATGCGCTGCAGATCCGCGGGCGCCGCTGGATTCAGATCCTTGATTTGAGGCGCTGGCTCATAGATCAAACTGTGCAAAGACTTGACGATTGAGTCGCCTTCAAACGGCTTCTTGCCTGCGGCTGCCTCGAAAAGGATGCAGCCAAACGAGAAAATGTCTGAGCGCTGATCGATTTCACTGGTCTTGCCCTGCGCTTGCTCGGGGGACATATAACCGACCGTGCCCATAATCACGCCGGGCGTTGACTGCTGTTGCATGATCGCCGTAGCGGCATCACCAGGGTTGTCGCTGTCATTCGATTCGGCCAGGCGCGGCTCGATGAGTTTGGCAAGCCCAAAATCCAGAATCTTGGCATGGCCGTCGCGTGTGATCATGATATTGTCGGGTTTAAGATCACGATGCACGATGCCGGCGGCGTGGGCCTTAGCCAGTCCTTCGGCGGCGTGTTGCAAATAACGCAACAGCTTTCCTAGTTCCGTTCGCTCGCGATGAATCTTCTCGCGGAGCGTCACCCCGTCGATAAATTCCATCGCGATGAAGTTTGTACCTTCGCTCTCGCCGATCTCATACATGTGTGCGATGTTCGGATGATTGAGCGCGGCAGCTGACTTGGCCTCGCGAATAAACCGATCCATCCGATCGCGATTCGACGCGACATCGGCGGGAAGGATCTTCAGCGCGACTTTGCGATCAAGTTTGGTATCCTGGGCCAGATATACTTCGCCCATTCCACCCGCCCCGATTTTCGAGCGGATTTCGTAGCGACCGAGTCTTGTGCCGGCAGAGAGAGTCATTTCATGCGCCCTAAACTATTAACTTACGAATTGCGTTCTGATTAGTATCAGCTGACGGCTTACGCTACAGTCCGACGCGCCGCGGCAACTCTTGAAAGCGCGCGTCAAAGCGCAACGGGTCAAAAAGTGGTTCGACTTTCAGCGAGATCAGAAGAACGGATCGGTCTTGAAATACCTTGTCGAGCCACGCGAAAGCTGGTTCTTTGTCGCCCAGACCGACTTAGACGCCGGCGAACAAATACGAGCTGACGTAAGATTGCGGTCCAGCTTTGTGTGCTCATTCCGGCAGCCCCACGCGAGTGCACAGATCGGTCGCGGCGGATCGTTGTGCCAGGATTCATTGACGATACGTCAGCATCGAGAGCGTTCCTCCTCACGTCTAACAGCAACGTATCAGCTCATTCCATGCGCTTCAGGAATTGACGACATCGACCCCTGGGGCATCGCCAGAAGTTGTTGCTCCGGAATACCGCTGCGGTACTGTGCCAGCAAAACTTCGGGATCGATCTCGACACCGGCTGGATTTGCCGCAAAGGCGTCTGTTCGCATGTAAGCATTGGCCGCTTCGACTGAACAAGCATCCACCTGAAACTCCATTCGATTGCCGTCTGGATCCTGATAGTAAAACGATAGTGTGATTCCATGATGAATACGCCAGTACGGATTGACGCCCATCTGTTTGAGACGGTCGTAGGTAGCCAGCAAGTCGCCCAGGTTAGCATAGGTGTACGCCACGTGATTTACACCCGCTTTGTCCCGCGTCTCGCTCGCGACGCTGTCAGGCAAAAGCACCGACAAGTTGGCGAACGCGAAACGATGATGTTCGTCGTCGTAGGTAAGAAAAGCGAAGGCCGGATCTTGATAAACCACTTCCGCTTCGAACACTCGTTGATACCAGTCAATCATTTCCTCAAAGCGTCGTGTGCTATAGACCACGTGCGCGAATTTCGAAGGTCTTGCCATCTTGTTAGCTCCTCGTTGTTAGGTTTACTTCATTTTTGTTGTCCCGCTCCCCGCTTTTCTAAACAACGCGTGAATGCGAAATGTCGTTGAGATTACCTATCCGTCCATGTCTGGTCCCTTAAGTTTCTTCAACGCGACTTTGCGATGAAGCTGCGAGTCTTCCGCCAGATAGACTTCGCCCATTCCGCCTGCGCCGAGTTTGGAGCGGATTTCGTAACGGCCAAGTTTTGTGCCCTGGATCACAAGTCGTTGCGCTGTTCAGGCGCCGTGCCCTTTCCCTTAGTAAAAAGCATTACAGCGTCGTCTGATAGTGCTCCCATTGCTGCTTTAGCTTCGCCATGAACGCGATGAATCGTTCATCCTTTCGCAGGCTGTCGAGATTGGCGTCGCTGGCAAACAGTGGATAGCAGGGAAAGCCATCATCGGCGGCATTCTGCAACCATTTGATAGCCAGCTCCGGTTGATTCAGCAGTGCATAAGCTGACGCTATGTTGTAAGCCGTGTGATGAAAGTGGCCGAAGCCGCTTCCGATTTCAATCGAACGTTGGATGGCCGCTTCCGCGTCGCCAAACTTGCCTGCTTTCGCTAACATCATCGCCTTCACACTGCTCCCTGTCCCGCCTTCGTCTTGTGGATACCGCTTCAGGTAATCATCGAGCAGTTGTGTTGCTTCTTCAGTTCGGCCCAGCCGGAACAAAGCCGTCGCGCATTGAAAAGCCCACAGCGATGGATTCGATGTCAAAGGCGTGCTCTTAAAAAACGCAAGGGCATCTTCATATCTGCCTCGATAAATATCGATGACGCCGAACCGGAAGCGCGCCATGGTATTGCTCGGATTGATGTTCGTTGCCTTTTCGAGCTCTGCCCAACCCTTATCGAGCAGGCCGATATGAAAATAAACGACGCCCAGTTGATGGTGGGCCTCGTCGAAATTCGGATCCAACTCCAACGCGCGCCGGTACGATTGAATAACCGCTTCGTGCGGAAAACGGTTGGCGTGCGTCCAAAGAATCACGCCACGGGCAAAGTGGCCTTCGGCAAGATTCGGATCCAACGAAAGGGCTTTTTCGACGGCGACGGCGGCATCCTCGTTCAATTGTTTCTTTTCGGCATCAGGAGCAGAAAAGTAGAAGGACTTAATATTGTAGGCGCGCGCCATTGCGGCCCAGCCGGGAGCAAATTTCGGATCGGTGGCCACCGCCTGTTTCAATAAGCCGATCGCGCTCTCAATCTCGTCTCGATTTTCGCTTTTGAGATTTACCCTGGCGCGCAAGTAGTAATCGTAGGCAGGGGAGCTTTCGTATCTAACGATCGAGCGGTTACTGATCGTCGGGCTGCGAAAGAAACGCAGGTATCCGATTAGCGCCAGTGCTAACATCGCGAGGACAATGAAGGCCGGCGCGAGGCGAGACTTGAACCCGCGTCGCCAGTCCACACCCCGCTTTGAAGAGTCGATTTCTATCAGAGCGGTAGGCGCGTCGTTGATTGAGGCCACATTTCCGCTCTCCCACTGGCGGCTGACTCGATCCAAATCAACTAACAACTCGACCATTGTTTGATAACGCCGCAGCGCTTCTTTCGCCAGGCATTTCAGGATGAGCGGCTCCAATCCGGCCGGCATCACGCCTCGCAACGGCGGTGGGTCGCGCGTCAGAATCGCAGATGTGAGTTCCGCCATACTCTTGGCCTCGAATGGCCGCCGCCCGCTTACGATCTCATAGAGCACGGTGCCAAAACTGAAGATGTCGCTGCGACCATCCAATTGCTCCGCGCGCAGTTGTTCCGGCGACATGTACGGTGCAGTCCCCAGGACCACTCCGGTTTGTGTCAGCAACATCGCCGTCTCGCCTTCCGTGTCAACCGCAACGTCGCTTTTCACAATTTTCGCCAGGCCAAAGTCGAGTACCTTCACTTTGCCGCGCGGCGTGATGATGATGTTCGACGGCTTGATATCGCGATGAATGATGCCGTGCGCATGCGCCTCCGCGAATGCATCGGCGACTTGAGATGCGATGGAAAGTGATTCAGACGAGTCGAGAGGCTGCCGCTTCATGCGGACATCGAGCGTGTCGCCTTCAACGTATTGCATCACGATGAAGCTGCAGCCATCTTCCTCGCTAACTTCGTGAATGGCGCAGATGTTTGGGTGGTCTAACTTGGCTGCTGCCTGCGCTTCTCTGACCAGACGCTTCTTAGCCTGCTGATCTGAGACAAGAGTTGCGGAGAGGAACTTGATCGCCACTTTACGATCGAGCTTCGTGTCCTGCGCCAGATACACCTCACCCATGCCGCCCTCGCCAATCTTTGAGAGGATGCGGTAATGCGACAATATGGTGTCGGCTGCGAGGTCTTTATTTGTCTGATTCACAATTCATTCCGGCAGATTCATCCGTTTGAGCATTTCCTTGAACCGCGGCTCGGAGCGCAGACCGTCAAGCTCTGGGGCAACCGCATACGTATTGGCGGTTTCTGACCGACCCGACATTTGCTTTTCGAGCCAGTTCAATGCTTCCTCTTTATCACCAAGCGCAATGTAAATTAGCGCCAGGGTATAGGGCTGAACATAACCCAAGGTCGCTTCCTGTTTTAACTCGCTGAGCAGCTTCACTGCTTCATCGCGCTTGCCCGATCTCGCCAGCCACAGTCCCAGATATCCCTTTGCCGAGGAACCATTACGCAGTTCGATAGACGTGCGAGTTTCGGCGATGGCTTCCGGATACCTTCCGTTTAAGCCATATGCCCAACCTAAAGCCCGGTGAGCAGAACCAAAACCTGGGTCACGAACGAGAGTGCGCTTGTACTGTGCAATCGCCTCATCATACCTGCGAGCGAAAACCAGCGTGTCACCGAGATTCGTACCTATGATTGGTGAAAGCGGGTCAAGTTCCTCGGCCCGTCTCAACTCAACCAGACTATCGTCAAACCGTTTCACATTCGAGAGGTCAGCACCTAACCAATGATGAGCGGTCGCGTAATTCGGTTTGAGTTCGATAGCGCGGCGATACTCCTTTTCCGAGCCATCCCGATCCCATTCATAATTGGAAAGATAAAATCCGAGAGCGTTGTGCGCTTCTGCCAGTGAATCGTCAATCGTTAATGCTCGCAACGCCGCCGCTTTCGCCTGAGGCATGCTGTCATTTGCCGGCGCCACATCGTAACTCGAAAAGAGCACGTATGTTTCAGCCAAACCTGAATAGGCGAGGGCATAGTTCGGGTCTTTCTCAATTGCTTGCCGATAAAGCTCAGCAGCTTGTTTTAGGGATTCGCCCGTTCGTTTGTTCCAATAGAACTTTCCTTTCAAATAAAGCTGATAGGCTTCGGCGTTAGCAGTGTAATTCTTTTCGACTTTCGCTACCTCCGCACCTGACAGTTTAGACTTGAGTTTGCTCGCAACGTCGCGGGCAATCTCACTCTGCAATGATACGAGGTCGGATTGCTTGCGATTGTATTGCTGACTCCAAATCACGTTTTCCGTCTGCGCGTCGACTAATTCCAGACTGAGCGTTAATTGGTCTCCGTGTTGCACGACGCGTCCGTTCAGAATCGCTTGCACGTTTAGCTCTTGGCCAATGGTCTGCACGTCTGTCACTTTGCCTTTGTAACGAAATACCGACGAGCGGGCTTTCACATTCAGATTCGGCAGTTGCGACAAACTGCCGATAAGAGTTTCGGTCATACCGTCCGAGAGATATTCGACATCCGCATTGCCGCTCTCGTTGACGAACGGCATCACGGCGATTGATTGGATGGCTGCGTGGCTCTTCCTTGAAAAGTAGGAATTAACGACCACGGCGCTGACGGCCAAAACCGCCGCGGTCACAAATAGGACGACGGTGATCGCAGCTCTTCGCCGCTTCAGTTTGGCTGGCGCACTGGCGGGGCCTGCTGATGGGGCCGGGAGGGCAGTGGTCGGGCCGGTGGAACGGCCCATGCCGGGGCCGATCTTGTGGGCAAGAATGCTGGTCTCAACCTCGGTCGCTACGGGCCCAAGGCCAAAGCTCGCCGTTCCCCTCTCACTATTAAGGGATGAAGAATCGCTGACGAGCGCCGTGCCGTCCGCGCGACAGAAAACGAGCACATCGTCGGTCTCAACGCGATTGCAGGTCGGGCAGCGTTTCATGTTTGGGGTGCTGCGACTCGTCGCAGCTTCTTCTCTTGTAATCGGTCAAGCATCTTTGATTAGTTTTGGCTACTTTGACTCAATCAAAAGTGACGACAAGTCCGCACTCCAAACTTAACTCGGAATGCCGACCTTCTTTACCAGTTCTTGAAAGCGCGAATCGTCGCGCAGCGGATCCGCGCGCGGATCAACCTTCAGGAACACCAGCTCGGTATTCCGTTCGACATAGGCTTTCTCCAGCAATTGAAACGCTTGCTCTTTATCTCCAAGCGCGGCGTAGATCATGGCGACACCGTATGGCGAGACGTATTGACGCCGCGACAAGTCCTTCAACTCGGCCAACACTCTCTGCGCTTCGACTTTGTTCCCCGATGCGGCGAAACCGTGTCCGAGCGAGATTATCGCCAGCGGCGCGCGGTTCGAGTTGTTGGCCGCCTGCTGAAACTCGCCAATCGCCTCTTTGTACATTTTCTTTTGCACATAGGCCAAGCCCAACCTCTGGTGAGTGAGCGCGAAAACCGCGTCCATTTCCAAAGTCTTCTTGCCCGCTGTAATCGCCTCGTCGTATTGACGTCCCAAGTACAAGACGTAAACGACGCTGGCGTTGATCGGAAGTGAGAGCGGGTCAAGCTCCTGCGCTCGCCGGATCTCTTTAAGGGCCTCGTCTTGCCTGCTCAGGCTGGAAAGATAAACCGCGTGGTAGAGGCGTCCAATCGGATAGTTCGGATTTAATTTAATGCCACGGTCGAAGTCCGCTTTTGCGCCGGCCCAATCTCCTTCTTTCCACTTGACGTGTGCCAGAGAAGCATAGACTTCGCCAACTGAGTTATCTATTTGCAGGGCTTTCTCAGCGGCTGCTCTGGCCTTAGGCAGCGAGTCTTGCGGAGAAAGGGCCCCCGTAATCGCATCAGGTATTCCGAGCAGGAGATAAGAGTCGGCCAGTCCGGCATAACCGAGGGCGTAGTTGGGATCGATCGCGATAGCCTGATCGAAATACTCAATCGCTTTCCGCAGACTCTCGGCCGTGCGCCGGTTCACAAAAAACCGCCCTTTCAAGTAAAGCTGATAGGCTTCCGCGTTCTCCGTGTATTTCTTGGTCAATTTCTGTTCATCTGCGCCCGACAGCTTTGTTCTTAATTTCTGTGACACGTCGAGAGCGATTTCAGTTTGCAGCGAAACGAGGTCCGCCTGTTTGCGGTTGTATTGGTCGCCCCAAATCCGATTGCCTGTATCAGTGTCAACCCGCTGTGTTGCACAATGCGTCCGTTCAAGACGGCTTGTACGTTGAGTTCTTTTCCGATAGTTCTCGCGTCGGTGTCTTTTCCCTTGTAGCGAAAGACCAGGGAACGCGCCTTAACGTTCAGGTTCGGCAGTCGCGACAGACTGCTCATCAGTGTCTCCGTCATCCCGTCTGAAAGATATTCGACATCCTGATTGCCGCTTTCATTCACAAATGGTATCACGGCGATGGACTCGATTTGTTTATTGGAAGAGGAATAACGGTAGCCGAAGAATGCCGCTATCAGTGCGACTAGAGCGAACAAAGCGATCAATAACTTGCCAACTCCTGTTTTAGCCTTTTCATTCTTGGTGGGTGAAGCGAGTACACGACTGCCGGTTGGCCCGGTCGCTACTGCTCCCGGTTCTGACACGTTGGCGGTAACAGGAGAGAGCATTTCCGTCTGGGCCTCATTTGCCGCACTGGTCGTCTTGTTGAACACTGGACGGTTCACCTGCATGCCAACGCGCTGTACCAAATCCCTAAAGCGATCATCGCGAATAATAGTGTTGCCCATGAGATGGGCCAGAGTCTCGCTTTTTAGCGCAACCATCTCGCCGCTGCGTTCTTCGAAAGCTTTTTCAAACCACTCGAACGCCTTGTCATTCTCGCCCAGCCCGCTATACACGCGCGCGATACAGAACGGCGGAACATACTGCACTTTACTCTTCTCGAGCAGTTGGTCGACGATCTCGTAAGCGTCGTCGCGTTTTCCCGACACGCCGTAAGCCGCACCCAGATACGACATTGCTGGAACTACAAAGTGGCCCAGGGTCAGGGCCTTCTGATACGCTTCGATTGCTTCGTCATATTTACCCGTCTGAAGGAAAAGCCCGCCTGATTGAGTGAAGATGCCCGCGAAATTTGGTTCGATCGCTTCCATTTTACGTAATACTGCAAATCCCTTATCCACACGTTGACTCAGCAGATAGATGCGAGCGAGGAAAAACTGCGTCACCAGTGAAAGTGGATCTAACTCTACTGAGCGCTCGCCGAATTTGATTGCTTCATCGAACCGACCGCACAGCGCTAAGTAATGACCATAGCGCCAGTAAGCATCCGGACTGTTGGGATTGAGCTCGATTGCCCGCTGGTGATCCGATTCGGCCGCGTCAAAATCCCAGTCGAAATAGAATTCAACGCTGGCGCGCGAGAGATAGGCGTCAGCCAGCGAATCATCAATCCGCAGTGCTGCGGATGTTAAAGCTTTAAGCTTGGGGACGATCTGGTCAGGGGCCAGACCCCCGAAGTAAAATTGCGCTCCGTAACAAAAACCGAGTCCGGCATAAGCGGGCGCGTACTCCGGCTCCAGCTCAATCGCCTGCTCGAAATACTCGATGCCTTTTTGAAAATATTCTGGCGTGTATTTGTTGTAGCAATAACGACCTTGGAGATAGAGTTGATAAGCTTCCGTGTTGTCGGTGTAGCGCTTGAGTAAAGCGGCTTTTTCCTCACTGAATAGTTTCAACTTTAGAGCGTCTACGATCGCGAGAGTGATTTCGTCCTGCACATCGAAGATATCCTGCATCTCGCGGTCGTAGCGCTCGGTCCATAGTTGATAACCGTCTGACGCATTGACAAGCTGAACTGTGATTCGCAAGCGATTGCCCGAGCGTCGAACGCTTCCTTCCAAAACGGTCTTGACACCTAACGTTTGTCCGATTTCGCTCACGTTTGCGTTCTTGCCTTTGAACGAAAAGGCGGAAGTGCGAGCCGCTACTTTCAAGTGATCAATCTTTGCCAAAGCATTAAGTAGTTCTTCAGCCAGACCGTCGCAGAAATATTCGTTGTCCGAGTCAGCGCTGAGATTTGAGAACGGTAGGACTGCGATCGAATTGCGCGTCGTGGTTTCCGTTGTAGTTGGAGCGCGGATGACCTGTGTCTGCGCTTCTGTTTTTAGCGACGGCGCCGAAGAGCGTTCGAGTTCTGCTTCAAACTCGAGCCGTTTTTGCAACTGCTTTAGATCTGCCAGGACGTCTTTCGCAGTTTGGTAACGCTCGTGCACATCTTTGGCCAGCGTCAAATTGATGATGCGTTCAAGTTCGGCGTTCGCATCCTCCCGGAGCGTTAGCAAAGGAACCGGCTCACGATGAATTATGTTGGCTAAAGCATCGGCGGTCGTTTCACCACGAAACGGTTGTCGCCTGGTTAACATCTCGTAAAGCACACAACCCAAACTCCAGATATCGGTCCGTCTGTCGACTTCCTGGCCGCGGGCTTGTTCGGGCGACATGTAGGCAACAGTGCCCATGATCATTCCGGCCTGTGTCTGCAGCTGCATTCGCGTTTGTGCTTCTGGATCGGAGATAAACCCGGTCGCTACCGCTCCCGGTTCTGACAGTTTCGCCAAACCGAAATCGAGTACTTTGACGTATCCGTCCGTCCGAATCATCACGTTGTCCGGCTTAATGTCGCGGTGGATGATTCCCGCTTCATGTGCTGCTTGCAGGGCGGAAACGATCTGAATAGCGATCTCCAGCGTTTCGGTAACAGCCATTCCCGAGCGGCTCATTCGCTCGCGCAGCGACACGCCGTCGACAAATTCAGACGCCAGGAAATGCGTCTTACCGGCTGCGCCGAATTCAAAGATGGTCAGAATATTCGGATGATTGAGCCCGGAAGCGGCAAATGCCTCGCGCTCAAATCGCAGCAGGCGATCAGTGTCGGCGGCGATGTTTTCAGGCAAGACTTTGAGTGCTACCTTGCGGCGCAAGCTTGTGTCATCCGCCAGATACACTTCGCCCATGCCGCCTGCGCCGATTTTCGAGACGATCCGGTAATGTGAGAGTGTTGTGTTGACGTCCAGCGGTTGGCTCATTATTTGTTGCTCAGGTGCTCACGAAGTAATGCTCCACCCCGGCAGGGCCAAATGACTGACTATCTCGAGGAATCGGGAATCCTTGCGGAGTCCGGCGTAGTCTGGCCACGTCCGCGCCAGCATTACAAACAACGGATCTTTGTGATCCAGTGCTTGCTGCGCATACGCAATCGCTCGATCCATATCTCCCAGGGCGGCGGCCGCGGGCGCCAGCATCGACGGCTGAATGTATTCGCGCTCGCTACGCGCCTCCAATTCGCGGTACACGGCGCGCGCGCTGTCGGGCTTCTCCCACGCAGCGTAGATCGACACCAGCGACATCAGGGCCCAACTGTGCCGTCCGGAGATCGCCAGTGCCCGCTCGGCCATCGCGGCGGCTTCTTCATATTGAGCGCTGCACGACAGGGCGGCGGCGAGGCTCCAATGCGCCAGATACGAATTTGGATCGAGCTCGACTCCCTTTCGACCATGTTCCACAGCCTCGGCCAGCCGGCCGCTGCTGACTGCCGAGAAAGCGAAAATGACATGGGCGTACGCAGATAATGGATCGACTTCAAGCCCGCGCAAAAGCTGGCCTTGGGCCTCCCGATCACGTCCCGAAATCCACTGCAGCAGGAACAATCCATACCACGCGATGGCCTGAGAATACTTCGGATTGAGTTCAAGCGCGCGTTCAAGCTCCCGTTCTGCTAAATCGTAGTCCAGGTCATACAGCATCGTAGCGCACGCGAACGCGCTGTGCGCTTCGGCGAGATCCGGAGCCAACTCGAGTGCCCGTCTTGCCGCGTCCAATGCCCGGGGCATTACCTCGCGGGCCAACCCGAATCCCGAATACGCGGAAGTCGTGTATCCGTCCGCCAAACCTGCCCAAGCTTGGGCGTATTCGCTATCGAGAGACACCGCTTCGGTGAAGCAGTCGATCGCTTTGGGAATGCTGAGTCCTCGCTGGTACAGCAAGGCGCGTCCTTTCAGATAAGCCTGATAAGCTGCCGAGTCTTCCGTGGGATGGCGTTTAAGCACCGCCTCTTTTGCGTCACCAAACAGTTTCAATTTCAGCGCATCGACCACCGCCAGAGTGATTTCGTCCTGGACGTCGAAAATATCTTTCATCTCGCGGTCGTAGCGCTCCGACCAGAGATGATAACCATCGGTCGTGTTAATGAGCTGAACGGTGATGCGCAGCCGATTGCCCGATTTTCTGACGCTGCCCTCCAGCACACTGTTGACGTGCAAGGCACGGCCGATTTCGTCCACGTTAATGTTCTTGCCTTTGAACGAGAATGAAGAAGTCCGCGCGGCCACCTTCAGGTTTTCAATCTTCGCGAGCGCGTTTAGCAGTTCTTCGGCCAGACCATCGCAGAAATATTCGTTCTCCGGGTCGGTGCTCATGTTCGCGAATGGCAGCACGGCGATAGAAGGAGTAACGCGGAGACGTCCAGTAGTGAGCTCTTCGCTTGGTTGGGAAGCGGGAAGATTCATCGTGGCTGACTCGGACTCAGAGGCCGCAACGAGTAGCGTCCCGTCGAGGCGACAGAACTTCAACGTCTCCTCTGTTTCAACGCGATTACATGTGGGGCAGCGTTTCATTTTTTGATAATCGCACTCCAGTTCAGAATTACAGTCGGCGGCGGGGCTTTCGTTTCGCCGATGAGAGTTCCAATCAGAAATCGTTGACCGTCGGGCGAAACGTCGTACTCGTGAAAATTGGTTATCCACGCCAGCATCCGAGTTTTGAAAAGCGATTTCGGCGCGGCGAATTGAAATTCTGTTCCGCCGGTTTTCACGGCAGACGACATCATCTGTCCGTCGGGGGCGACAAAGAAGAGTTCGCTCCCGTCGCGCCGCCAGACCGGATATGTGCCGCCGTTTGTCGAGACGCGCTGCTTGTCCGCCCCTAATTTGCCGTCCGCCGAAAATGATTGAACGTAGATTTCGTAATTGCCCGCCTCATCTGATGTGTAAGCTAGCCAGCGTCCGTCGGGCGAAAGCGCCGGAGTCTGTTCGTTAAAGGGCGAACTCAATATCGGATACTCTTTCCGGTCGCCAAACAAAGGGAGCGCATAAATATCCATCCGCGTTTTGACGCCGCGCCGCAGGAAAATAATAGAACGTCCATCGGGCGACCACGCTGCCGGAAAATTTGCTCCCAGCAGAAGACCCTCGGCATCGCCAGAACCATTGGCCGGTTTCACCGTGAGCCCGTTCGTACCCTCAGAGTAGGCAATGCGGCTGCCGTCCGGCGACCAGACCGGAATCTGACTGAAAGTGGAGGTAATGCGAAGCGCCGTTCCCTTTTCCAGATCGATGACCCACAAGTTTTGGTTTCGCTTGACGACCAGCCGCTTCCCATCGGGCGAAATGTGCGGGTCTTCCCCGATGTT